>ENA-ORUA01003019-ORUA01003019.1-human-gut-metagenome-genome-assembly--contig:-NODE-3019-length-12228-cov-15.196090_pt1 | contig 12228 bp, 7 predicted proteins | sample MGYA00242076_ERZ509201 | MGnify/ENA primary metagenome ERZ509201 (study PRJEB26280, sample SAMEA2338863) | human gut metagenome | biome: human gut; feature: human-associated habitat; material: faeces...
TATCTTCTGAGATTTTGTCCTGCCTGATATTATAAAGTCTTGTTTCGACTTCTTCCATGGCATTCTCAATATCTGTGAAAAGAAACAGTATGGGGCAAATTTTCCAACCACCAGCAACTGCTGCGCCATACCAGCTTCTTTTCTATATTTTTTTTATAACAACGCCTATATCCATTTGCTTCATCTCCTATAAAATTCAAAAGCTTTTGTATACTCAGCATATCAGATTCATATAGATTGCACAATTGAACAGTGTTTATTTTTTATTCAATTTAATTAACCAGCAGGAAATGTTGCATGATTAATCTACTGTTTTGGTTGCTTTGATATTTCTTAGGTTGACGGCTAAATACGCATTAGAGATGTCTCCATCCAAATGCTGTTCTAGCAAGGGATTTTTCCCTTGAACCCTTTGTTTATTATATGTGGTGGCGCTTTTTGCCCCCACTTTTTATGTTCTGATTTCATTGTAATCTTGTTTAGATTCCAGATTTCAAAAAAACGGGGGCGCAAAATGGAGCCATTTTTGAATTCCGGGGGCGCTTTTCGCCCCCAAATAGTGAAAGTGGGGGCAACTTTCTGCCCCCACTAAGGAAATATTGCTAAAATACAGTTTAGATTTACCATACACACAAACTGGGATTTATTTTTTACTTGTGGTTATGCGAAGTAACAAGCATCCCATCAAAAATCCAATGAGAGTCCCACAAGTATTCATAATCACATCATCTAACTGTGCAAACCTTCCAATAAATGTTTGCAAAAATTCTATGCCAATCGAAAATACTGCTCCAAGTATAACGCCATTCCACCAATGCTTGTAGATATTCTTAAAAATAAATACTGGCAAAAATCCATATGGAACGAATAGACATATGTTCAAAATAGTTGCCGCATTAAATCCGTCTTCAAATAATTTAAAACTAATATAACTATCAAGAGGTGACGATATTCCAAAACTACCACCAATAATTCCTGTAATTTTTAATATTGATACAATTATCAAAATCCACAAGAATTGGCATAAACAATTTAAAATCCTAATTTCTATTTTCTTCTTTTGGATAAATTCAATACCCAGTTCGATAATCATAACACCTGTGAAAATAATAAGTGCCGTTGGAAGTAACCTCACTAATATCCATATTCCAGTCCATATTTCCATTGTAATATAACTCACTATCATTCCTCCATAAATTTCATTTATCAAACTCCCTTTATTCCTGCTGAATCATCTTAAAATGCTTCAATGCCTCCACAATTGCACTTTCTTTATCTTCTGGACACTGCGGTTGCCTGCTATCTTCATTTTTAGGTAAATTAGGACTTGGAACAAGTTCCAAGTCTGTCGCGGCAGTCGTCGAATTGCCCTGCAAGCAGTCCATTCTCCTCGTTGCAACGCGCAAATTCTTTCCAACCTCAATTCCGCATTTTCTCTTTACCTGTGAGATATACAGATTGGAAACCTTCATGCCGGCATTATGTTCAGCCACATACTTCTTTATCTCATCATATGTTGCCTTAGTCTCTGCAGATGTTATATCCACATCATCAAGTTCAATCGTGACATTAATGTAATCATCCGGCTTTTGTTTCAGTTGGGACAAAAGAACAACCGTCTCAACGTGCCCCGTATGCGCAAACTGATCAAACGCCCGCACTTTTCTCAGTTCATATCCGCCATCCACCAGAATCCGCAGATCACGTGCAAGCGTTGCCGAATCACAACTCACATAAACAATCCGCTGCGGCTTCATGGCAAGCATCGTGGACAAACACTGCTCATCGCACCCCTTCCGAGGCGGATCTACCACAATCACATCCGGATGGCGCATTCCTGCATCCAGATTATTGCTGTTGTAAAACGCTGGAAGTACCTCCTCCGCTTTTCCAACATAAAACTGTGCATTGGTAATTCCATTTAACGCAGCATTATTTTTTGCGTCCTCGATCGCCTGCGGAACAATTTCCACTCCGTATACCTGCTTTGCCTTCTGCGACAAAAATAACGAAATGGTTCCAATCCCACAGTACAGATCCCATACCGATTCTTCTCCGGTCAGCCCCGCATATTCCAGCGCCGTACTATAAAGTTTCTCCGTCTGTACCGGATTGACCTGATAAAACGATTGCGGAGAAATGTGATAGGCAATCGCCGTATCTTTCACAGAAAAATCATTTGTATTGCGCAGATGGATATAATCCGTGATATAAGGCATGCCCCAGATACATTCCGTGCGCTTTCCAAGAATAACATTTGTGTGCTCGGTATTTATATTATAAGAAATAGAGGTCATCCCCGGAAGCACCGAAAGCCGTTCGATGAGCGCGTCTTTCTGTGGCAGCCCGTCTCCGTTAATCACCAGACATACCATCACTTCTTCGGTGGTAAATCCATAGCGGATCAAAACATGGCGCACCAACCCGGTTCCGGCAGCCTCATCGTAAGCCGGAATCTGTGCCTGATACATCCACTCCTTTACTGCAGACAGCACATCTTTATTTTCCTTTACCCCAAGCAGACAGTCTTCCACCGGAATGATGGCATGCGTACGTGCCGCATAAAATCCGGTCACAAGTTTTCCTTCTTTATCCAGTCCCACCGGAAACTGTGCCTTGTTGCGGTAGCGGAAAGGATGCTCCATCCCAACGATCGGCAAACATACCTGCTCTAACTCTTCTTTGGAAAATCCTCCAATCCTCTGCAGATTACTGCGCACCTTGTTTTCCTTGAATGCAAGCTGTTCCTCGTAGGAAAGTGCCTGTATCTGACAGCCACCGCAGCGGCGGTGCAACGGACATTGCGGTTCTACACGGTATGGAGATGGTGTGATAATTTCCTCCACACGGGCATATCCATAATGTTTTTTCAGTTTTGTGGCACGGGCACGGATTTCATCTCCGATCAGCGCATCCTTGACGAAAAATGTCATCCCATCGTACTTTCCGATGCCTTCCCCGTCGACTCCCATATCTGTAATTTTCAAAGAAAATAAATCGTTTTTTTTCATCCTTTTAACCTGCGAAGTCGGAGTCAAAATATCTTTCGGCTCCGACTTTATCTCATCTTATTTGCTTGTCTTGCGTATATTTGTCTCCAGCAGACGGCTGTACCCCTGCCATTCAAGATTATTGTCCGGTACATTTGCCAGAATCTCCCGCATGGTTTCCATCTTTGCATCCACGTTGTCCGCGAAGCTCAAAGCCATCGCTTCAACCAGTGCCGGTTTCTTCGGAGATCCATACTCCAGTTCTCCGTGGTGCGCCAGAATGCAGTGCTTTAACTCATTTTCCAGAACCACCGGAAATCCCTCAATGGAACGGATTCCCTCGCCTACCCACTCGGCACCGATCATAATATGCCCAAGCAGCTGTCCTGCATCGGTATAATCATTTGCCGGAAACGCCGACAACTCTTTTAATTTACCGATATCGTGGAAAATCGCCGCTGTAATCAGAAGATCCCGGTTCAAAAACGGATAATTCTGCGCAAAATAATTACAGTTTCTTGTCACGCTGACGGTATGTTCCAACAGACCCCCGACAAATCCATGATGTACACTCTTTGCTGCCGAATGAAATTTAAACCGGTCCGCAAATGTTTGATTGTCGAAAAATCTGTGCAGCAGCTGGTTCAGGTAAGGATTTTTCACAGAATCAATATATCCTGTCAATTCGGCATACATCTCCTCCACATCCTTGTCCGTACAAGGAAGATACTCCTTAGGATCAATGTCCTCCTCTGAAACACGGCGTGCACGCCGGATCGACATCTGCAGATTTCCCTGAAAGCTGGTGACATCTCCCGTAACCGCCACATAATCCAGCGCGTCAAACTCATCAATTCCCACAGAACCCGGATCCCAGATCTTGGCATCAATCGTTCCTGTTTTATCCTGCAGGATCACATTGTCGTATGCTTTTCCGGCTTTGGTCAGTGCCGCCTGTTTGAATTTACACAGATATACTTCATTTACTTTTTCTCCTTCTCGGAGAGATTCAATATATTTCATAATAACTCCTTATGTCCAATTTTACTGCAAAACCCCTGCTTTTAATTTACAGGTAATCTTTTTATACCCCTTAGTACCTTCCCGCATAACCGTAACCGAATAGGTTTCTTTCGGTGTCAGCTGCAACAGCACCTCCCGGAATTGCTCTGCACTTGCAACCTCCTGGCCTGCAACGGAACGGATCACATCCCCGCTCTGCAGTCCCGCATCCATGGCAGGCGAATCCATCTCGACTTTTTTGATATATACGCCCTTCGGAATATCGTATTTCTGCGCAATATGCTGGGTAACCGTAGAAATGTGCACACCAAAATACGGCACCTCTTTGTCCGCAAATAATAGATCAATCACTGGCATCAGTTCTGATATTTCCACTGCAGTGAGCGTATTTGCAGAAGCCGCACTATAGCTTTGCATCACAACACCAACAAGTTCCCCATCCGTGTTGATCAGCACACCGCTTCCATTTTCACTGGCAACAATATCTGTCGTGTATACACTGTAATTATTGTCCGGGGTGGAAATTTCATTGTTGGTCGCCGTAATGGTTCCGGTCAGGATCGAATAATTCGTTCCAAGCGGACTGCCGAGGGCAATCACAATACTTCCCTTATGTATGGTGTTTAAACCAGCTGTTTTCATCACGGTGATGGCATTCCTCGTGGAATCTTCCAGATCCTCCAGATCCACGGTAAGTGCCGCAAGACCGGTATTCCCATCGTATCCGACCAGCTTTGCCTCTGCCACCGCATCATTTACAAAGGTAACTTTGATCTTTGCAGCATCTTTAATCGTTTTTTTCTCCGTAAGAATCCAGAGTTTACCTCCACTTTCTCCAATGATCGTGCCACAGCCCTGACCTTCCCGTTCATAAGAGTTGTTAAACCAGTCCGTATCACTGACCACCCCTGTGATCGTAACGATGGACTTATTTGCCGTATTTCCAATGGCGTACAGCTCTGTCTGAATCTGCTGGTAATCGTCCAGCGTCATCGGCTGTCTCTCTTCCGGAGCCTGTGTCTCCTCCTTTTCCTCAGACCCCTGCTCCGTTTCTTCCACCGATGCCTGCTGTGAATCCTGTGCTCCGGTATCCGGCACAGAACCTTCCTCCTGCCGCAGAACCGGAATCATAAAAAGCAGCACCAGACACACAGCCAGCGCAAATACACCCCCACAGGCAGCAGATTCCCCCAACCGGACCCACATACGTTTATAATTCTTTGGTTTGTCCTTAATCTGTTCTCTGACAAACGCATTCTTTGGTTGCTGTTTATCACTCATAACCACTATTATATTCGCATTTCCATGCACTTGCAACAATCACATTATTTTTCTTTTCCAAAATGGCACTTTGCGTTATAATACAAGAGAGAATACTATATAAAAAGGAATATCACTATGAATCAGAAAGTTTATCATACACTTGAATATTATAAAATACTGGAGCGTCTGGCAGATTATGCCAGCTGTGAAGAGGCAAAAGACCGCTGTCACAAACTGGTTCCCCTGACCGATCCTGCGGAAATTGCACATCTGCAGGAAACTACGGCAGACGCACTCAGCCGCCTGTACCGCGGAAGTGGCATCAGTTTTTCCGGCGTTCACAATGTCAACGCTTCCCTGAAGCGTCTCGATATCGGTGGCACCTTAAATACCACAGAGCTCCTTATGATCTGTTCTCTGTTGGAAGTTGCCAAGCGGGTCAAAGCATACGACCGAAGCGACCGCAACGATGAAAAAACAGATTCCCTGTCACCGCTTTTTTCACAGATCCAGCCGCTTTCTCCCCTTTTGGATGAAATCCGCCGCTGTGTTGTCGGGGAAGACGAAATTGCAGACGACGCCTCTGCGGCACTTTCTAAAATCCGTAAATCCATCCGGGGGATGAACGACCGCATTCACGCACAGCTGACTGGTCTTATGAACAACACAACCACCCGCAGCTATCTGCAGGATGCTGTGATTACCATGCGTGACGGCCGCTACTGTCTGCCGGTTCGTGCCGAATCCAAAACCTCGGTTCCCGGTATGGTACATGACCAATCCTCAAGCGGTTCTACCTTATTTATTGAACCAATGGCTGTCGTCAATTTAAATAACGAACTTAAGGAACTGTTTTTAAAAGAGCAGGAAGAAATTGACCGCATTTTAGCAGATCTTTCCAACCGTGTGGCAGAAAACGCAAACGGAATCCGTCAGGATTATACTGTTCTTGCGGAACTGGATTTTATTTTTGCCAAAGCCGAACTTGCCAAAAGTTACAACGGTGTTGCCCCTGTCTTTAATGAAGAGGGACGGATTAACATCCGCAAAGGCCGCCACCCACTCTTAGATCCTAAGAAAGTGGTTCCGATTGATGTACGTCTCGGTGCGGATTTCCGGCAGCTGATCGTGACCGGTCCAAACACCGGTGGTAAAACCGTCTCTTTAAAAACAGTGGGACTGCTGACTCTGATGGGACAGTCCGGTCTGCACATTCCGGCCGGAGATCGCTCGGAACTTGCCATTTTTCACGAAATTTTTGCAGATATCGGAGATGAACAGAGTATTGAGCAAAGCCTGAGTACGTTTTCTTCCCACATGACCAATATCGTCCGCATTTTACAAAAGGCGGATGACCAGAGCCTGTGTCTGTTTGACGAACTCTGCGCCGGTACCGATCCGACCGAAGGTGCCGCACTTGCCATCTCCATCTTAAACAAACTGCACCAGTATGGAGCGGTCACCATGGCTACCACGCATTACAGTGAATTGAAAGTTTATGCGCTCTCCACAGAAGGTGTTGAAAATGCCTGCTGTGAATTTGATGTCGATACGCTCAGTCCTACCTACCGTCTGCTGATCGGTATTCCGGGAAAAAGTAATGCGTTTGCCATCAGTTCCAAACTCGGACTGGCAGAAAATATCATTGAAGATGCCAAAGGTCGCCTGAGTGAGCGCGACGTCAATTTCGAAGATATGCTTGCCAATCTGGAACAGAGCCGTATCACCATTGAAAAAGAACAGCTGGAAATCCAGAAATACAAAGCAGAAATTGAAGATTTAAAGAAGAAATTGACCGCCAAAAATGAACGTCTGGACAACAGCCGTGACGAGATCCTGCGCAAAGCCAATGAAGAAGCTGTACAGATTCTCAAAGAAGCCAAAGACCTTGCCGATGAGACCATCCGCAATTTCAACAAGTACGGACAGGGACAGGCGCCTATGTCCAAAATGGAAAAAGAACGCAGCCGTGTACGTGACAAAATGAGTGCCAGTGAAAAAGCACTCTCCATGAAGAAAAAGGAAACGGTCAACCACAAAGTACCTAAAAAGTTGCGCATCGGTGATTCCGTGCGTGTACTGTCCATGAACTTAAAGGGAACCGTGCACACACTGCCAAACGCCAAAGGGGATCTGTATGTCCAGATGGGAATCTTACGTTCCCTGGTCAACATCAAAGATCTGGTACTGATTGATGAAGATGCCTCTCCGGCGGCAAAAAAATACGGAGGTACTTCTTCCGGAAAAATAAAAATGAGCAAAGCGGCATCCGTTTCTACAGAGATCAATCTGATTGGTATGACGGTAGACGAAGCCATTGCCCATCTGGATAAATATCTTGATGATGCCTATGTGGCTCATCTGCCATCCGTCCGGATCGTTCACGGAAAAGGAACCGGTGCACTGCGCAATGCCGTGCAGGCACATCTGAAAAACCAGCGGTACGTGAAATCTTACCGGATGGGAGAGCCGTCTGAGGGCGGTGCCGGTGTGACCATTGCTGCTTTTGATGTTTAAATACCTATTGATTTTTTATAATAAGGAGGGATTTCCATGTCCAAACAGAAAATACTGATTGTGGACGATGACAATAATATTGCAGAACTTATTTCCCTGTATCTGACCAAGGAATGCTATGATACCAAAATCGTCAATGACGGGGAAGAAGCCCTGCACGCATTTGAACACTATAACCCTAACCTGATCCTGCTTGATCTGATGCTTCCGGGCATTGACGGCTATCAGGTCTGTCGGGAAATCCGTACCAAAAGCAACGTTCCGATCATCATGCTTTCCGCCAAAGGCGAAATCTTTGATAAAGTACTCGGACTAGAGCTCGGTGCGGATGATTACATATTAAAGCCATTTGATTCCAAGGAACTGGTAGCACGCGTCAAAGCGGTTCTCCGCCGTTTCCAGCCTGCCAAAACCGAGTCCGTTGTAGAATTAAAATGTGTGGAATATCCGGATCTGACCGTCAATCTGTCCAATTATTCGGTCATGTACAATGGGCATCCGATTGACATGCCTCCAAAAGAACTGGAACTGTTATATTTCCTTGCAGCTTCTCCCAACCAGGTGTTTACCCGCGAACAGCTGCTGGATCACATCTGGGGATATGAATACATCGGGGATACCCGCACAGTAGATGTCCACGTCAAACGTCTCCGGGAAAAGATCAAAGACCATGAAACCTGGTCGATCGCAACTGTCTGGGGAATCGGTTACAAATTTGAGGTAAAAGGATGAAAAAAACACTGATCCCCAAACTCATTTTCGGCTATGTCCTGTTTGTGGCTCTCGGCTTTATCATCCTGTGTACGTTCACACAGCATGCGATCACGCATTATGCCGAAAACCGGGAGGCACAGCAGCTATACCGGGAATCTGTACAGATTGCATCGGGTTATGCTGACAATTATAATAAATACAGTTTTTCGTTGCAGGATTTTCAAAAACAGATGCAAAGTCTTGGCGAATATCTTTCTGCCCAAATCTGGATCATGGACAATCAGGGAAATATTCTTTTTGATTCTACCGATGAATCCGTCGGCAAAGATGCAGCAAATGCCAATTATAAAACGCTCAAAGGTTTCAACACTTCCGACTTTGGCAACCGTTATTATATGACCGGTAACTTTTACGGATCGTTTTCCGAAAAAAACCTTACGGTATTTTCTCCGATCACCAGCAATTACCGGATTCACAGTTATGTCATGATCCATAAGACCGTGTCCTCCATCACACAGAATGCAAACGGTTTTATGAACATTGTTTTTTATACCATTGAATTTGTTTTTCTGACAGCACTGTTCCTCCTTTTGCTGTTTGCACATGGATTTTACCGTCCACTGCATCGGCTGACAATCGTCTCCGAGAGTTATGCCAAAGGAAATTTTGAACCGCGCACACAGATCCACCGGAACGATGAACTGGGATATCTTGCCAACACCATGGATTATATGGCGAATGAACTGGACACACTCGAAGAAGACCAGAGAAAGTTTATCTCGAATGTTTCTCACGATTTCCGTTCTCCGCTGACATCAATCAAAGGATATATCGAAGCCATGTTAGACGGAACCATTCCACCGGAGCTACAGAATAAATATCTGAACATCATCCTGTTTGAAACCGAACGTCTGACCAAACTGACACAGGGAATTCTGGATCTGAACCGTTTTGGACAGCACCGGGGTATGATGCTTGACCTTACAGATTTCGATATCAACCGCATGATAAAGACGACCATCCTCACCTTTGAAGGAACCTGTTCTGCCAAAGGGCTTTCCTTTGATCTTGTCTTAACAGGACAAAAGTTATATGTTCACGGTGATATGAGCAAAATCCAGCAGGTTCTCTATAACCTGATCGACAATGCCACAAAGTTTTCCCACAATGATGCATCAATCAAGATTGAAACAAGCATCAAAAATGAAAAAGTTCTTATTTCCGTGAAAGATTCCGGAATCGGAATTCCTGCAGAAAGTATCAAAAAAATCTGGGATCGCTTTTATAAAACGGACCTTTCCCGGGGAAAAGATAAACGGGGAACCGGCCTGGGACTTGCTATTGTAAAAGAAATTATTCAGGCACACAATGAACATATCAACGTCATCAGCACCGAAGGAGTGGGAACAGAGTTCATCTTTACCCTGCCACTCGCAAAAAAAGAAGTACAGTCATAACTGACCGTACTTCTTTTTTCAGTCAATGGTAAGTTCCTGATCCTTCCGGTCATACACACTGCGATACATCTTTGTATCTATGCTTTCCTTATCCAGAGACCATTTATTTTCTTCTTCCATGGCATCTTCCCGCAGCAGATCCGTTTCAAACCGATACCCTTCCGTTGTCACAGCCCGCAGATAGATACGCAGTTGTTTCCGCGAAGGGGTTTGTCCTTCCTGTGCCTGCGTCTGTTCTACGTCTTCTTTCTGCTGCTGTGGCTTCTCATATACCATCCTGCAGGTAACGGTACCGGAACCTGAATCAACGGTAGATCCTTCCGAATCCTCCTCCACTGCCTGTTCCGTCGTCACCAGATCCTTATCGTCCTTTGATGACTCCTGTTTTTCCTCTAGCAGATTCTGCATCAGATCCTGCGTCCAGATTTCCTCTCCATCCAGGGATGCTGCTATTTCAAAACTTTTAAAATGATACATCGCAACATTATCAAGCGTATAGGTACACTTTCCTTTCAGAGAAAGTTTTCCGTCCTTTAATGCCGGCGTTCCATCTAACGTTCCCGATAAAACCTGATCAAATTTTCCGCTGACACCATCAAAGTCTTCCACCACTTCCGTTGTCTTCTTTTTTCCGTTTGCAAGAAGGAACGTGACATTTCCGTTGAATGTTTTGTTAAGCGGAAGCGTGATATTTCCTTTGAACATGTAACCGTCTGCTTTCAGCGGACATTCCGTTGTTCCGAAATAGATGCTCATCGTTGTATTATCGGTATACTCTTTCGGAATCACGGAAACTTCCACCTTATACTCGTGACGGGCAAAATCCATATCCTTTACTTCTATGGAATAATCCTCGACCATACTGGCCTCTTCTTCGAGTGTTTTTTCAATGCTTGACTGCATTCCTCCCACATCCGAAAGAATGATGTTGGTCGTATCCTGCAGATAGGCAAGCTGGTTGGTCAGCTCACTGACTTTGCCATACATCAGAATTCCAAACACCAAAAGCAAGATAAGGATCAGTACAATGAGTATTTTTTTCCAGTTTGCCTTCCATTTTTTCATAGAAATTATTCTTCGCTATCCTCACTCTTTACGATCGCAATACCAAGTTCTTCTAACTGTTTCTCATCCACAGAACCCGGTGCCTCAGACATCAGATCGGAAGCATCCTTTACCTTCGGGAATGCAATCACGTCACGGATGGAATCTGCATGTACCATGTGCATAATCATACGGTCTACACCGTAAGCCAGTCCTGCGTGTGGCGGCACACCATAGGAGAATGCATCCAGAAGGAATCCAAACTGCTCATGTGCGCGCTCCTTGGTAAATCCAAGCACCTCAAACATCTTTTCCTGAATGTCATCCTGATGGATACGGACAGAACCACCGCCAAGTTCGGTACCGTTTAATACGATATCGTATGCCTTTGCGCGGACAGCACCCGGATCGCTGTCGATCTTATCCCAGTCCTCTTCCATCGGCATGGTAAATGGATGATGCATTGCCATAAAACGGTTCTCTTCATCGGACCACTCAAGAAGTGGAAATTCTGTTACCCACAGGAAATTGTACTTGTTCTCATCGATCAGCCCAAGTTCTTCTCCAAGCTGTAAACGAAGTGCGCCCAGTACGTTCCATACGATCTTATTTTTATCTGCTGCAAACAAAAGCAGATCGCCCGGCTTGCCATTCATCTTTGCAACAAGTGCGTTTAACTCGTCTTCTGTCATAAACTTTGCGAAAGAAGACTTGTAAGTGCCATCTTCGTTAATGCACAGATAAGCAAGTCCCTTGGCACCGCAGCCCTTTGCATGCTCCACCAGCTTGTCAATCTTCTTACGCGGCATATGTCCCTGTCCCTCGACATTGATACCACGGACAGAACCACCGTTTTCCAGTGCACCGGTAAATACACCGAATCCACAGCCCTTTACGGTCTCGGATACATCGACCAGTTCCATACCAAAACGGGTATCCGGCTTGTCGGAACCGAAACGGTCCATGGCTTCCTGCCACGGCATACGCTGCAGCGGAATCTGCACGTCCACACCGATGGCTTCCTTAAATACAAATTTTAACAGACGCTCGTTGACATCAATGACATCGTCGATATCAACAAAGGAAAGCTCCATATCTGCCTGTGTAAACTCCGGCTGACGGTCTGCACGCAGATCCTCGTCACGGAAGCAGCGGGCGATCTGGAAATACCGGTCATAGCCGGATGCCATCAGAAGCTGCTTGAACAGCTGCGGAGACTG
>ENA-ORUA01003022-ORUA01003022.1-human-gut-metagenome-genome-assembly--contig:-NODE-3022-length-12217-cov-2.217974_pt1 | contig 12217 bp, 7 predicted proteins | sample MGYA00242076_ERZ509201 | MGnify/ENA primary metagenome ERZ509201 (study PRJEB26280, sample SAMEA2338863) | human gut metagenome | biome: human gut; feature: human-associated habitat; material: faeces...
ATGGGCATCGCGCCGGAACCTCAAACGTCCCGGGAATCGTCGGTCTTGGCAAAGCATGTGAAATAGCGGCGCGAAACATGCAGAAAAACATCAACAGCATGACAAGGCTTAGAAACCGGCTGATTTACCAAATAAGGCAGGGACTTCCAAATGCCGTTCTCACAGGTTCCGAGCAGATGAGACTTCCAAACAACGTATCCTTCTGCTTTCCTGGCGTGGAATCTGCACAGCTTCTTTCAATACTCGACTCCCACGGTATCTGCGCCTCTGCCGGAAGTGCATGCTCAACAGGTGCCGCCGGTCCATCCCATGTACTCATAGCAATGGGAATTGACTACAATCTTGCCGGCGGCTCACTGAGACTTACCCTGTCCGGTGAAAACACTATGCAGGAGGTAGATTTTGTGGCGGAAACGGTTATAAAATCAGTGAAGCGGCTCAGTATATAAAGGATGGGAAGGATGTCAAAACATGCATATTAATCCGTAAGTATATAACGTATTATATTTATGCATATCAGCTCCGTTGTACGAAGCAGGATGTTCTAAGAACATCTAAGCTTCTTCCAAAAGTCGTGATATGCATAAATATAATACGTTATACATGCTGAGTTTATAGCACATGTTCTGACCAAAAACATCATTACACAACTGTTTGGTATCAAGTCTGAGTTTTTCAATTAACCAGCGGGGATAAGTTGAAAAAAAGGAGGGCCCGGCACTTCGGGGAAAGTACCGGGCTTTATGAAAAAGAAAAAGAATTCTGTTAGGCTGTTTTAATGTTTCCGGAAGCTTTATTGTCTCTTCCTTAACTTTGATTATAGTATAGAAGTACTATGTGTCATGCGTGTGAAACAAAAATGAACAATTTGTTAACAATTATCAATAATATATAAAAAATGTTCATATTTACATGCAATTTATATAAAAAACAGTATATTGCTTTGAAAAGTGAAAATAAAATGTATAATCATAGAGGCATTTTGTCTGATTTTTCGGTAAAAATTACTGCAATGTAAACAGAAAAAGACAACATAGGGGTACCTTTTAATATTGATGGACAGTCATGTTATTTTAAGATATAATTACATGTATATAAGTAAAAATAATCTATATTTTACAGGAGGAATACATATGTGGGCTTATGAAAGTACCTTTTATCAGATATATCCGTTGGGATTCTGTGGGGCACCATTTGAGAATGATGGAAATTTGGAGCATAGAATATTGAAGGTGCTTGACTGGATTCCCCATATTAAGAAGCTTGGAAGTACTGCAATCTATTTTTCTCCGGTATTCGAGTCTGATACTCATGGATATAACACAAGGGACTATAAGAAGATAGACGTAAGACTTGGTACCAATGAGGATTTTAAGGCTGTATGTGATGAGCTGCATGCCAATGGAATAAAGGTTGTATTAGACGGAGTATTCAACCATGTAGGACGCGGCTTTTACCAGTTTCAGGATGTTATAAAGAACAGGGAAAATTCGCCTTACCTGTCATGGTTCAATGTCAACCTCGGAGGAAACTCAGGTTATAATGACGGACTGTGGTATGAGGGCTGGGAAGGCAATTATGACCTTGTAAAGATTAATCTTAGAAATGAGGATGTCATCGCGCTCATTTTCGATGCGGTGAGATACTGGGTTGAATATTTTGGAATAGACGGAATAAGGCTTGATGTAGCTTACTGCCTTGATATGGATTTTATGAGAAGGCTCAGAAGCTTCACGGATGAGCTTGGACGTGAGCAGGGCAGGGAGATTTTCCTTGTGGGAGAGATGCTGCACGGAGATTATAACAGGCTTGTCAATGATGAGATGCTCCATTCGGCTACCAATTATGAGTGTTATAAGGGGCTGTATTCGAGCTTTAACAGCATGAATATGTTCGAAATCAACCATTCGCTCAACAGACAGTTCGGCAGCGAGAATTGGTGCATATACAGAGGAAAGCACCTTTTATCCTTTGTCGATAACCACGACGTGACCAGAGTGGCTAGTATTCTCACCAATAAGAATCATCTTCCGCTTATATATGCGCTTATGTTCGGAATGCCGGGAATACCATGTGTATATTATGGAAGTGAGTGGGGTGCGCAGGGTAATAAGTCTGATGGCGACCCGGCACTGAGGCAGTCCTACGATAGACCGGAGTGGAACGAGCTGACAGAGCTTATAAGCAGGCTTGAGAACGCGAAGAAGAACAGCGAGGCGCTCAATTATGGCGGATTTTATTCGGTTGTGCTCACAAATAAGCAGTGCATATTCGAGAGAAAAAGTGAGCATGAGCGCGTGCTGGTGGCTATAAATGCGGATTCGGAAGGCTATACGGCACATTTTGACGCACGCTGCGGACGTGCTGTTGACCTTATAACAGGCAGGGAGCATGATTTTGGAGGCGGAAGCTATCTTGAGCCGTATTCTGCTTATTATTGGAAATGTGAGTGCTGATTGTTGAAAAGTGTAAAATGGAGAGATTAATGAACAGTGATTTTCTTAAGATGAAAAGATTATTTTTGAAGCAGAGCTATATCGACGCATGGGAGCTGTACGCGGACTCTATGGAGGACGAGAATGCGTGCCTGTGGGATTATATAATCCTGACCGCTTCTAATGAACTTCAGGCGGAGGCTTTCAGAAAGGAGATTGCATGCAGGCTTGAAAAGAAGGTCATACCGGACAGAATACATTATGCGGTTATACCGGATCCGGATGGCAGGAGGGTAGGCTCGGGAGGAGCGGCATTTAATGTACTTAAATATCTTGCCGATATTGAGGGGGAAGGCTTTGCGGATAAGAGAATACTTGTCATACATTCAGGCGGCGACAGCAAGCGTATTCCTCAGTACAGTGTATGCGGCAAGCTTTTTTCACCTGTGCCGAGACAATTGCCGGATGGAAGAATGTCGACACTCTTTGATGAGTTTATGATTGCGATGGCGGGTATCCCGGGAAGAATAGAATCGGGAATGCTGACTCTCTCGGGTGATGTCATGCTGTTATTCAATGCACTGCAGCTTGATTTCCAGTATAATGGTGCCGCTGCCATATCCATAAAGGAATCTGTTGAGACAGGTAAGGATCATGGTGTTTTCTTAAACGATGGAAACGGTTATGTGAAACGCTTCTTACATAAACAGACAGCGGAGGCGCTTACCTCAATAGGTGCCGTGAATGCACAGGGAAATGTTGATCTTGACACAGGAGCAATCATGTTCGATGCGGCGCTTCTTCGCGCGCTGTGGGGACTTATAAGCACGGATGGCAGACTGGATGACGATAAGTTCGCAAGCTTCGTGAATGAACGCTCAAGGGTGAGCTTTTACGGAGATTTTTTGTATCCGCTTGCAGGAGCTTCGACACTTGAGGAGTTCTATACACAGGCACCGGAGGGGGAATTTAATGATGAACTTTTTGAGTGCAGAAGAAGGATATGGGATGCCTTAAATGGATTTACAATGAAGCTTATATGCCTCGCTCCTGCTGAATTTATACATTTCGGGACAACGCATGAGCTGTGGAATTTAGAGACTAAGGAGCTTGGAAGCTACGAACACCTTGGCTGGACTAAGAGGGTGTGCACCGACTATCAGGGGGCACTTCCACTCAGTATAATAAACGGACATATCGACGATGACATACAGGCGGAGGGACCGGCTTATATTGAGAACTGTGCCATTGGTAAAAATGTAGTTATCGGAGAAAATGTTATTCTGTCCGGGCTGACCTTAAACAATGTCCATATTCCTTCCGACTGCTGTATGCACAAGGTAAAGCTTCTGAATGGAAAATATGTTGTGAGGGTCTATGGCTGCATGGACAACCCGAAGGGAAGATACATGGATAAGAACGGTTCGACACCGTTTCTTGGGACAGACCTTAGAAGCTTTATGAGACAGATGGAGATTACAACGGACGAGGTGTGGGACAGCGGTAACAGTGATGGCTGGTATCTGTGGAATGCAGGACTTTTCCCGGAATGTGATACTCTTTCTGAGGCTGTGGAATGGGCATGCACCATGAGAAGAGTGGCTTCTGGGGAGCTGTGTGCCGATGAAAAGCTAAAAGATGCATACCGCAGCGCAAAAAGATACAGTCTTATGGACAGCTTCGCCGAGGCCGACGCTGTGGATGCGATAACAGAGAAGTTCGCACTTGCCGAGCTTGTAAAGGCATACCGCTTTATAAATATGCTCAAAAACAGGACGGCTTATGAGGAGGCATTGCAGGTATACAGGGAATGTACCATCACGCAGGAGGAATTTTCACTTCTTATGGAATGTATAAAGGAATGCAGTTATTCCGAAAAGATGAGAGCCTGCCTTGCAATCTCAAAATATATGAAAAATAAGGGTATCAGGTATATGTATGGCGGTGAGGAGCTGTCGGCTTATGCGATGGAGTCTATGTGCTTTGATACGCTGTCACATGCGCTTAAGAGTACGTCGGGCATACAAAAGCACATTGCAAAAGCTGTATGTGACAGTGTCGAGATATCACTCCCGGTGAGGGTGAACTGGGGAGGCGGCTGGACGGATACACCGCCTTACTGCAACGAGAATGGCGGCGTTGTGTTAAATGCCGCGATACTCATAAACGGAAAGCGTCCTGTATGCGTGGTTGTAAAGAAGATTGACCGCATGTGCGTGGAATTTGAGAGCGAGGACATCGGTGTGAAGGGCAGTACTGAGGATATCGAGGATATCAGAGATTGCAATAATCCGTATGATTATTTTGCTCTTCACAAGGCGGCGCTTGTGGCTTCCGGAGTCATTCCGGCTTATGGCGATGATACACTTGTGGATGTGCTTGAAGGACTTGGCTGTGGTTTATATATATCTACCAAAGTAATCGGTATACCTAAGGGCTCAGGACTTGGAACCAGCAGCATACTTGCCGGTGCGGCAATCAAGGCTCTGTGGCAGTTTATCGGAAGGGAGTATACGGAGAACGAGCTGTATGACACAGTACTGATAATGGAACAGCTTATGAGCACCGGGGGCGGCTGGCAGGATCAGGTAGGTGGTCTGAGTGATGGGATTAAGTATATTACAACACAGGCAGGGCTTAAGCAGAATATAATGGTGGAGCACCTTGATATAACTGATTCGATGAAGGTGGAGCTTGAGGAGCGTTTCGCAATCATATATACGGGGCAGAGACGCCTTGCCAGAAATCTCTTGAGAGAGGTTGTAGGCAACTATATAAATGGCAAAAAAGAGACACTGTATGCACTTTCCGAGATGAAGCGTGTGGCACTCCAGATGAAGGATTCATTGCTTGAGGGCAGTATGGAGCGCTTTATCTGTGAGCTGAACCATCACTGGGAGCTTTCAAAAATGCTTGACCACGGCGTGACCAACACCTGTATTGAGCAGATTTTTGCCACCTGTGAGGAGCTCATTGACGCAAAATTCATAGCAGGAGCAGGCGGCGGTGGATTTTTGCAGGTGATTTTAAAGGAAGGCGTCACCAGAAAACAGCTTGATGAACATTTACAGAATGTATTTCAGGGAACAGGCGTGGCAGTGTGGGACTGCCAGTTTGTATGGTAAATATATTTATAGAAAATGGTTGACATATCCCGGAACAAGGTATATATTGTCATTAACCAAAACCTAGTAATATGCTAGGAAAAAAGAAAATACAGCTTATCGGCTTTTGATTATATGGAGGATAGAAATATTATGAGTAAGCCTTTTATTTATATGGATAATGCAGCTACCACGAAGGTTGCACCACAGGTTCTTGATGCGATGCTGCCTTATTTTTCAGAAATATATGCGAACGGTTCAAGTGTGTACCAGTTCGGTCAGACTGCTAAGGAAGCGATAGAGAATGCGCGGGCACAGGCAGCAGCCCTTATTGGTGCCAGGCCTGAGGAGATATATTTCACAGGCGGCGGCAGTGAATCGGATAACTGGGCTATCAAGAATGCCGCAGAAGTGTATGGCAACAAGGGAAAGCACATTATCACAAGCAACATTGAGCACCACGCAGTACTGCACACCTGCCAGTATCTTGAGAAGCATGGCTTCGAGGTGACATACCTCCCGGTTGACTCTGAGGGAAGAATCACACCGGAGCAGCTTGAGGCAGCCATAAGACCTGATACTATTTTGGTATCAATAATGACAGCTAACAATGAAATCGGGACAATCGAGCCTGTTAAGGAGCTTGGACGTATCGCACATGAGCATGGTGTTCTTTTTCACACAGATGCGGTTCAGGCGTACGGACATATTCCGATAAATGTTGACGAGATGAATATTGATATGCTCAGCTCAAGCGGGCATAAGATTAATGGACCTAAGGGAATAGGTATCATGTACGCGAGAAAGACAGTCAAGCTTGCACCGTTCATCCACGGCGGAGCACAGGAGCGCGGCAAGAGAGCCGGAACACTCAACACTCCGGGTATCGTAGGTTTTGGTGCGGCTGCACAGCTTGCAGGCGAGAAGATGGAGGAGAGAAAGAAGATTCTTGACGGTCTGCGCGAGCACCTCATTGAGCGCGTGTTAAATGAGATTCCTTACAGCCGTTTAAACGGAGCAAGAAATGACAGACTTCCTAACAATGCTCATTTCTGCTTCAGATTTATAGAGGGCGAGTCAATGCTTATCATGCTTGACATGAATGGTGTGTGCGGCTCAAGCGGTTCAGCATGTACTTCAGGCTCACTTGACCCGTCACATGTTCTTCTTGCGATAGGACTTCATCACGAAATAGCACATGGTTCATTGAGACTTACCCTCTCAGAGGACATCACGATGGAGCAGATTGACTACACCGTGGACAAGTTAAAGGAGATTGTTGCAAGACTTCGTGAGATGTCACCGCTTTATGAGGACTTCGTGAAGAATGGCGAGAAGTAGAAGCTACATTTTAAATAGTAAAAATAAGTTTTAAGTTTTATCAGGAGGAATATATATGTACAGTGAAAAGGTAATGGATCATTTCCAGCATCCAAGAAATATGGGAGAGATAGAGAACGCCAGCGGTGTCGGCACAGTCGGCAATGCTAAGTGCGGAGACATTATGAGAATATATCTTGACATCGACGAGGATACCAAGGTTATCAAGGATTGTAAGTTCAAGACCTTCGGATGTGGTGCGGCTGTAGCGACGAGCAGCATGGCAACAGAGCTTGTAATAGGAAAGACAATCTATGAGGCTATGGAGGTAACTAACAAGGCTGTTATGGACGCACTTGATGGACTTCCGCCTGTAAAGATTCACTGCTCACTCTTGGCTGAGGAGTCGATACATGCGGCACTCTGGGATTACTGTCAGAAGCATGGCATCGAGATTCCGGGGCTTAAGGAGCCTAAGAAGGATGTCCATGACGGCGAGGAAGGGCAGGCAGAATAATTTTAATTATATTAATTCGCGTGTACAAAAGATTTGCATATAATACTTTATTGTGATAAAATGTAACTACTATCAGATTTGTTGTGAATAATCAGAAAACAGCAGCATAATCTGGGGTAGTTACTATTTTTATGAGGAGGAATAATAGATGGGAAGAACCGGAGGAGGCAGTTCCGGCGGAGGACATAGCGGCGGAGGCCATTCAGTATCAAGATCAAGCGGAGGACATAGAGTAGGCGGATCATCTTCATCAAGACCGATGGGTGGAGCCTCAAGACCGACAGGAGGTTTCGGCGGAGGCAGACCATCGAGCACACCGCCAAGAGGAGGTAATTACGGAGCGCCGCCACCACCAAGAGGAGGACACTACGGAGCACCACCGCCACCAAGAGGAGGCTATTATGGAGCACCACCTCCACCACCACGCGGAGGCGGCAGAAGAAGCGGGGGCGGATGTGTTTCATCGCTCATCAGCGTGGTTATCCTGTTAATTTTCATAGGTATACTTTTAGGCATGTTCTCTTCGTTCGGAGGGGGAAGCAGCACAGACATTCCCGCAAGCAGCTATAACCGTGAGAAGCTTGATTCCGGAAACGGATATATAAATGACTGTATATATGACGAGCTTGGATGGTTCGACAACGTGAGCAGAACCGAGAGCAGACTTAAGGATTTCTATGAGGAGACAGGTGTACAGCCTTACATAATGCTTCTTGACTACATACCGGGAGTTGACAGCGATTCACAGAAGGAAGAGTATGCGCGGCAGCTGTATGAAGAGAATATTGACAATGAATCAACCTTCCTCTATGTATATTTTGCCAAGGAGAATGAGAGCGAGTCCGATGATCCGGGGTATATGTGCTATGTCAATGGTATACAGGTAAGCTCCGTTATGGATGCGGAGGCGCTTGATATATTCTGGGCATATCTTGACAAGTATTGGTACACCGATATGTCGACCGATGATATGTTTGTTAAGATATTTAATTCTACAGCGGACACGATTATGACCAAGTCGACCACATCCAAGGATGTCGCAAAGTATGTACTTATCGTGGTTGCGGCAGGAGTTGTCGTATTCGGCGTTGTGAAGGTTGTTAAGCTCAAGCACAAGAGAGCCAAGGAGGAGGCTGAGGAGACAGAGCGTATTCTCAACACACCTATGGAGAGCCTTGTAGACGAGGAGCTTAAAAAGACGGCAGCCAAGTATGACGAGAAAAAATAGTACTCCATATCGCAAAATGTTAAAATGAAAAAAAGAATTGCAGTAGTATTCATTGTGATGGTGTTATTGCTTTTGGGTGTTTTGACTTTTTTGAGTATACCAAAGCATTTATCTGGAAACTATATGGTTTGTTCAATTGAGGGCAAGGTAAAGAAGGTCGAATTGGACATAACAATTCACAGAGGGATGTTTAAAAACAAGGGCATAACTGGAAAAATCATATTTGATGGAACCGAGTATATAAGTGTTGAAGATGCATATAAAAACGGTCCGAGCGGACGCGGACAATTTGTAATTCCAACTCCCAATGTGTTTGATATTACAGAGAGCATCTATATAGAAGAAATAGGAAAAAACATGAAATATATATGGCTTCACGAGGTTAGCTCGAAAGGACAATATTCTTATTTCGGACCGGCAAAATCGATAGGGGAGATGAATGAGATAACCCGGATGATTTTAGAAGCATGGGAATAAAGGATTAGCGTTTCCTTAGAATTATTTTTATTTACATCTTGATATTTTTATCTTAATCATGTAACATAGGTATAGAATCACAACTGGCGGAAAGCGGAGATTGTATATTTGTGTATGGTTTTCGTGGCAGGACTACCTGCAGGGAGTGATTGGTTAAGATATGCCGACCGCCTGGGCGATGCTTACTATAGTACGCTCAGGTGGTCTTTTTGTTGTTTTGGAAACAAGGTTTTCCTACACACCATCGGGCAAAAACAGGAGGAATCACAATGGAAATGTTATCACTTGAGCAGGAGCTCAGCCAGAATGCTTATCCGGGAAGAGGAATTGTCATCGGAAAGACTCCGGATGGAAAGAGTGCGGTCACAGCTTACTTCATCATGGGAAGAAGCAGCAACAGCAGGAACCGTGTATTTGTTGAAGATGGAGAAGGCATAAGAACACAGGCATTTGACCCATCCAAGCTTGAGGACCCAAGCCTTATAATCTATGCACCTGTCCGTGTACTTGGAAACAAGACGATAGTTACCAACGGCGACCAGACAGATACAATCTATGATGGAATGGACAAGCAGCTCACCTTTGAGCAGTCATTAAGAAGCAGGGAGTTCGAGCCGGATGGACCTAACTATACACCTAGAATATCAGGTATCATGCATATCGAGGGCGGAAGGTACAACTATGCAATGTCTATTTTAAAGAGCAATAACGGCAACCCTGAGGCATGCAACAGATACACCTTCGCCTACAGCAATCCTGTAGCCGGAGAGGGACATTTTATACATACATATATGCATGACGGCAATCCGCTTCCAAGCTTCGAGGGCGAGCCTAAGTGGGTCAAGATCGAGGGTGATATAGACACCTTCGGTGATATGGTATGGAACAGCCTCAACGCTGACAACAAGGTGTCACTTTTTGTCAGATACATTGATATCGAGACAGGAAAGTACGAGAGCAGAATATACAATAAAAATGTATAGAGATGTTGGGTGCAAAACATGCACTATAAACTTAGCTGTGTATAACGTATTATATTTATGCATATCACGACTTTGGGAGAAGCTTAGATGTTCTTAGAGCTCTGCTAAGTCCCTAGCCAAAAGCAGCATGGATGCTGCTTTAGAAGCAATGCATACAAGGATGTATGCTTTTCTTCGGTGGCGAACGTATAGAAAATGTTTATCAGAGTCCTTAGAACATCTTGCTTCGGACAACGAAGAGATATGCATAAATATAACTTGTTATACACGCATAACCTAAATCAGCATGTTTTGACACCAGAATCTATTATACAAAAAATGCAGGGAATGAAAATCTTATCCCTGCATTCCTTATTCTTTTTATCGGCAGACTTATCTGCGTTTCTTAGTCTTTTTTGCCTGCTTTGTTATTTTTGTCTGCTGTTTAACCTTAGGCTTTGAAAACCTGAACACTGCTGTTCCATATGCAGGAAGAGGGTATTTTACAGCATACGGCTGTCCGTCACACTCCGTATGTACCGCTGTAAATATCTTCTGTCCCTTCATTTCATTGTCAAGAATAAGCGTATACTTGCCTCCCTGCGGAACTCCAACCATATAATCCTGTCTTGCAACAGGTGTGAAGTTACATACAAAAAGAAGATTATCACTGCCATCCTCGGAGCATCTTACAAAGCTGTATATGCTTCTGTCACCGTCATTCGCATTAATCCAGAAGAAGCCCTGCGGATACTGGTCAAGCGCATAACATGCCGGATATTTGCGATAAATATGTAAAAGTGCCTTAAAATATGCCCATACACCCTTATGCTCAGGCTCGTTTAACAGATGCCAGTCAAGTGAACGGCTCTCACTCCACTCCGACCACTGCCCGAAGTCCTGTCCCATGAACAGAAGCTTCTTTCCCGGATGACCTATCATGAATGTATATGCAACCTTAAGATTTGCAAACTTATCCTCATACTCGCCGGGCATCTTTCCAAGCATTGAGCATTTAAGGTGAACAACCTCATCATGCGAAAGGACAAGAATGAATTTCTCACTATATGCATAAGTCATGCCAAATGTAAGCTTATTGTGATTATATTTTCTAAAGTAAGGGTCAAGCTTCACATAGTCAAGGAAATCATGCATCCATCCCATATTCCACTTGAATGTAAAACCAAGACCATCTTCATTGGCAGGCTTGGTAACTCCCGGCCACGACGTTGATTCCTCAGCTATGACCATGGCTCTCGGATTTCTCCGGTTCATAATACTGTTAAGATGTTTGAAAAACTCTATTGCTTCGAGATTTCCATTTCCGCCATACTTGTTCGGAACCCAGTTACCCGGTGTCTTGCCATAATCAAGATACAGCATTGAAGCCACCGCATCAACTCTAAGTCCATCAACATGAAACTTCTCAACCCAAAAGAGTGCATTAGCAATGAGGAAATTAGACACTTCACTCCTGCCATAATCAAATATCTTCGTACCCCATTCAGGATGCTCTCCCTTTCTCGGATCAGCATATTCATACTCACAGCAGCCATCGAACTCTGCCAGTCCATGTGCATCCTTTGGAAAATGCGCCGGAACCCAGTCAAGGATAACTCCTATTCCCATCTTATGGAACTTATTGATGAAATACATGAAATCCTCCGGATTTCCATATCTTGATGTCGGAGCGTAATAACCTGTCACCTGATATCCCCACGAACCGTCAAAAGGGTGCTCCGCAATTCCCATAAGCTCCACATGTGTATATCCCATATCCTTGACATACTCCGAAAGCTCGTCGGCAAGCTCTCTGTAATTAAGGAATCCATCCTCAGTGCCATCATCCTTTTTCTTCCACGAACCCGGATGAACCTCATATATGGCAATCGGCTGTTTTTCATGCACAAGCTTGTTCTGCTCGCTAAGCCATGCTTCATCCTCCCACTTAAATCCGTCAAGGCTTGTGACAATAGATGCTGTCTCAGGTCTTACCTGACAATAATTTCCGTAAGGATCAGCCTTGTAGAGCTTCCTTCCATCTCTTGCAGTGATAAGATACTTGTACATGCTTCCAAGCTCTGCCTTATCGGTGAACAGCTCATATATTCCCGACTCGCCAAGTCTTGTCATCTCAAATCCTTCACCGTTCCAGCCGTTAAAATCTCCTACTA
>ENA-ORUA01003025-ORUA01003025.1-human-gut-metagenome-genome-assembly--contig:-NODE-3025-length-12207-cov-2.331468_pt1 | contig 12207 bp, 10 predicted proteins | sample MGYA00242076_ERZ509201 | MGnify/ENA primary metagenome ERZ509201 (study PRJEB26280, sample SAMEA2338863) | human gut metagenome | biome: human gut; feature: human-associated habitat; material: faeces...
GGCATCAAAGTCGGGGGCTTTTGACCCCGACATCATATAAAAGAGAATTGCATAAAGCAATCCACAACTGAGATTATTTTAGCAAAGAAGGTGATGCCTTCCAAGAGGAAAATGAAATTTATAAACATTTTTTTGAAAAACGTCCCCGTGCAATCATACGATGGGGATAACTTTCTGAATTTTCAAAAAAGTGTTCAAAAAAATATTTTTCCAAAATGGCAGGCACTAAAGTAAATTTACCTTTCGATGCTGGTTCATTATTGAAAGCCCTTCACTTCATGCCAGCTCTCCGCAGGCTCCGTACTTTCTTCCACCTGTACCTTCTCATATACTACACTTCTTAACTTGTCTTCCGAAAAGTTATCCACTCTTGCCCTGATCCGCAGATCCTGCAGGGTAAAATCGGAAAGCAGATACTGGCTCTCATCCGGCATCACATCAAAAAAGGTATCACAGATGCAGTCACAGTCCTTCATCGTGATATGCTCCGCATAAGACAGCGGTTGGTCCTTCCGATCCTTCAGATCATAATACTGGGTCCAGGGATAAATCTTGAGGAACTCCTTTACCCGGCCTTCGATCTGCTCCACCGTGATATATTCATAGTGCTGCGGGGTGTCCGGCCGCATTTTCAGCCACAACAGTCTCGCTGCCCCCTTGATCTGAATCCTGCGCATGATGATATTGCGGTTATGTACTGATTCCGAACCGCAGGTGAGACACCCATGGCAGAAGCCATAGACACAATCCTCCACCAGAATCCGCTCATTGGAGCCGTTCTCCGGCTGGCTGTCCGCCCAGGGGCCCTTACCGCCCTTCAGCACCACAGAGTCGTCATTGACTTCCATATAACAGCCTTTCACCAACACATCCGTACACACATCGATATCAATGGCATCCGTACTGGGTGCCGCAACAGGACCTGCCGGGGAATAAATATGGCAGTTCAAGTATTTTACATGGTCACATTTATAAATATGTGTGGTCCAGAAATGGGAATTCTGTAAATTCAGACCGGCGATCCGCACATTTCTACAGTTGGACAGATAGACCAGCCGGGGTCTCTGACCATCCTTGTTGGTGCCGTTACTCCATTTCCAGCGCAGCCAGCAGGCTTTCCAGGTCTTAAGTCCGTTACCGTCAATAGTGCCCGGTCCGCACATGGTAAATCCATTCAGACCGTCCGCATTGATCAGTGCCGTAAAATACAGGCAGGTCTCTCCCTCGATCCGGGTCTCGGCCAGATCATAATCCGAGATATCATCGCTGCCCTTTAACGTCGCACCGGCGGAAACATAGAGATTCACTCCCTGTTTGAAATAAAGTGCTCCCGTCAGATAGGTTCCCGGCGGCACCACCAGGACACCACCGCCCTCTTCTGCCGCCAGGTCGATCACCTTCTGGATCTCTTTGGTATAAACTTTTCCGTCGTCCCAGATCCCGTACTCTGTGAGGACATAGGGTCTGCCCAGTTCCTCAAGCTCCGGCATCCCTATATCATAAAACCAGTCATCTATGGGAGTTCCGTCCGGGAAATATTCCGTAGGTCTTTCTTTTTCGTTATGCATTCTCTGCCTCCTTTGCGTTCTGCTCCCTCAGAAAACGAACACAGGATTTCCGCCCTGATCGTTATCGTTGGTTATCTGATTTCTACAAAGGTAGTGTCGTAAGGTGCAATGGTTACCGTACATGCGCCCGCTTCCGTGGGGATGGTGGTGGTCTGCTCGGTGTCACTGTTGTTGATGACTACCAGTTTTTTACTCTCCGGGTAATAAGCACATTCCGTATACAGGTTATCCGTCATATAGCTGCCGGAGGTGCCTTCTCCACCGGCATAACGGATCAGCTGGTACAGCATTCTGGTATTCCACAGGTTCACCTGGAAGGAAGACAGATAGATTCCCAGTCCCTTGCCGAAATGATTCAGTGTGATCAGTGGCTTCCCGCCGTCTGCCAGAAGTACCTGTGCTTTTCCATCCGTCAGATACCGGTTCTCCTTCGCTTCCACATCTGCGCCCTCTGGGATCAGATGCTCAGGATCCGCTGTCTCAAAGGTCCATCTGCCGTGACAGACTCTTGCGCCGGTGTCCTCGTCAATTCCCAGCACATGTGCCATACGGAAATACGTATCATATCCTTCCACAGCGGAAGGCTCGTTCACACCGATAAAGCAGCCTCCCTCGTGTACCCACTTTGTAAGTGCAGTAACAAGCTCCTCATCCTTCCAGGCATCCCCGCCGCTCCAGGCGCTTCCGGCTCTACCTGCATTGATTACGACATCTACGTCCTTCAGTATACCATTTTTTACATCCTCAAAGGAAATAAATTTCACATCCACAGGAAGTCCGGACAAAGCTTCGTTGATGTGGATCAGGTCATGCATATAAGTCTCATGAAAGTGTCCGGACAAGGTCCAGGAACGTAAGCTTCCCCAATAATGCAGCACTGCCACACGGGTCTTGATGCGGTAAGGTTCTCCCGCATCGTGGAAGCTGCGGATCAGACGGAACTCATCTGCCACTTTTTCAATATAATCACAGAAATCCGGGAAACCCTCCACCAGATGAAGGTATCCGCCGAGACCGATCCGGTCGATCTTCGCACGCAGCAGGGCACGTCTTACGCTGTTCCAGTATTTTTTCGCATCCAGTGTGGGATTGCCGCCCTCCATGAAAGTCGGAGCACCGCCCAGCCCCACCGGGAACAGATAGGGGTGCAGACGCAGTTCATGTGTAGGCACATCCACGCCCGCACACAGTCTGGCTTCATAACCGGAGAATACACATTTGATCAGTCCGTCAAAACCAAACTCCTGAAATCTGCCATTATAAGGCTCCACGCCTACCCAGCTGTCGTCATAGAAGACATAAGCCTTTTTGCCGTAGGAATGCACCATATCGATCAGCTTCCTGCCGAAGGAAATAACGAAATCATTGATAAATGCCATCCAATCCGCCTTTTTCGCATTGCCAGGCATATGAGTCACATGCAGCTGTCCCTTATTGATAAAATCTTCCGCTGTCATGCGATATCCGTATTGTTTCTCGAACTCCTGTAAAGCAGGAACGCTCACAGTGAAATCATAGGAACCCCAGTCAGAGAACAGATTCCGGTTCCTCTCACTGCTGCCCCAGATCCATACGAAATTGTAGAACATGGAGGTAAAGCGCACCACCGTGGTATCCGGATGGGTCTCACACCAGTGCTTCATCCAGCCCAGCAGATACTCCTGAGTCTCAGGATATCTGGGATCGATCTGCATCAGATGCTCCTTGTCCCAGTGGTTCGTAGTATGATTGTACATAGAGATTTCTTCCCAGATACGATAGGCTAAGAAGCTTACTGTATACTTATGAAAAGGGATGATGCCGCTTAGGGACACGCTTCCCTTCTCTTTGTCATAGCTCCAGTCCGCATTGTCGATCTTCACATTGGTAGTTCTGTCATAAATCTCCCAATATTCCAGACTCTCTGCGCTATCATTGATCCGGAACTGCTCCGCAAAAAAGCTGTCCATCAGTCCGATGGTCAGGGTGTCACTCTCTGCTACCTGGGGCGGTGTGCACAGGAAGGTCTGCTGTAATTTGTCCTGATTCTCCTTTGCCCAGGCATTGTGATCTCTGATAATACAAATGGTAGAATAGATTCCGTAACCGGCATGGGTGATTTCGTCGGAAAGCACGGTCCCATCACTGTCACGGATCACATCTGCTCCCCATTTTTCCGCCATTTTCAGAGTCAGTTCTTCATATCCTGATTCTCCCGGTAAGGTAAAACCACCTTTTCCCATTCTGAGTTCCTCCTCATATTCCTGCTTATTTTTCATTCCTGTCATTTCTTCACTTCTATTTTCCAGTACAATATCTGTCCTGTTACAGCAATTCCTCTTTCAGACACAGTCTGACCACACGTTCCAGCTGCTCTGCCTCAGACAACAGCACCTGATCTCCTGCAGGATCCGGAATGTCCTTGTAGATCTCCGGTTTCTTAGGAACATTGATTTGTCCCACAGGCTCCCATGCGCCGAAACCATCCGTCACGCACTCTGCCAGATAAGCGTAGGCTCTTTCAGAATGACCTTTGCATTTCTCCCGGATCTCCTGTGCCACATATCCTGCCATCTTATAAGCACCGAAGTCATTGGTATGGGTATAGTCCCCGGGGAAAAAGATGGGTTTGGCATCCTGTAAGCCCTTTTCCAACACATATTTCTTGCTGTGGGCATGAAGATCCAGCACCGGAATTCCGTACTGTGCTCCCAGTTCCAGACATACATCCGCGAATTCCTCCAGCAGATCCAGATAAGTCTGATCCCGCAGTCTCCAGGTATTTCTTGCAATGGGTGTCACCAATACCGGATAGACCCCCTTTGCCTGATTTTCTTTGATATAGCGTTGCAGATTCGCCCGGTATCCGCCCTTTGCCTGCAGCCCGGGAAGCTTCTGATCATTATGCCCGAACTGGAAAAACACATAATCTCCCGGCTTGCTGTACTGAGAGATCACCGCATAATGCCCTTCCTTGCGGAAGCTATCGGTAGTCAGTCCGGAGTGGGAATGATTCGACACTGCCACACGTGTGTCAAAATATGCCGGAAGCATCTGTCCCCAGCCACAGTAACAGGTGCCTGGATAATAGGGATAATCTCCGGGCTGATCTGTCACTGTGGAATCTCCCGCCAGATAAACCGTAGGACCGTTCACCTCTTCTACCGTAAGAGCACTGATCCTTGGTCTGTCCGCCAGTACTGCAATATCCACAGTCTTATCCGCAAAAATCCGGGAATAACCCACAGGTACAATATCGCAGACATTTGTAATCATTGTATAAGTGAACTCTCCGGCTCCCACTGTGCCATGAAAAGCCAGCCGTCTTCTTCCGGTGAAGATCAGTATCTCTCCCATTTCCTCTTCTGATCGGATGGTCAGGGTGATCCTGTAGTTCCCCTGTCTGGGTACATCTACCTTGAAGATCAGCGGAATCCTCCTGGGTGAGCCAGACATCGGTTCTCCCGACTGCCTCTCCAACGCTGCCACTTCTTCTGCAGAATCCAGATAGCAGCCGTTCTCATCTTCCTTCAGGAAGGACAGCTGTTCGTTTTGATACCAGTACATCGTATCAAAAGAGGAATTCAGTTCCCGGATCTGCAGCAACTTCTGCTCTCTTCTGTTTTTTTCTGTTACAAAACCGTAACCTTTGCCCGGCTGATAGAGGTCTTCGCTGCCCACATCGATCAGATTGGCTGTTCCTCCATCCTTTCCGAACAGGAAATTCCTGCGAAACATCTATAACGCACCATCCTTCTCAATATCATCGGAAATTAACAAGGTTGCAAAGAAGGAAAGTGCCAGTCCCTGTCCCCATCCCTGAATATACGCCTTGGGAATGCCTCTGTATCCTTCCTTGTCTCTCATGACGGCAGTTCCGCCGGAGACATTCATCACCTTACCATCCTCGCTGACATTGGCAAGCAGGCCCTTGATGGCCTTGTTGATATATTTGCTGTGTAAAGGATTGCCTCTGGTCAGCATTGCTGCGGCAATTCCTGCAGATGCGGAAATCTCTTCATAAGATTCCGGATCATCCACTACGGTTCTCCACAATCCATTCTCCGTCTGGTATACCTTCAGGGCTGCCAACTGCTCATTTAAGGAGCCGGCCACATCGATATACTTCGGATACAGATAGCACTGAGGCAGAATACCGCCTACCTGCGACATGGTAAATGCTGCCCAGGCATTGGCTCTTCCCCAATAGATGCCGGACATATGATCTCCGGCAATATTGTCATAGCCGTGATACCAGAGTCCACTGCTTGGATTCTGTAAATATTTGATATGCCAGTAGTACTGGTTCAAGGCATCATCGATCAGTTCTTCATCGTGTTCCATCACGCCCACACGCAGCATCAGGAACGCTGCCATGAACAAAGTGTCACACCAGCACTGCTCCGGGAAATCGTTGTTGGCAGATACGGTGTGCTGCAATACATGATCTCCGAAACGCAAGGCATCTTTTCTTAAATAAGCGATCTTGCTCATAAGAATGTCATGATACTGCTGCTCTCCGGTGGCCTGGTATAAGGTGATCAGGCAATGTCCCATGGCACAGGCGTTTACTGTCCATACCTTGGGCAGTCCCAGATCGATCAGTTCGTCGATACGATCCTTTAACAGATCCAGATATTCCTTCTTGCCTGTCTTCTCATAGGCATCGCTGATTCCGTAATATGCCACACCACAGGGCCAGTCCCAGGTGAGATCCATATTCATAGTCTTTTTGACGATCTTGTCAATGACTCCCTCTATTTCTTTCTTATCATATTCCAGTTTTAACATAGCTCCTCCATTTCTGCCTTTTGGCTCTTTATATTCTTTTCCCACAGTTGTTTTTATTGTAAAACAGTCGGTCGGAAAAGGACATAAAGTAACTTCGCCCTATAAATATTATCAAATGTTCTTACGAATGCAAGCATTCGACGCCCATTGAATAATATTTACATGGCTCTGAATAGTTGCATTTTTAATATAGCCCCCAAGCCATTCATGCCTGGGGGCTGTATGTACTTCCTGTAATAAAACTTTTTACTTACTGAAGTCTGGTGGTGTTACCTGCATCCAGAGCAGCCTGTCTCTCATCGATAACTTCCTGATAACCTGCATCCAGGTACTTCTGGCTCAGTTCTTCATACAGAGAATCGAACTGGTCCTTAGGGCACATGGTCAGCTTGTCACGGTACTCAGTATACAGATCATACAGCGTCTGGTTGTACTCGGTAACAGCATCGATAGCGGTTGCAAACAGACAGTCGGAGTTAGCCTTGCCTGCTTCATAGATAGCAACCTGTCCGTTGTAGTTAGCCAGGATCTGATCATAGAAGTCCTGAGGAATACCCTGAGGGGTAACTGCCTGGATATCTTTCTCGATAGATCCGAGGGTCTTAACTGCGGTTACTGCACACCAGTAGTCTACGTTGTTGTTGTGTCCCTGCTGCTCAGCCAGACCGGTCTGATCTGCTACTGCTACGGGATCGCCGTTATCATCATAATTGAAGTTCACGCCTTCGATACCCCACTGCATAGTGAACAGATTCTCGGGCTGGTTCAGCCACTCAAGGTACATCATAGCTGCCTTTACTTCATCCTCGGTAGCATCGTTAGCGAAGCCAATCATCATACCGAAGTTGGTTCCGGGTCTGTAAGAAGCGGAAGATCCCCAGGTCTCATCCTGTGTCCAGGTGGAAGGAGTCACTGCTACTGCCAGCTTGGCATCGGGGTTAGCATCATAGAAGGAGTTCAGTACGTTCATGCTGGAGGAGATATATCCGGTCCAGGTAAATGCTTCACCGTTGATGAAGTCTGCCTCTGCCTCGGAAGCATCTCTCAGATAGTACTCAGGATTGTAGTAACCATCGTTGTACAGCTCGTTCTCCCATTTTAAGAATCTCTTCTGAGCCTCGGTGGACAGAGCGGGGATCTGGTAGTCACCGGTGGTTGCCCATGTGGTCTCATCCTGAGGATAATCTCTGTAACCATAGTTCTGGTCAATACCTGCGCCGCTTACTTTCTTACCGCTTAAAGGATACTGATGGCCGTTCTCAACCAGTTTTGCATACAGCTCTAACAGCTTGGTGTTGTCGCCAACGGGATACTCAGAGAAGCCAGCTTCTTCCAGCCAGTCCTGACGATAGAAAGTGCACCAGGTATAAGTGGTGTTACCGTAAGGTCTGTAACCGAGTACCAGATAATCTTCATCATCCAGCTTGGTGTAAGCATCGTTGCCGTGCTCTACCATGGTCTCCCAGTAAGTAGGAGCGATCTGCTTGAACTCTTCTACATCGTAGGTCTGCAGATAGCCGTCTGCCTGCCAGCTTGCCAGCTTATCATAGTCATATTCCATACAGATGGTAGGAAGGCTCTGGCTTGCTGCCAGCATAGCGTAATCAGTCATAACGTCGCTACGGGTAATTCCTACATATTCTACCGTGATGTTGTACTTATCACCGAAGTTCTCCTGTACCCAGTTGGTCCAGTAGTTGTTCTCTACATCAGAGCATCCGTTTCCGGAAGAACCACGATCGTATACGGGGATCTGCAGAGTAACATTGTCTGCGAAAGCCTCCCATCCGTCAATACCTGCTACTGCTGTGGATGCTCCTGCATCTGTGCTTGCTGCAGAACTCTCTGCTACAGATTCCTTTGTTCCGGCATCTGCGGTTGTGTTGTCCGCACTGCTGCCGCATCCGGTCAGAGTGCTCATTGCCATAGCACCAACAAGTGCTGTTGCCATTACCTTGTGAAGAGTATTCTTCTTCATAAATCAATCCTCCTTAAAAATTATACATAGTTTTATGTGTACCCCCGGTTTTGGGGAAAACTAACTTGGTTGTTTTGTTCCTTTTAACTTTTAGCCCTTAACTGCTCCGATCATGGTACCCTGTACGAAGTACTTCTGCAGGAAAGGATAAATAATAATGATAGGAATTGTTACAAACATGATACTTGCTGCCTGTAATACTTCGGGAGTGGACTGGATCGCACTGCCGGTATCTGCCAGGGAGGAAGTCTGTGCTTCTGCTGCGGATGCTACCAACTGATATAACTTGTACTGGATCAGCTTCAGGTTAGCACTCTTGGTGTAGTACATGTTGTCTGCGTAAGAGTTCCAACGGCCTACGGCGTAGAACAGAGACAACGTTGCCAGGATCGGTTTGGACAGCGGTAATACGATCTTGCTCAGGATCTGGAAGTTACTTGCGCCATCCAGGAAAGCGGATTCCTCTAAGCTGTCGGGAATCGTACTCTGGAAGTAGTTCTTCATGATCAGCATGTTGTACGGGGAATAGATCAGAGGTAAGATCAACACCCACATGGTATCCAGCACATGCAGCTTCTGATATAACAGGTAGCTGGGAATGATGCCGGCACTGAAGTACATCGGTACCATCAGCAGGAAAGTCAGTAACTTTTTGCCCTTCAGTCTCTTCTTGGAAAGAGGATAAGCGGCACAAGTACATACCAGCATTCCCAGAGCGGTGAAGATCACGGTAACGATCACCGAGAAGATCATGGAGTAGGTCATGGAGTTATCTGCAAATACCTTCTTGTAAGCATCGAAGGTGATGTCTTTGGGCCAGAAGTAAACGCTCTTGGACATTACTGCGGTATTACCGGATATGGATTTTACTGCTACATGTAAGAACGGTAATACACAGCTGGCGCAGAGGATGACGATCACTGCCATCATGACGAAATCACTGATGCGGAATTTGTTGACCGCATGTGCTCCGCCTGCGGAGGTAGATTCTTCATTAATATTAACTTCTTTTTTCTTCATCTCTCTCACCTCCTACAGTAATCCGTCTTCGCCAAGCTTCTTTGCGAATTTATCAGATAACAGAACCAGGATCAATCCGATCAATGACTGGAACAGACCAACTGCGGTCGCCGCACTGAATTTTCCGGCTCCAATACCTTTGTTGTAAATGTAGACAGCCAGCTGATACTGGAAGTCCTTGACCTGTGAATTTTCTAATGCGGTCAGACGCTCTAAGTTACTTCCCATGACACGTCCGAGGTTCAGGATCAGCAGTGTTACTACTGTGCTCTTGATACCGGGAAGTGTGATATGCCACATTCTCTTCCAACGGTTCGCTCCATCGATCATGGCTGCTTCGTACAATTCTCCGTTGATACCGGTGATCGCTGCCAGGTAGAGGATCGTGCCCCATCCCATCGTCTGCCATACACCGATCAGCAGATATGTAATTGCCCAGTGCCATTTCTCATTCAGGAAAGGAATTCCTTCGGAGATCACTCCCAGGTTGGTCAGCAGAATGTTCACCAGACCGGAGTTCGGACGGAACATTGTCATGGCTACGCTTCCGATGATGGCCCAGGAAAGGAAGTGCGGCAGATACAGGATCGTCTGGGACACTTTCTTGAATCTCGGATATCTTAATTCATTCAGGATCAGTGCCAGAATGATCGGCATTGGGAAACCGATGATCAGATCCGCCAGGTTAAACACTATGGAGTTGCGAAGTGCTCTCATGAAATCGGCATCCTTGAATATCTTAACGAATGTCTTCATGCCCACCCATTCGCTGCCTGCATATCCCTTCGCCGGTTATAATCCATAAAGGCCATCCGCAATCCCGGGTATGCTCCGTAACTGAATACAAATACCATAATCAGTGGAAGCAGTAACAGCAGATACAATTGCCAGTCTCTTTTAAAAGCTTGTTTCCACGTGGTTTTCGTTTTCACTCCCACCACATTGGCTGCATTCTTCTTCGCCATGTCGAACCTCCTCAAGTGTCAGCTATATTTTCTCGTCACTTTGTACACTTTTTGTAACTTTGTAAGTACATTATCATACATGTTGTCATATTTTTCTAATCAATCATTATAAAAAACTATGCAAAAACGATCATTATAGATCATGGTCGTTTTTCGTAAGTATTGAAGTTTCGTTGCATTTTCGTAAATTTTGCGTGAATTTTGGAGCGTTTTTGCTGTAGGATTCGCTGTTTCACGGTATTTTTAGCCTTTTTTAATCTCTTCCACGGAAACATTGCCAACCCTAAAAAAGTCATTTTCGCAACATAATGGTTGATTTTATCCATTTTAATTGTTATATATAATGTATAGACATTATTTCTACTGCAGCATGTCTTTCCGTTGCATCATCATACAGGATGCACAAAGCTATTCAGAAAACTCTGGAACAGGAGGCACACTATGGCGAAATCCAAACGAGCTGTCACAGAATACCGAAGTTATTATCTGCCAACACACTTCCCGGTACTGCTTCTGTCCGGTGATTATTGGAAGATTTCCGATATTCCCAGCGGAAGCCTTCATTTTCATAACTGTCTGGAGATTGGGATCTGTCATTCCGACAGCGGTACGCTGGAGATCAACGGAGAAAAACAGACTTTCCATGCCGGAGATGTCACCGTTCTTCCCCGCAATGTTCCACATACCACTTACAGTGCACCAGGCACGAAAAGCCACTGGTCTTATCTTTTCCTGGATCCGAAGGAATTGTTCCGCAATCTCCTCCCCGCCTCCTGGAAAAATTACGACCTGTCCACGGACGGTTTCCCAGCATTCCGTTATATTTTCAGCAAAGAGGCTTTTCCCCACATCAACTATCTGGTATCTCATATCATCCACGAGCTGGAAGAGCAGAATCCCTGCTATCAGATCAGTGCCAGAAGCCTGTTATGCTCCCTTTATATTGAATTGTACCGGATCGAAAGTCTCGGCGGTGTCAATCCCGACACGGCCAAACCGGACTCTCTTGAAATACTGGCCTTACAGGAACGTAAAAAAGAAGGCGAGATCGCCGAAAACTCTCTGGTGATCTCACCCGCTCTGGAATATATTGAGAAAAATTATATGCAACAGTTCTCGATCGAATATCTGGCCGATCTCTGCCACTGGAGCCCGACGCACTTCCGCCGGGTTTTCCATGATATTATGGGAACTTCACCGTTAGACTACGTCAACAACACCCGGATTTTAAAATCCTGTATTCTGTTACGCAGTACGGAACACTCTATTCTGGACATTTCCGAGATGGTGGGGTTCCATTCCGTGTCCAGTTTCAACCGCTACTTTATCAAACTTATGCAGATGTCTCCCAGAGAATACCGCAAGCAGATGCAGCAGAGCGAGAAAAAGGCTGAGAACCAGTCCATTCTGGAATTTGCCGGATGGATGCGGCCGGAATAGCCCCTCTGTGTTCCGGCCACTCCGGTCATCAGGCCAGCCTCTTGTGCTTCCATTTGCCGGAATAATACCGGATCCCCGGAATCACACAGCCACAACTCCAGGACAGAGGAGTGGCGATCCAGATTCCCGTGACGCCCAGGGTTCCGGACAATAGATACGCGAACACGATCCTGCCGGACAGCTCCGTCAGTCCCGCTACCATACAGGTATTGACGTCTCCGGCTCCCCGGATCACATTCTGGTAGCTCTGCATCACCCCCGCGATCACATAAGCCACGCCGATGATTGTCAGATATGTACAGCCAATCTCGATAGCCTTGCCCGACTCATTTGCATCGAGGAATAGCTTCATAAGCTGTACCCTGAATATGAGAACCATAGCTGCTATAAAAGCACTTGCCGCAACCATGACCGCGAGCGTCTTATACAGTGCCTCCTTAATTCTGTCGTACCTGTTCTGTCCTAT
>ENA-ORUA01003029-ORUA01003029.1-human-gut-metagenome-genome-assembly--contig:-NODE-3029-length-12190-cov-2.733333_pt1 | contig 12190 bp, 9 predicted proteins | sample MGYA00242076_ERZ509201 | MGnify/ENA primary metagenome ERZ509201 (study PRJEB26280, sample SAMEA2338863) | human gut metagenome | biome: human gut; feature: human-associated habitat; material: faeces...
GCAAGATTTATGAAAAGTTAAAAGAACTGACAAAAGATCATACAGGGGTAGAAGTAAAGATCGGGGAAGAAATCGCACATACAAAGGTTATGAAGAGTGGATGTCATGGCTTCTGCGAGATGGGACCTCTGGTAAGAATTGAGCCATATAATTATTTATATATTAAAGTAAAACTGGAAGACTGCGAAGAGATTTATAACGAAACAATCCTGGGCGGCAGACCGGTAGAGCGACTTCTCTACAAGATGGATGGAGTGACCTATCCGTCACAGGAAGAGATTCCGTTCTACGCAAAGCAGACCAGACTGGTACTGAAGAATTGCGGACATATCGACGCAGAGCATATTGGGGGTGCACTTGCAGTCGGTGCTTATGCCGGAATCGAAAAGGCACTCTTTGAGATGACACCGGAAGCAGTGATCCAGACAATCTATGATTCGAATCTGCGTGGACGTGGAGGTGCTGGATTCCGCACCGGCAGAAAGTGGCAGCAGGTTGCTTCCCAGAAAGAAAAGATCCGCTATGTGGTCTGCAATGGTGATGAAGGTGATCCGGGTGCATTTATGGATCGAAGTATCATGGAAGGTGATCCGCACCGTATGATCGAGGGCATGATGATCGCAGCATATGCAGTACAGGCACAGGAAGGCTATATCTATGTACGTGCAGAATATCCGCTTGCGATTGAAAGACTGAAGACAGCGATCAGCCAGGCAGAGGCAATCGGACTTTTAGGAGACAACATTCTTGGAACCAATTTCAGTTTCCATTTACATATCAACCGTGGTGCAGGTGCATTCGTCTGTGGAGAAGGCAGCGCACTGACGGCATCCATTGAAGGAAAACGTGGAATGCCGAGAGTAAAACCGCCACGTACAGTAGAGCAGGGATTATGGGCAAGACCAACTGTTCTTAATAACGTAGAAACCTATGCCAATGTTCCGATGATCGTAACAAATGGTGCAGACTGGTTCAAAGGAATCGGTACACCAGAGAGTCCCGGAACGAAAGCATTTGCACTGACCGGTAATGTAAGAAATACAGGACTGATCGAAGTACCAATGGGAATTACATTGCGCGAAGTTATTTATGACATCGGCGGTGGAATCCAGAATGACAAGAAATTCAAAGCAGTACAGATCGGTGGTCCGTCCGGTGGATGTCTGACCGAGGATCAGCTGGACAGTAAGATGGACTTTGATTCACTGGCGAAGATCGGGGCAATGATCGGTTCGGGCGGTCTGGTTATCATGGACGAGGATACCTGTATGGTAGAGGTTGCCAGATTCTTCATGAGTTTTACACAGAGAGAAAGCTGTGGAAAATGTGTTCCTTGCCGTGAAGGTACAAAGAGAATGCTTGAAATCCTGGAGCGTATTGTAGCAGGAAACGGAAAACCGTCCGATATGGACGAGCTTCGTGAACTGGCAGATATGATTGAGAGTACGGCGCTTTGCGGACTTGGAAAGAGCGCACCGAAACCGGTTATCAGTACCATGAATGCATTTGAAGAGGAATATCTGGAACATATCAACGAGAAACGCTGTCGGACAGGTGTCTGTTCAAATCTGCGTAAATTCCAGATCGATCCGGAGATATGCAAGGGCTGCTCGAAGTGTGCAAGAAACTGTCCGGCAGGTGCAATTGAAGGCGTGCTGAAATCTCCTTATCATATCAATCAGGAGAAATGTATCAAGTGCGGAGCCTGCATGGAACAGTGTCCGTTTAAAGCAATTCATATCGAGAAATAGGAGGAATGAGTCATGGGATATATGACAATAGATGGAAGGAAGGTAGAGTTTACAGATGAGCCGAATGTACTTTCTGTCATCCGTAATGCAGATATAGATATACCGACACTCTGCTACCATTCAGAACTGTCTGTGTATGGAGCCTGTCGTTTGTGTACCGTAGAAGATGAGAGAGGAAAGACGTTTGCATCCTGTTCAGAACCGCCAAGAGATGGGATGGTCATTTACACGAATACTCCGCGTCTTATGAAATATCGTAAGATGATTCTGGAGCTTTTACTTGCTGCACATTGCAGAGACTGTACAACCTGTATCAAGAGTGGAGAATGTCAGCTTCAGGCGCTGGCACACCGTATGGGCGTCACAACCGTCCGATTTGAAAATACAAAAGAACAGTATCCACTGGATTTCAGTTCACCGTCAATCGTGCGTGACCCGAATAAATGTATTCTCTGTGGTGACTGTGTCCGTATGTGCGACAATGTACAGTCTGTTAATGCGATTGATTTTGCATACCGGGGAACAAAGGCTCTGGTAACACCGGCATTTAACAAAAAGATTGCAGAGACAGACTGCGTAAACTGTGGACAGTGCAGGGTTGTCTGTCCTACAGGTGCGATCAGTATCAATACCAATATCGAAGTGATCTGGGATTTTCTTGCAGATAAGAATACAAAGGTGATCGCACAGATCGCACCGGCAGTCCGGGTCGCAGTCGGCGATCAGTTCGGCCTTCCAAGAGGGGAAAATGTGATGGGAAAACTCGTCAATGTGTTGCACCGCCTTGGATTTGATGAAGTTTATGATACTTCTTATGGTGCAGACCTTACGGTGATCGAGGAATCTGAAGAGCTTCTTGAACGACTTGCATCCGGAGAAAATCTCCCATTATTTACATCCTGCTGTCCGGCATGGGTAAAATTCTGTGAGAACCGTTATCCGGATCTGGCAAAAAATCTGTCAACCTGCCGTTCACCGCAGCAGATGTTTGGTGCTGTGATCCGTGAATACTATAAGGATCCGGAAAAGAATGGTGGAAAGAGAATCGTTTCTGTATCGATCATGCCGTGTACTGCAAAGAAAGAAGAGATTTTAAGACCGGAATCTTCCACGAATGGAAAACAGGATATTGATTATGTACTGACTACAACAGAGCTGATTACAATGATCCGGAAATCCGGTATCCGCTTTGAAAATCTGGAGATCGAAGCATCCGATATGCCGTTTGGTATCGGATCTGGTGCAGGTGTGATTTTCGGAGTAACCGGTGGTGTGACAGAAGCCGTACTCAGGCGCCTTCGTGAAGGACATAACCGTGTGGAAATGGATAAGATCAAATTCAGTGGAGTTCGTGGAGAAGAAGGACTGAAAGAAGTAGAGTTTGATTACAACGGACGTACTATCCATGCAGCTGTTGTCAGTGGACTTGGAAATGCAGATGCGCTGATGAAGAAGATCCAGAAGGGCGAGGTACATTACGACTTTGTTGAGGTTATGGCATGCAGGCGCGGATGTATCATGGGTGGCGGACAGCCAGTCCCGGCAGGTCCGAGAAGCAGGATAGCCAGAAGCAAAGGCCTGTATGATACCGATATCAATACGCAGATTAAGAAGTCGAATGAGAATCCGCTGATCCTGTCATTATATGATGAACTTCTGAAAGGAAAGACCCACGAATTACTTCATCGTAATTTTGAGGCAGCGAAAAAATAAAATTGTACGAAAAAGAGTATAAGACAATGCAGTCGTCGATCTGGCGGCTGCATTGTCTTATTTCAGAGTATTTCCATACATTCACTGGCACTTTTTTCTCATTTCGATCCCCTTCGCTTTCTATATATAAATGAAGTAGGTCATGAAATTATGATAAACATATAGTCATTAAGGTGTCGATTTTGAAACAAAAACTTCCGGGATTTTTAATGGAGAGTTTGGAAAAAATAGGGAAATAAACCAGGAAAGATGACTCTTGTCAAGAAGAAACATATCTGTTATAGTGAGTAAGAATAAATAAAGAAACTTTTTCAGTGCTAGGCAGAAGAATTTCTGGTCGGCTTAAAAGGGAATCAGGTGAAAGTCCTGAGCGATCCGGTCACTGTAAATGAGGAGCAAAGCGGCGGCAAGCCATTGCATAAAAATGTGAGAAGGTGCAGCTTTGTTAAGATCCATAAGCCAGGAGACCTGCTGAAAGAGAGTAAATTGCTTCCGATGAAAGCGCGTTTACATACACAAAGAAATGATATCTTGCTTCATACTGAGTATGAAAGCAAGATTTTTGTGCTGCCATATATACGGAAAAGAGTTCCGGTGGCAGAGGATGTAGGTGAAGTCTGCTTTCAGGAAAAAGGAAGCAGATTTTTTTTGCATACGATGAGCCAAGTGCAGATTTATGCTTGCACGAGGAACTGAATTTGGCGAATGTACATCATCGAGCTGTCAAGCGACAAAAGATCAGGACATCAGGAGGAAGAGTTGGATTATGAAGAGGAATTCAAAACAGTTTCTTGCACTTTTCATGGCAGTTGCAATGTCGGTTACACCGGTTTCTTATGCTTACGCTGAGGACAGTGCAGTGGCAGGAGTAGAAAATACAGAATCAGGTCAGCAGACCGTAGAAGTAACAGACGGAAAAATCGGTGCGGCAGACGTAGCAGGTCAGCCGGCTGAAGAAGTGACTGGACAGGAAGAAGAAACGACTGCCGGACAGGGAACGGACGAGAATCAGAAGAGTCAGGAAGAGCCGAAAGCAGAAGAAAATGCGGCAACAGGGAATGTAACTGAGGCAGAGAAAAAAGAAGCGGGCGAAGACGGAAAGAGCGAAGAGAAGGCTGCAGAGGAGCAGAAGGTTAAGTCGGAAGAAACGGCGGAAAATGCCGGGGAAGTGAAGACGCAGGAAGCGAAAAATGTTACCAGTGATTTTGCAATGTTTAAGGTTGGATCGTCTTCTGTTGTAAAAGAAAATGATCACCTGAAAGTTTCGATAGAAACAGAGAGTAAAACTTACAATAAAATTTATATTGGAAGTAAAGCTGATACAGTTGAACGGAAAGAAGAAAAGGCGATAGTTGGAACAGGAACAGGCAACGGGTATTTATTTTCATTTGAACTTCCACTGTCAGCAGATGGAACGGATGTTGCCTTTGTACCGCATAGCCAAAAGAAAGGTTGGGTGAGTAAGAAAGAAGACGGAGATTACACGCTTCATATTTCATCGTCAGCAGAAAATAAAAAAGACGACACAGAAAATCCTGAACAGGGGGGTAATTCAGGAGAGAGCAAACCGGAAACCGGAAGTGGCGAAAACCAGAAACCGGGAAATGAGGACAAGAACGTACTGGATACTGGAAAGTATGTAGTAGATGTTGATGCAGCTTCAGCTAGTGGAATGTTTCGTGTAGTAAATTGCGTGCTGACATCTGTTGGTGGCAAGATGCAGGCAGATATTACACTTAGTGGAACGGGATACGATAAGTTATATATGGGAAGTAAGGAAGCTGCGGCAAGTGCTTCGGAAGATCAACTGATTGGGTATTCTGTAAATGCAGAAGGAAAACATGTATTTACAGTGCCAGTAGAAAGTATGGATACCGGAGTCCAGATTGCAGCACATGGATTCAATAGTGGTAACTGGTATGATCGTACATTAATATTCAAGACAGAAGGAATGACCAAATATGTTCAGGTAAGTGATGGCTCTTATAAAGCAAACGTAACTTCAAGTTCATCCATGTTTAAAGTTACGGATTGCATCTTAACATCAAAAAATGGGGAGATGACTGCAAAAATTACACTCAGTGGTACAGGATATGATTATCTGTATGTAGGAACAAGTGCAGAAGCAGCACTTGCAGATAAGTCCAAGTGGATTCCTTATGTTGTGGACAAAAATGGTATGTATACCTATACGATTCCGGTTTCTTTATTAGACACAGGAATTTCAGTGGCAGCATTTTCTCATAAAAAGCAAGTATGGTATGACCGTACCTTGACATTCGCCTCAGCAGGCATGAAGAATCTGAACAATAGCAATTCCACAAATGGAAATACTGGAAATAATGGCAACACCAACCAGGGAAATAACACCAGCCAGAACACCAACTTTGGAACCGGCACCACTTCCGGAGGCACAGGCACAAACCAGACCCCGGACAAAGAATCCAAATATGAGGCAGATTTAAATGGTGGAACTGCCCGTGTAAACAGTGCAACAACACTTGCAGACGGTGTCTATACACCGGATAAATTTTCCTGGTCAGGTGGAACCGGAAAGGTCAGTATCAGTTGTACCAAGATTACCGTGACAGGCGGTCAGGCATATGCTACCATTGTATTTAGCAGTGGTTCTTATGGCTATGTAAAGGCGAATGGAAATACCTATTATCCGACAGCAACCGGAAGTACGTCTACATTTGTCATTCCGGTAGAACTGAACAAGAACAATACGATCATCGGTATGACAACCAAGATGTCAACAGCGCATGAAATCAGCTATTCGATTTTCATTTACCTAAGTGCTGCAGCAAAAGCAGACGGAACTACAGTAAGTGGGGAGACCAATTTAAGTGCAGATACACTGGATGAGAAAGCGCCGGAAATCATGGGACTTTCTTATCAGTCTGAGACAAAGGTAGAGCATGCTAAGTACTTCAAGATCTATCATTATGATCAGGGAATCACTCTTTTAGAAATCGATCAGAGAAAAGATGAGGATACAAAAGAGACCAAGACAAAGGATACAAAAGAAGATACAGATTCCGGGCTGACACCGGCACAGGAAGAACAGCTTGCGCTTTACAAAGCAAAGATCGTCCGGTATCTGATCGTCCCGGAAGACGCAGAAATTCCGGCAGGTCTGGATAAAGAAATGATCGTGATCCAGAAGCCAAAGAAGTCTGCATATGTAGGTTCAGAGGAAGTACTGGAAATCCTGGATAAGCTGAATGCAACAGACCAGATTACATCAGTAGGGGTAAAACAGAAGAACTGTAAGGTAGAAGGCATTGCAAAAGCAATGAAAGCTAAGAAGATCATTTATGCAGGAACCTATAAGAAACCGGAAAATAAAAAACTGATGAAGAGTAAGTGTGATCTTGCAATCCTTTCCAATAAAATTCTTCCGGATGAAAAGAATGAGAAGAAAATGTCGGTAGAAGATCAGCAGAAGAGATACGAAGAGCTGGCAGAAAAATTTGTTCTTCTGGATGTTCCGATGATCGTTGACCGGTCAGCAGATGAGGAAAAGGATGATGCAAAAGCAGAGTGGAGCAAGGTTTACGAGGCAATTTTCGCGCAGACAGACAGTACAGATTCTTCTGCAAAAAACTAGGTAGATTCTTTTTTGGATACAGAGGTAGAAAATGAAAAAGAGAACGATGCGTCTGGGGTGCATTCTTTTGAGTACAGTGCTGCTTGGGACGGCAGCACTGACCGGATGCGGGCAGACGAAAAAGAATACAACAGATACAAAAAAAACAGAAAGCAGCAGTACGAAAGAAAGTGCCAAAGAAAAAAAAGGTCCGGAGATTGACGGACTCACTTATGAATCCGCGATGGATCTGGAATATGCCGAAGGTTTTCAGGTATATTACTACAAAGACGGCTATAAGATGATCGATATCAAAGACGATGCAAAATTTCTGGTCGTCCCGGAAAATCAGGATGTGCCGGATGGAGCCGAGGAGGATTACGTGATCCTTCAGCAGCCGCTGGATCATATTTATCTTGCGGCGACATCTGCAATGGCACTTTTTAATGCGATCGATTCTCTGGATAATATCACAATGACAGGTACCCAGGCTTCCGGATGGTATATTGAAAATGCAGTCAAAGCGATGGATGACGGGAAAATAAAATTTGCAGGGAAATACAGTGAACCGGATTATGAGATGCTGGTGGACGAAGACTGTGATCTTGCCATCGAATCGACCATGATCCTTCACACACCGAAGGTACAGGAGATGATTGAATCTCTGGATATCCCGGTGATGGTCGACCGGTCCAGCAATGAATCACCACCTCTAGGAAGAACTGAATGGATCAAACTTTATGCAGCAATGCTGAATAAAGAAGATGCAGCGGATGCATTTTTTGAAAAGCAGGTGGAAAATGTCGATGCGCTCAAAGATTTTAAGAATACCGAGAAGACAGTTGCATTTTTCTATGTAAGCAGTGACGGAACGGTGGTAGTAAGAAGAAGTGATGATTATATTCCGAAAATGATCGAACTTTCCGGTGGAAGATATGTATTCGATGATCTGACTGGCGATGACAGTAATACTTCAGCAGTAAAACTTACAATGGAAGAATTTTACGCACAGGCGGCGGATGCAGATTATCTGATTTATAATTCAAGTATCGATAATCCAATCAACAGTGTAAAAGATCTGGAAGAAAAAGATGCACTTTTTTCTGATTTCAAAGCAGTCAAAGAAGGAAATGTATGGTGTACCGGTAAATATCTGTATCAGGCAACCGATATCGTTGGGGAACTGATCACGGATATGAATCTGATGCTGACAGGCGGCGATGAAAGCAAGATGACATTTTTATACCATGTAAAATAGAAAACGGAGAAGAAAATGGGACAGGCAGGAATGAAAAATAACTGGAAAAGGAATACAAGATATATGGGAGTCTTTGCGGTGCTGGCAGCAGTTTTTTGCATGATTGTAGTGCTGAACATCAATACCGGAAATGTACAGATCTCGGTTCCTGAGATTTTACGGATTCTGTTTCTGAAAAAAGGAACACAGGTGCAGATGAATATTATCTGGAAAATCCGTCTTCCGCGTGTCCTGATGGCAGGGATTCTGGGAGGGGCACTTGCCCTTTCCGGATTTTTATTGCAGACATTTTTTTCCAACCCGATCGCAGGACCGTATGTACTGGGGATTTCTTCGGGTGCAAAGATGATGGTCGCTCTGGCGATGATCATCTTTTTAAAATATTACACTTTGGTATCATCTTATATACTGATCATTGCAGCATTTATCGGATCTATGCTTTCAATTGGATTTATCCTGCTTCTTGCAAGAAAAATCCGGAATATGGCAACTCTTCTGGTTGGCGGAATCATGATCGGTTATATCTGCTCGGCAGTAACTGATTTTGTAGTGACTTTTGCGGAGGATTCAGATATCGTGAATCTGCATGGCTGGTCACAGGGAAGCTTTTCCGGTATGAGCTGGAGCAATGTAAAGGTAGCAGCGCTTATGGTAGGAATCACACTGATCCTTACCTTTTTCCTGTCAAAGCCGATCGGAGCGTATCAGCTGGGGGAAATGTATGCGCAGAGTATGGGGGTCAATATCCGTGTGTTCCGGGTGCTTCTGATTCTGCTTTCCAGTGTATTTTCCGCATGTGTGACCGCATTTGCAGGACCGATTTCATTCGTTGGAATCGCAGTTCCGTACTTGATCAAGCATCTTCTCGGGACGGCAAAACCGCTGGTTGTGATACCGGCAACATTCCTTGGCGGGGCGGTGTTCTGTATGGGATGTGATCTGATCGCGCGTATGGCATTTGCACCACTGGAGCTGAATATCAGTACCGTGACTTCGATCTTTGGTGCACCGATCGTAATTTTCATGATCATAAACGGAAGAAAAGGGAAATAAATATGAGTGAGAACTATTTTCAGATGAAAGATCTTTCTGTCGGATATCATGGAAATGTACTGATCCATGATATCTGTACAGAGATTAAAAAAGGTGAGATATTGACACTGATTGGACCAAACGGTTCCGGGAAATCTACGATTTTAAAAAGTATTACCAAACAGCTTACGCTCATTGGAGGTAAGGTGACGATCGGCGAAGGGGATCTGAACGACTTATCTTACAAAGAGCTTGCAACGAAGATGGCAGTGGTGCTGACACAGCGGGCAAAGCCGGAGCTGATGACCTGCTATGAGGTCGTAGCAGCAGGGCGGTATCCTTATACAGGACGGCTCGGGATATTAACGCGAGAAGATGAGAAAAAGACACAGGAAGCACTGGAAATTGTCCATGCAACAGAATACGCAGAAAAAAGTTTTGAGGCGATCAGTGACGGGCAGAGACAGCGGATCCTTCTGGCAAGAGCGATCTGTCAGGAACCGGAGGTACTGATCCTGGATGAACCCACTTCTTTTCTGGATATCCGTTATAAGCTGGAGTTGCTTACTATTTTGAAAAATATGGCGAAAGAAAAGCAGATCACGGTCATTATGTCACTTCATGAGATCGATCTGGCGCAGAAGATCTCGGATAAGATCCTTTGCGTTAAAGGAGATACGATTTTCGGTTATGGAGAGCCAGAGGCGATTTTTAAAGAAGATTTTATCCAGAAACTTTATGAGATCGACAACGGGCATTTTGATCCTGTGTTCGGAAGTGTGGAGCTTGCAAAGGCGGAGGGAGAGGCAGAAGTATTTGTGATCTCTTCCGGAGGCAGTGGAATCCCTGTTTACCGGAACCTTCAGAAAGCAAAGATTCCATTTTCGGCAGGAATCCTGTATACTAATGATATTGACTATCATCTGGCAGAACATCTGGCAGTCAGCGTAATCGAAGAAGAGCCATTTGAACCGGTAAGCGATCGTGCATTTGAACGGGCAAAGCAGATGATCAGGCAGTGTAAAAAGGTGATAAATGCAGGAATTGTGATTGGGACAACCAACCGGAAGATGAAAGAACTGCTTGTATTTGCAGAAGAAATGGGGAAGCTGGAATCATATGAAAAATAGACTTTTGCACATTTACTGTGGAGATGGAAAAGGAAAGACGACGGCGGCAACGGGGCTTGCAGTGCGCGCAGCTGGAAGCAATATGCGGGTTCTGTTTGCCCGTTTTTTAAAAAATGAATTTTCAGGAGAATTGAAGATTCTGGATCAGATCCCGGAGATCGAGGTACTTCATCTTGAAAAAAGCTATGGATTTTTTAAGACACTTTCCGAAAAGGAACAGGAAGAAGTCCGAGAGATGTATGGCAGGCTGTGGAATACGATCCTAGGGAAAATCAGTACAGGGGATTATGATATGCTTGTGATTGATGAATTTATGGCGGCATACCGGTATGGATTGATACCAAACGAGGAAGCTCTTTGTTTTCTGGAAAAGAAACCGACAGGTCTGGAAGTTGTCTTAACAGGACGGGATCCTGACCTTCGCCTTGTAGAGAAAGCGGATTATGTATCTGAGATCTGCAAGGTGAAACACCCTTACGACCGGGGAATCCGGGCTAGAAGAGGGATTGAGTATTAGTCGGGCTCGGCATACGTTTGAAAGATAAACAGATAGAGAAGTATAGATTGCTCTTTGTACCGGACTTTAGATAAGGTTAGGTTACTTTGAGATATCTGTGAGGAAGTCAGGTGAGAATCCTGCACAATACCCGTTGCTGTATTGGAGGAGCGGTATTCCATATTGCCACTGCGGAATAAGATTCTGTGGGAAGGCGGAATATTTGCATCGATCCCTAAGTCAGAATATTCACTTTCAAATGAGTCCGTAGATTACGGGATTATGATCAAGGAGAGGAAAAAACATGTCAAAAAAAGAAAAAATCTTACTAAAGGCATCTATCGTGTTTGCGGCGGTATTTGCCATAGTCCCGGCAGCGAATGCAATGCATATTATGGAAGGGTATCTTCCGGCTAAATACTGCGTTGCTTGGGGCGTCGTCTGCCTGCCGTTTCTGATTGCAGGATTTATTTCATTGAAAAACAAAGTAAAAGAAAATAGAAGAAATTTAACGCTGATCGCAATGTCGGGAGCGTTTATTTTCGTTATTTCATCGCTTAAGATCCCTTCTGTTACAGGGAGTTGTTCGCATATGACAGGAACAGGGCTCGGCGCGATTTTGTTTGGACCGGCATCTGTGAGCGTGCTCGGTGTCATTGTATTGCTTTTTCAGGCATTGCTTTTAGCTCACGGAGGTTTGACAACACTTGGAGCAAATACATTTTCCATGGCGATCGCAGGACCGGTCGTCTCTTTTGGAATTTATAAATTATGTCAGAAAATAAATGTAAACAGAAGAGTCGGTATTTTTTTGGCTGCATTTTTAGGAGATCTGTTTACATATTGTGTGACAAGTATCCAGCTTGCTTTTGCCTATCCGTCTGCTGTTAAGTTTCTCGGAGTATTTGCGCCTACACAGATTCCGCTTGCCGTGATAGAAGGTATCCTTACAGTTGTCATTGTGATAGGTCTGGAAACATATGCAAAACCGGAATTAAGAAGTATAGGATTTTTCAAAAATAAAAAGGGGGAGACACAAGATGAGTAAAAACAAAAAAACAGTGATTTTATTATTGATCGCCGCTGTTTTAATCGCCGTTGTTCCTCTTTTCGTTTTATATTTCCTGCTCCATCATAATGCAAATAACGGGCAGGTGTCAACATCTATTTTCGTCCCAAAATAGGGAATATTTCTAATTCATATTATACAACATATAA
>ENA-ORUA01003039-ORUA01003039.1-human-gut-metagenome-genome-assembly--contig:-NODE-3039-length-12158-cov-6.629844_pt1 | contig 12158 bp, 9 predicted proteins | sample MGYA00242076_ERZ509201 | MGnify/ENA primary metagenome ERZ509201 (study PRJEB26280, sample SAMEA2338863) | human gut metagenome | biome: human gut; feature: human-associated habitat; material: faeces...
AACCTATAAAATCACGACTTGCGAGAGGACGCTTATATCTGCCCTTCAAGCCCTATAAAAGCACCACAGAATCTGCGACACTACGCAAATGAACCTCCGGTTTAGTTCGCACTTACAACCCCGCTCTCGCAGTCCACTTCAACGTAAGCACTGGTCTTTAAGACATTCAATGCATTTTTAGCTGCGATCAGAACCGGAATATCAAGGCTTAACCCTGCGATTGCTGCATGACAGTTTGCACCCTCTGCTTCTACGATCAGTGCGGAAGCCTGACGCATCTGTGCCATCATTTCATTTGTGGTGTCTGCTGCGACGATGATATCACCGTCTTTGAAGCTTTTTAAATCTTCATTGCTGTGGCACACACAAAGATTTCCGGAAATTTTCTTTCCGTTTAACCCTTTTCCTGTCACAAGAATATGTCCTGCGACCTGTACTTTGATGAGGTTCGTTGTACCGGATACCCCAAGTGGAACACCACCGGTCAGGACGACTAATTCCCCTTTGGAAACAAATCCTGCCGTCTCTGCCACATCAACTGCCTTTTCAAACAACTGGCTTGCATCCTGTTCCTCTGTGATAAGAATCGGTTCTACCCCCCACTCAAGGTTTAACTGACGGCATACCTTTTCTGTCAGACACTCTCCGATGATCGTACAGTCTGGACGGTATTTGGAAATCATTCTCGCAGTACGTCCGGACTTCGTCACTGTCACGATTGCCGCTGCACTTAAATCACCAGCCATCGTACAGGTTGCATGTGAGATTGCGTTTGTCACATCCGGGTTACACATGGTTCTGCGCTGTCTGAACCTCTGTAAATAGTTGATATCATGCTCTGTACGGGTCGCGATTCGAACCATTGTTTTTACTGCTTCAATCGGATACATTCCTGCAGCAGTCTCTCCGGATAACATGATCGCACTCGTTCCGTCATAAATTGCATTTGCAACGTCTGTGGACTCTGCTCTTGTTGGTCTTGGATGTTTCATCATGGAATCTAACATCTGAGTTGCTGTGATAACGATTTTTCCAGCCTCACATACTTTTTTGATGATCATTTTCTGCATAACCGGAACATCTTCTAACGGGATTTCAACCCCCATGTCTCCACGCGCCACCATGATACCGTCGGACACACGGATAATGTCATCTATATTGCGGACACCCTGCATGTTCTCGATTTTGGAAATGATCTTAATATCCTCGCCGCCTTTTTCTGCAAGGATTTTGCGGATTTCCATAACATCCTCTGCGGTACGGACAAAGGAAGCTGCGATAAAATCATAATCATTTTCTACCGCAAAACAGATATCTCCGTAATCTTTTTCACTGATAAACGGCATCGTGAGGTCAACGTTTGGAACGTTCACACCTTTTTTATTGGAAATCACACCGTCATTTAACACTTTACAGACAATATCTCTTGCGTTGACCTTGGTATTCACTGGTTTTGCAACCGGTTTGATCTCTACAACTTCCAGACCTACCAGACCATCATCGATCAGGATATGATTGCCCGGCTTTACGTCATCTGCAAGATTTTTGTAAGTAATAGATACTCGCTCATCTGTTCCAAGAATATCATCGGTTGTCAGTGTAAAAGTCTGGCCTGTCTTTAACTCTGTTTTTCCTTTTTCAAATTCTACGAGACGGATTTCCGGTCCCTTTGTATCAAGTAAAGCTGCAACATATTTTCCCAATTCTTTGCGCAGTTTGCGGAGCATTTTTAATCTTCCCATCTGCTCATCATGCGGTCCATGCGAAAAATTGAAACGTGCAACGTTCATTCCCTCTTCGATCAATGCTCTCATCACCGCTTCATTGTCGGTGGATGGTCCTAACGTACAGATAATTTTTGTTCTTCTTGTCATAAATTCTTCCTTTCTTTTTATGGTTTCATTTTTCAAGTGTTCCTGCTGATTTTTATTCATTCGAAATGCGTATGCCTCTCCTGATTTCTGTTATAGTTTTAACAATCTCCTTAAATCAGCACGGAGTCGACGGACCAATCTCTGCAAAACTTAAAACTTATACACTTTTCACAATAATACAGTCTCTTCTCTCCGTTTTTATTCGTATTCTTGTGAAAAATGTATAATAAATTTTAAGTTTCTTCTTTGGTACGGCGACTCCATCTACGGAGAGATTATACGAAATAAACATAAAAAAAGCAAGCTTTCTTTTGTAAAAAAACCTGCTCTTTTTGTAAACATTGTGTTAAAAACATTATTTTGTGATCATGGTTCCCATACCGCCATGGATATTTGAACCATCTTTGTTCAATTTTGTGATCAGAACGGACCTTATCGCAGAGTCACCGATAAAGTTGATGGCTGCCTCTATCTTAGGAAGCATATCGCCCTCACCAAACTGTCCCTGCTCCATGTATTTCTTTGCTTCTGCAACAGTCATGGTTGATAATGGTTTTTCATCCGGCTGTCCATAATTTAAGCATACATTATCAACACTTGTCAAAATAACAAGCATGTCTGCATCCAGCAGTTCTGCCAGTTTTCCTGCTGCAAGGTCTTTTTCAATAACAGCACTGGCACCCTTTAAGTTGTTGTCCTGCATTAATACCGGGATGCCGCCGCCTCCACAGGCAACTACGATCTGATCAGCATCGGACAATGCTTTGATTGCATCGATCTCCACGATATCCATTGGCTTTGGCGCTGCAACGATTCGTCTGTACCCGCCTTCTATTTTGACAACGTGATTTCCTTTTTTCTCCTCTGCCTCTGCTTCCTCTTCTGTCAGCACACGTCCAATGACTTTGCTTGGTTTGTAAAACGCCTCGTCATATGGATCAACCACAACCTGTGTAAGGATCGTAGAAACAGGTTTATAGATTCCCTTGTTCAATAATTCCGCACGGATCGCATTCTGTAAATCGTAACCGATATATCCCTGACTCATTGCAGAACATACAGACATTGGTGTTGCAGTATATTCCGGATATAATTTACAAAATTCATTCATAGCAGTATGGATCATACCAATCTGTGGTCCGTTGCTGTGTGTGATCACAACCTGATAATCTTCACGGATAAAATCTGCCACTGCCTTTGCTGTTCGTTTCGTTGCCTCTTTCTGTTCAGGAAGTGTTGTTCCCAATGCTTCATGTCCAAGAGCAATCACAATTTTCTTCTTTTTCATCTCTACCATCCTCCGATGCGCCTTTATATTCACAGAATAGCCGGAAAGTATCTCCGGCTGCTTTTGTCTTGTCTGACACTTATACTATTATTTTACCATGAACGATTTTGCAGTGCAATGTCATTTTTACATTACAGGCCGCAGGCATTCTGCGAACTGTTATTTATCTTCTTCCTCAGTTTCCTCCTGTGGTAAAACAAAGGAATCGATAACCTCCCACAGTTCATCCCTTCCCTGCTTCGTCTCGGAGGAGAATGGAATGATCACCGTACCCGGCTTTACTTTCAGACCTTCGCGGATTGCTTTTACATTCTTCTGGATCTGGCTTCGTTTGATCTTATCAAGCTTTGTGGCGATGATAATCGGTGTAAATCCCTGATAAACCATCCAATCATACATCATTTTATCGTTTGCAGACGGTTCATGGCGGATATCGATCAGCAAAAAGACTGCCTGCAGTTTTTTTGAAGTATGGAGATAATTCTCAATCATTTTTCCCCATTTTTCCTTCTCACTGGCAGAGGTCTTCGCATATCCATAACCAGGCAGATCGACCAGATACATGGCATCGTTGACATTGTAAAAATTGATGGTCTGCGTCTTTCCCGGCTGCGCCGATGTCCTTGCGAGCGACTTGCGGTTTAACAGCGCATTGATCATGGACGATTTTCCTACATTTGACTTTCCTGCAAATGCCACTTCATTAAATGGATTGTCCGGTATTTTACTTGTGATACCACAGACAGTCTCCAAATTCACACTTCTAATTACCATTGTCTTTTCCTCTTCTTAATTCACTTCTTTACAAACGCCACATCCAGCACGTCTTTCATCTGCTCCACAAACACGATTTCCAGACCTTTTTTGATCTCCGGTGAAATCTCATCAATATCCTTCTCATTCTTCTTCGGTACACAGATGGTCTTAATCCCTGCATTTTTGGCTGCCAGTGTTTTTTCCTTCAGTCCACCGATTGGAAGCACACGGCCGCGAAGCGTGATCTCGCCTGTCATTGCGACATCAGCGCGAACCGGTGTCTTTGTGATTGCCGACAGCATGGCTGTCGCCATCGTGATCCCGGCAGATGGTCCATCCTTCGGCACTGCTCCCTCCGGGATGTGGATATGGATGTCATTCTCCTGAAAAAACTTTTTCGGAATGTGATATTCTTCACTGACCGAGCGGATATAGCTGATCCCTGCCTGTGCAGACTCCTTCATCACATCCCCCAACTGTCCCGTCAACTGGAACTCACCTTTTCCCGGCATGATGTTGACTTCAATCTCTAAAGTATCTCCACCAACGCTTGTCCATGCAAGTCCACGGACGATTCCTACTTCATCCGTATCATTTTTCTTATCAAAACTGTATTTTTCTTTGCCGAGGAACTTTTCAAGATTCTGTTCTGTAACTTTTATCTTCTCTTTTTCTCCCTCGTAAAGTGGTCTGGCTGCTTTCCTGCAGATCTCACCAAGCTTACGTTCAAGATTACGCACACCAGCTTCCCTTGTGTAACCACTGATGATCTTTGCCATCGCTTTGTCTGTGATGGCGAGCTGCTCCGGTCTGATCCCATTGCGCTCCATCTGCTTTGCGAGCAGATGCTCTTTGGCAATGTGAAGCTTCTCATTCTCTGTATAACTGGTCACTTCGATCAGTTCCATACGGTCTAACAGCGGCCTTGGGATATCCTGCACAGAGTTTGCTGTTGCAATAAACAGCACTTCTGAAAGATCGATCGGTATCTCAACATAATGATCCCGGAACTTCTTATTCTGCTCCGCATCAAGCACTTCCAATAAAGCAGACGCCGTATCCCCCTTGTAATCGCTGCTCATCTTATCGATCTCATCTAACAGCATGAGCGGATTTTTCACGCCGGCGCTGCGCAGTCCGTTCACGATACGTCCCGGCATTGCTCCGACGTAAGTTCTTCTGTGGCCGCGGATTTCTGCCTCATCCCGCACACCACCGAGACTGATCCGCACATATTTTTTATCTAACGCTTTTGCAACGGACCGAGCAATACTCGTTTTACCGGTTCCCGGTGGTCCGACCAGACAGATGATCGGGCTCTCGCCCTTGCTGGTGAGATTGCGGACAGCCAGAAATTCTAACATACGCTCTTTTACTTTTTCCAGACCGTAATGATCCGCATTTAAAATCTGCTCGGCATTCTTCAGATCCTTGTTATCTCTGGATGTCTTATTCCATGGAAGTTCTAAGAGTGTTTCAATATACCCTCTCGCCACAGCGCTCTCAGAGGAGCTGGAGCTGATATTTTTAAAACGGTCGATCTCTTTTTTGATCTTCTCTTTTACTTCTTTGTCTGCCCTGATCTTACCCAGAGCATCCATAAAGTGATCTGCGTCTAATTCCGTATTATCTTCGCCAAGCTCCTCACGGATCACTTTCATCTGCTCTCTCAGCAGATATTCTTTCTGGTTTTTATCCACATGCGCCTTGACTTTCGCCTGAAAATCATTCTTGATGGCTATGATCTCAATCTCTTTTAATAAGAGTGCCATCAGAACCTCATAACGTTCGGTCATAGAAACCGCATCTAAGATTTTCTGTTTTTCCTCAAAATGTACCGGAAGGCTGTTGGCAAGCTGATTCATCAGTTTTTCCAGATCTGTGATCTCACTTAACTGGCGTTGCAGCTCTTTTCCCATTTTGGGATTGACAACCACATATTTTCCAAATGTCTCCTGAATGCTTCGAAGCATTGCTTCCTTCGCTTCTTCTGGCAGTCCGTCATCCACTTCCTCATCAAATCGAATGATCTCCGCAAGCAGATAGTCCGGATTTTCAAGAAAAGCGGACAATTCTGCCCGCTCTTTCCCTTCTACCAAAATGCGTACAATATTATTTTGTAACTTAATTACCTGCTTTACCTCAGCAATGATCCCGATCTTAAATAAGTCCTCGATATCAGGATTTTCCTGTTCCACGTCTTTCTGTGCCACAAGAAAAATCTTCTGCTCATCCATCATGGCTTCTTCCACTGCCTTGATGGATTTTGCACGGCTTACGTCAAAATGGGCTACCATTCCCGGCAGGATCACCATTCCACGAAGGGCAACTGCAGGCATTTTCATAATCATTGTATCCATTTTCTATAATTCCTTTATCTGTAACAGCTTTTCCTGCTGTTATCTTTTGTTTAAGAAGCCTGTTCTAACTTCTCAACAAGTGCTTTTTCTTCTTTCTCTTCAATTGCAAGATTCTTTTCTACATCTTCTTTGGTGATCTCACATTTTGTAATGCTCTCATCGGATGGAATATGATACATCAGATCTAATGTAACAGCCTCCATGATTGCACGAAGACCACGCGCTCCGGTCTTTCTCTCAAGCGCTTTGTCCACGATTGCTTCGAGTGCATCCCTGTCAAATTCCAGACTGACACCGTCTAATTCAAACAGCTTTTTGTACTGTTTTACAAGTGCATTCTTCGGCTCGCATAAGATACGGATCATCGCATCCTTATCTAACATATCCAATGTTACGGTTACCGGCACACGACCGATAAATTCAGGGATGAGTCCGAATTTCACAAAATCCTGCGGAAGTACATGTTTTAATACTTCCCCTACATTGTACTCATCTTTGGCGTGTACTTCTGCATTAAATCCAATGGATTTCTGGTCGAGACGTGTCTCAATGATCTTCTCTAATCCATCAAAAGCACCACCACAGATAAATAAAATATTGGTAGTATCAATCGGGATCAGTTCCTGCTGCGGATGTTTTCTTCCACCCTGTGGCGGAACAGAAGCAACCGTTCCCTCTAAAATCTTAAGTAACGCCTGCTGTACACCCTCGCCGGAAACGTCTCTTGTGATGGAAACGTTCTCAGATTTTTTTGTAATCTTGTCAATCTCATCAATGTAAATGATACCGTGCTGTGCACGCTCAATATCATAATCAGCAGCCTGGATCAGTTTCAAAAGGATATTCTCGACATCTTCACCCACATAACCTGCCTCGGTAAGTGTGGTTGCATCTGCGATTGCAAACGGAACATTCAACACTCTCGCCAAAGTCTGTGCTAAAAGTGTTTTACCGGAACCGGTTGGTCCGAGCATAAGAATATTACTCTTCTGCAATTCTACATCTGAATCTGATCCTGCCATAATTCTCTTGTAATGATTATAAACTGCAACGGACAAAACTTTCTTCGCTTTATCCTGGCCAATGACGTACTCGTCTAAAAATGCCTTCATCTCCTCCGGCTTGATCAGATTGATCTGCTCCGCAGGTTCTTCCAGATTTCCGTCAAATTCATCATTCTCCAACTCTTCGTCTATAATCTCGGCGCAAACGTCTACACACTCATCACAGATATAGGCTCCGTTTGGTCCCGCGATCAGTTTACGGACCTGATCCTGAGTCTTACCACAAAATGAGCAGCGCAGTCTCTCGTCATTTCTTCCTGTCATTTCTTATTCTCCAATGTCTCTATTTATTAGCGGCTTGTGATCACATTATCGATCAGTCCGTATTCCATTGCTTCCTGAGCAGACATATAATGATCTCTCTCTGTGTCCGCTGCGATCACATCATATGGTTTTCCTGTGTTTGCAGCTAAAATTTCATTTAATTTTTTCTTTGTCTTTAAAATGTTCTCTGCTGCGATCTGAATCTCGGTTGCCTGACCTTTTGCTCCGCCGGATGGCTGGTGGATCATAATCTCTGCATTCGGAAGTGCAAGTCTCTTGCCCTTTGCTCCGCCTGCAAGTAAAAATGCTCCCATGCTGGCTGCCATACCGATACAGATGGTAGATACATCACATTTGATGTACTGCATCGTATCATAAATAGCAAGACCTGCTGTTACCATTCCACCTGGGGAATTGATATATAAATGAATGTCTTTTCCAGGATCCTCGGACTCTAAGAAAAGTAACTGTGCAACAACAAGGCTTGCTGTTGTCTCATTCACTTCTTCTCCAAGGAAAATAATTCTATCTTTTAATAATCTGGAGTAAATATCGTAATTACGCTCTCCTCTGCTTGTCTGTTCAATGACGTAAGGTACTAAACTCATATCTCTTACCTGCCCTTTCCTTTTCATAAATATGGTTGGAATCGCACTATGATTGAATCCACACTTTTTTCACTATTGCAATATATCGGTCATACACTGCACTGATAAATATTATCCCACAAATGCAGAGACGTTGGAATAGGAAAAAAACATGTTTTATGAAAAATTAATATCTTGTTCGAATTTTCAAAAAATATTGAACTTTTTTCTCATCAGATGCAATCTGTCATAAATCTCAAACAGACCGGCTCATAAGAGCCAGTCTGTGATATTTCCGGTCTGCATATTATATGCAATCCTCTGTCTGCTGTACGCTGCCGGAATTATTCTTCTGTTCCTTCTTCTGCTTCAGCTTCTTTTTCTTTCTTTGTCTTAGCTTTTGCTCTTTCTTTTACGTTCTCCATAATTAAGTCAACTGCTTTTGTCACAGATAAATCTCTCTTAATGGATTCTTTCTCAGCTTCTCCTAAGTACTCTTTTAACTTGTCAGCTTCCATTCCGTACTGAGCTGCCATCTTCTCAACTTCTGCATTGATCTCATCTTCAGAAACTTCGATGTTCTCTTCTTTTGCGATCTGCTCTAATACAAGGCTGCTCTTGATACGAGTCTCAGCTTCTGGACGAACCTGCTCTTTTAATCCATCGATTGTCATACCGGAGAACTGCATGTACTGCTCCATGGAAAGACCGCTCTGTGCGATTCTCTGTGCGAACTCATTGATCATGTTCTCGCACTGTGTCTCGATCATAGCTTCCGGGATCTCCATTGTGGATTTGTCGATGATCTTCTTGATTGCTTCATCTTCTTTTGTACGTTTTGCTTCGTTCTCTTTCTCAACTTCAAGATGTTTTCTTAAGTCTTCTTTGTACTCAGCTAATGTATCAAACTCAGATACTTCAGAAGCAAATTCATCATTTAACTCCGGAAGTTCTTTTGCTTTGATCTCGTTAATCTTAACTTTGAATACGGCTGGTTTTCCAGCTAAATCAGCTGCCTGATATTTCTCTGGGAAAGTAACGTTAACTTCTACTTCATCCCCTGCATTGTGTCCTACTAACTGATCTTCGAATGTATCGATGAAAGAGTGGGAACCGATCTCTAATGGATGATTCTCTCCTTTACCACCTTCAAATGCAATGCCGTCAACAAATCCTTCGAAATCGATGACTGCTGTATCACCGTTTGCAACTGGTCTGTCTGTTACAGTTACAGTTCTGGAGTTCTTCTGCTGCTCTTTCTCAAGTGCTGCTTCTACTTCTTCGTCTGTTACAGTTGTGTCGATCTTAGTTACCTGAACACCTTTGTATTTTCCAAGTGTTACTTCTGGTCTTACAGCCACTTCTGCTGTGAAGATGAAAGGTTTTCCGGATTCGATCTGAACAATGTCGATTGTTGGTCTGGAAACGATGTCCTCTTTGCTCTCTTCCATAGCTGCTGCATAATTATCCTGAATTAAGATGTTTGCTGCTTCTTCATAAAATACAGCTGCACCGTACATTTTCTCGATCATAGCTCTTGGAACTTTACCTTTACGGAAACCAGGGATGCTGATTTTGTTCTTCTCTTTCATGTAAGCAGCCTGTAAAGCTTTTTCTACTTCTTCTGCTGGTACTTCAACAGTAAGTTTTGCCATGTTTTTTTCTAATTTTTCAACCTGTACACTCATTATAATGATTTTCCTCCTTATATATATAAAATATCCATGTACATTTCACGCTTAATGCGCTAATCGAGCCACGTCCAAAGTCGCATAAACCCGCGGTTTTTCTGGCTCTGCCTAAAAATGGGCGTACTACGACTATCGCAGTCATTCTAGGATTATAGCACACACTTTTGCAAAATACCAGTGTTTTTTATGGTTTTACGAGGTTTTCTGCGATTTCTGCTCTTTTTCCATGCAATTTATCATATACGACATTACAAACCACTGTATAAAGAGAGGCAGTCACATTGATCCCTGTCCGAAGCAGCAGCGCCATCGGCAGTCCGAATAATGAAGCTGCAATTGCCAGCGCTCCAAACGTGTTAAAAACCGTCTGCCATTTATATCCGGCAGAATAACCCACGCCGATTCCACCAATAATTCCGATCATACTTCTTCCTGACTCTGGCAGTATCAGATAAAGGATGAGAAACAACGCACATCCGACCATATTAAACACGCCCCTGTCCACTGCCCTCATTTTTCCATCCTCTGTAAATGGAAGGCAGACTGACATACATGCGATCCCTGCCCACATTGCTCTCGGAAGTCCAAGCAGTGAAACGATCAGCATTGCACTTGAGACGATCAGTGTCAGTTTCAGATACCATTGGTTTCTCGCAGACCGAACATCAAATTCCCGGAATAAATCCTTAAATGTCCTGCGATAAGGTCTGTTTTTCTGATTTTTATAAAAAACCGCCATGCACACAAGCATTCCCGCCGTAAGTCCAATCACCCGCAGCGCAAACGCTCTGCCACTCACATCATATCCATATAAGAGCAGATACCCGAGCACAAACGTGGAATGATTATGCATAATGACATTGTGACACCCAAAAATCATAAGAAGCAGGATACAGACACAATTTATAAAAAATGCTCCCACCGGAGATACCATATTTGCCAGTCGCGGGCCAGCCATCATGATCGTAAATATTCCCACAATGGACAACAATCCATGACTCGTCCGTATGCCAAAATCTGCCTGTCTCAGCACAAGCAGCGCCAACAGGACCGTTACTCCTACAACGCTGTTTTCCTGTCCTGTCAATTTTGTATACAATGTGACAACCGCCACACAAAAAGCCATAACAAGATATACTTTAAAATTATAGATAAGAATATGACGCCATTTTTCTTTTTTGTCTGTCGTATTTTTGATCAACTGTTTTGAACCGGCAGAACTAAGCTGTAACTCCTGATAAAATGTCATTTTGTTGTCTCCTTCTCTTCTCTTTTGAATCAGCAAAGCGAAGAGTACTATACTTCAAAACATGGAGTCTGGCAAGTATAAAACCTCATTTTAGAAAAATTTTGGAATGTTTACTTTTTTTTCATATAGAAATATTTTCCGAACAGACTTGATTTATGCTAAAATGTGATTATCTAGAAAGGTCTGCACAAATGAGGAGAAAGCTATGGCAATCACAAAATCCAACGAAAGAACAAAATATGAGCTGGCAGATGCCATGAAACGCTGTATGAAAACTGCACCTGTAGAAAAAATCACTGTGAAGGAAATTGTAGAAGCATGCGGTGTCACAAGACAGACTTTTTACCGCAACTTTCAGGATAAATACGATCTCATCAACTGGTATTTTGACAAAATTCTGTTGGAGTCCTTTGAACATATGGGAGAGGGAAAATCTGTCTATGAAAGTCTTGTAAATAAATTTACCTATATTCAGGAAGAAAAGCTGTTTTTTAAAGCTGCATTTAAAAACGATGACCAGAATTGCCTGCGCGATCATGATTTCCAGTTGATCACCGCTTTCTATACGGATCAGATTGAAAGCCGTACCGGCAAAAAGATTTCTCCACATCTGCAGTTTCAATTAGAAATGTACTGTCAGGGTTCTATCTTTATGACCGTTCAGTGGGTACTTGGCTACCGGAAATGCACACCGGAAGAACTTGCCAGATCACTGGCTGGCGCTATGCCGGCAGAACTGAGTGATGTATTCCGTGAGGTTGGACTGATATAAACCGGAGTTTAGGTGACGTAGTGTCGCAGATTTTGTGGTGCTTTTATAGGTTGTGAAGGGCAGATATCAGCGTCCTCTCACAAGGCAAATTTATATGTAATGAAAAAGAAAAACGGTATAAACGAAATATTATATTTCTGTTCGCTGAACATTACGATGGGCTTCTAAGCAAAAATATTGGAAAGCAAGAGGCTTTCCAATATTTTTAGAATCCCATCTTCATAGCTCACGAAGAAAATAATATTTGTTTATA
>ENA-ORUA01003044-ORUA01003044.1-human-gut-metagenome-genome-assembly--contig:-NODE-3044-length-12140-cov-3.639057_pt1 | contig 12140 bp, 12 predicted proteins | sample MGYA00242076_ERZ509201 | MGnify/ENA primary metagenome ERZ509201 (study PRJEB26280, sample SAMEA2338863) | human gut metagenome | biome: human gut; feature: human-associated habitat; material: faeces...
GATCGTGATGATCATTTTCTCATCTGCCATGATTTCTTCCTCCTATTTTAAATAAGCTGAGCAAATCCTGATACAAATACAACAGTCAAAAGTCCTGCTACTGCTACTGCCAGACTGCTCATTGCACCTTCGACTGGTCCCATCTCAATTGCTCTTGCTGTTCCGATCGCATGAGATGCTGTTCCAAGTGCCAGGCCTTTTGCCAATGGATTTTTTATTTTAAAGATATGGAATACTGTATCTGCGATCACATTTCCAAGAATTCCAGTAATAATGATCACTGCAACTGTAATTGTCACGATTCCACCTAATTCTTCTGATATTCCAATTCCGATCGCTGTTGTGATCGATTTAGGAAGCATTGTTACATACTGTTGGTGGTTGAATCCAAATAACATACAAAGAACAAAAATTCCTGTTAAACTTGCTAATGTTCCTGATAATATTCCACAAACAACTGCAACCTTATTTTTCTTTAGTAATTCTAACTGCTCATATAGAGGTACAGCAAGACACACTGTTGCTGGCGTCAACAAATAAGATATGTATTTCGCACTTGCGTTATATACTTCATAACTGATTCCAAATACTTTCAATGCCAGGATCACAATAACTATAGATACTAATAATGGATTTAATATTGCTAATCCCAGCTTTCTCTTTAAAAATAGTCCGATCTCATATGCGATCAAACTGATCGTTACTCCTGCAAACAATGATTGTCTGAACATTTCATTCATTTTTGATTCCTCTCTTCTGTGCTATCATTTGTGCTATTTTTCCTGTGACTACCATAACAAATATTGTGATCACTACAGTTATGACTAGTATTGGCAGTAATAATGGCTGTAAAACTTTCCACGAATCAATTAATCCAGCTGCTGCTGGAATAAACATAACGGGCATGATCTCAATCAGAAAAAATGCTGCCTCTTTAACTTGACTCGTCTTCAAAATACCAGTCACCAGACATAACAACATTAACACCAGTCCATACACACTTGCCGGAATTGGCAATGGTATGAACATCTTAAGCACTTCTCCCAAAAAAGAGAGTAGTAAAATAATCATAAATTGTCTAAGAAATTTCATACACTCCTCCAGTTTTTCATATTAAGTCTTTTTTCTTGTATACAATATTATGGTACTACCAACTTTTAATGTCAATACTTTATTTATTGTCATTTTTAAAAAAAATAGAATCCTGCATCGACAGAATTCTATTTTTTCACCTAAATTATTTTACAACTTTTGCAGCTTTGGCATTGATATATCCAATGAATTTTCCTGATTTGGTATACAATGCAAGATATTTGTTTCCATTTTCATGTTTATATCTGTATTTTGCCACATATGTCTTTTTATAAACTTTTGTTTTTGATTTTTTCCATTTGAAATTCTTATATAGTTTATATTTTTTACTCTTGATCTTTACACGTTTTCCATAAGTGTATGCTTTTCCCTGCTCTGGCTGTGTTGCTGATCCTAATCGTTTTACCGCTTTCTTATTAATGTACCCAACAAATTTACCACCTTTTGTATAAAGAGCAAGATATTTATTTCCATTCTTATGGTCATATCTATATTTTGCTACATATGTCTTTTTATAAACTTTTGTTTTGGATTTCTTCCATTTGAAATTCTTGTAAAGTTTATAATTTTTCTTTGTAACTTTCACTCGGTAATTATAACTGATCGCAGGTCCTGCTGCTGTTCTTGTATATACAACACTTTGCGTTGCATTTTCTTCTTTCACACCTTTTACGGTCAGTTGGTAATTCTTATTGCTTGGATAATATCCAGAAAATTTTGGTAATGTGATCTTGCGGGTCTTTCCTACTTCAACTTTGATATACTGGGTAGGATATACTTCTTTTCCATTTTTATCAACGATCTTCAATGCTATGATCTGTTCTTTTCCTTTGGATACAGAATCTTTATAGAATTTTAATGACTGTAATGGATATCCATTGGAATCAAATAACGTCTGGTTATCCCAGCTGCTTCCGCCCCATGCTGGTTGTCCATTATAATACATCTTGTTATCTGGATAGTATCCTTTTGCTCCCTGAGCCGCCCATCCAGTTCCATAACGATCAGACATATCCTTATTGTACTTCCAATTAGTCCATCCCGCTTTTACCGGAATCCATGCTCCCTCCCAGTAAAAAGCTCCAAGCCCATTATCATTTGATAACAATGTCTGATACATATCCGTCAATGCATCCACCTGTCCCTGTGGATCATCAGAATATACTTTTGCATTTGCATGTCCTTCACCAATGACATTTGATGTACCATCCGCATCTTTTAAACTGTTAAGCCAGCTTGTTTCCATAACCGCATACATTTTTCCTCTTGACTTGGCAAGATTTTCTATTTTCTGAAGTCCAGCTAATGCATTTTTACTGGAATTTCCTTGCCAGAATTGATAAAATGAGCTACCGAAAACATCATAGTCCACTCCATTTCGTTCCCATGCATTCATGATTTCTGAACATTTTCCATAACCCATACTTTCAAGATGCAGTGTAACTAATGCTTTTGGTGTGCATTCTCTGACTGCTTTGATCCCTGCTTTTAAATATCCACATAAAATCTTGGCATTCTTTGCATTTCCCCATGTATCTTTATAAGTTTCTCCCTTTGAATAATCTGGCATGATATCAAGCATTCCATTTGTAATCTCATTTCCAACTTGTACCATTCCGATATCTGCTCCAACTTCCTGGAATTTCTTTATCGTATCCTTTGTAAAATCGTAAACATTTTGTTTCATCTTTTCTGTATCATTTTTATCTTTTTCCCAAGCTTTTGGTATCTTTTGAAGTGCTGGATCCGCCCAGAAATCAGAATAGTGGAAATCTAGCAGAAGTTTCATATCATACTGTGCAGCTTCTTTTGCAATTTCAAGACCAGCTGCCACATCATTCGCACCACCTCCGTATGTTTCTCCTTTTTCATTTGTTGGATCATTCCAGATACGGATTCGAATATAATTAACTCCATTATCATGCAATACTTTTAACAATGATGTTTCTTTTCCGTCAAAATCATAGTATTTTACGCCTGCTTTCTTTAGTGCTGTATAGGATGAAATATCCATTCCTCGAATGGAACTTTGTGACATATTATTAAGTTTTTTGACAGAAGCTGTTAGATTCTTAAGTCCTGTATCTCCACCATATTCCCATGGATCTTTATAAGTGCTTACATCGACCTGATTTCCCTGTGCATAAGCAAAGATTGCAAGTGAAGACATTGCTTGTCCATTTTCATCAAAGAATGAGTCCCATGCCCCGACAAAATCTGCATCATCGTAGATCAATCCACCTGCATTTTTCTCATCGATCGTTGCCTGAAGATAATCATAAATGCTCTTTGTCTGTGTCGTTATACTGGCTTTTCCTTCTGAATCTTTCCATGGACATTTGACACTGGAAATGATCATCTGCTTTCCTGCTGCCTTTTCTTCTACTGTATTCTTTAATGTTTTTACATAATTGTCATTGTGTGTATCAGGATAGATGTTTACTCCAATATAATCATAATCAACATCAGCATTTCCTAATTTTCCAATGATCCATTGAATATCTGAAGCATCTGTTGTTAGTGCCGATACACTAACAGCCGGTTTGATTCCTTCTTCTCTGATCATTTTCGAGATTTTGCTCATTGCAACAAAGCCTTCCCATCCATCTCCACTACTCATATTTAAGAAATTATAGTTTACTTCATTTCCGATCGTGATCATCGTTGGGACTGCATCTGCTGCCTTCAATTCTTTGATGACGTTTTTTGTATACTCCAGTGCCTTTTTTTCTGCTGAATCAGTATCCCAACCATCTGGTAATTTCTGCACCCCTGCATACGTTATATCATCAGAATATAACAATGTAACATTTGTTTTTAATCCTGCTTTCTTGGCTTCTTTTAATGTCTTCTTAGCGTTTTCTAAAGACAGATAGCTTTCATTACCCTCTTTATCTTTTGTTGGATTCACTGCAACTTTCACAGAAATCGTATTGATTCCCTGTGATCTTACATATTCAAACACATTGGAAACTTCGATTCCTTTGTAATTTTTCCAGACTTTTTTCCACGCATTTTTTTGCAATTGATAATGGGAAAAATCTGCTCCTAAAACCGTCTGACTGCTGATTCCATTTATTTTCTTATACTGTGACATATCATTCGTATCACTGCTTATTGTTTCTGCCTTTGACTCCGCTTTTACGTTATGTGCAAACATTGGCATGGATGTTAATCCTGTTGAAACAGTTAATGTTGCTGCCATCAATGTTGTCAATATCTTTTTAACTTTGTTCATTTAACTTCTCCTTCCCTATCCTTTGTTATTTTTTCTTACATTTTAACGCATGTAAATCATAAATGTGAATAAATCCTTCTGAAATTGTATTCCTTTTGCACTTTCATATTTCCATGCCTGTCCTGGCACTCCATAAATATAATATGCAGATGATGTCAACCCTCCTCTCTCTAATCGTTCTCTCTTAAACCAGTTTCCAAAAGAGCTGGTTGGTCTGCTCTTGATCGGATGAGAATCTAAGACCAGATATTTTTTTGTCTTGGGATTAAAATCAGCAACTGTTACATAATGTCCTGGTACATGCGAGATTGCTACACAACCTTTTTTCAGATATTCTCTTACTTCTGATGTACTGTAAGTTGTCTTAATATAAGTGAACCCATATGTGTCTCCAAATTTCTTCGCTGCCGCCTTAAAAATCCCATCATGTGTTCCGGCACCTATGATCCTGTAATGTTTCTCCACTGCATAATCTGCAAACAACATTGGATCAACAAATTGCCCATTCAATGCATATACTGCATTTGTGATCGCCACAACTCCGCAGCCTGCTGCTGCCATTTTCCCACTGTAATCCGAAACATTTCCATAATCTTTTCTGGCCCATGCAGGATCAAACTGCATAAAATCACGATACGGATATACATTTTTATTGTTAAGACGCATTACCTGCCATTGATAGGACTTCTGTGCTGCTTCTTTCTGTGGTTTTGTGAAACAGTTGTTCATATCTTTTATTTTACCGTCTGTCAAGGTACCATTTTCATCCATTGACAGATATTTTTCATTTTTCATATTTTTGATATAAAAATGATCGTACTCACGTATTAGTTTCCATGTGTGATCTTCTTTGCTTTGATTCAAAATCGAAACTTGATATTTCTGATTTCCCAGAAAAATGATCTGTACACGAATTCCTTCTCCAGAAGCTTTATTTTGTATCCAATAAGTTCCATTTCCTAGCAACTGTTTTTCATTCCCATTATATGGAATAGCTTCCTTATGATACAAACCTCTATCAATCCATCCAATTCCATATGCTTTCTTTTTCTCATAGATCACCTGAACATGATCGGATGTTTTACTAACCACGATCACTCCTGAATATCTTGGCGCTACCCCTATCTTTTTACTTCCTGAAGATGTTTCAAAAACATTCATCTTTTTTTTCAAAAATGCATAACTCTTTTTGAATGAACGATCATAAATCTTCCCAGCAAATTCATCATAGACCGTCTGGGGATTATCAAAATATCCTGGCTGTGCTGCCTGTATTTTGATGCCTGAAATCATGCAAAGAACAAGGCATATCACTACACAGATCCTTCTCTTATTTTTCCTGTATTGTTTTGTCATTTGATTTTCCTTTTATTTTGTTAATTCTATTGACAGTATATCATTTTCATGATAAATTATTAATCAGTTCTGCTGCTGTGGCACAGGAGGTAGCGCACCTCATTGGTAGTGAGGAGGTCACGGGTTCAACTCCCGTCAGCAGCTTTATAAAGAAGACTTAAAACATCCGTTTTAAGTCTTCTTTTTATTTCTCTTATCTTTACTTTAACTTTCCTGATCATTTCTGATCTTCCTGCGAATCCTCTGAATCGCATTATCAATGGATTTATCACTTTTTCCAAGTTTTTTTGCAATCGTTGTATATGTTTCTCCATTCAGATAATGATACATCACCTGTTTTTCAAATTTACTTAAATTCTGGTCAAGCATTTTGTAATAATCATTTAATTCTTCCTTTCGAAGCATCATCTCCTCCGGAGTTTCCTCCGGAGTTTCTAAGATTTCATCCAATGATAATTCTTCTTCCTGATTCTTTTGTTCAAACAGAGAGATTGCTGTATTCAACGGAATATGTTTTTTTCTGTTAAATGCAGTGATCGTTGTATAGATCTGTCTTTGCACACACAGATAAGCAAACGTTGAAAACGAAGTGTTTTTTTCTTCCTGATAGGATGTCACTGCTTTAAAAAGCCCGATCATTCCTTCCTGGATCAGATCTTCTTCATCCCCACCTGCAAGAAAAAAGCTCCTTGCCTCTTTCCTTACCATATCCCTGTATCTCTCTAACAGACATTCCATCGCATCATCATTACCGCTTTGGATCTGTCTGAGCAATTTCTCATCAGAAATTGTTTTTAATTCTTTCATTCTTTATTTTCCCAGTCGTTGTCTTACAACTTCAAACGCCAGAACACCTGCTGCTACAGAAGCATTCAGTGAATCAATATCTCCTTTCATTGGAATAGATGAGATAAAGTCACACTTTTCCTTTACCAAACGGCTCACACCGCTTCCTTCATTTCCAATAACAAGCCCGATCGATCCTGTCAGATTCTGACGATAGATCACTTCTCCATCCATATCTGCACATGCAAACCACATACCACGTTCTTTTAGTTCATCCATTGTTTTTCCAATATTTGTTACTTTCACAACTGGTGTATAATTGATCGCACCTGCAGATGTTTTTGCTACAGTTGGTGTAATTCCAACTGCACGATGCTTTGGAATGATCACTCCATGTGCACCTGCAAGATTTGCTGTACGAATGATCGCCCCAAGATTATGAGGGTCTTCAATCCCATCTAACAGGATAAAGAAAGGATCCTCACCCTTTTCTTCTGCTCTTTTAAACAGATCCTCAATCGTTCCATATTCATATGCTGCGACAATTGCAACAACTCCCTGATGATGTTCATTTGTCAGCTGATTCAAGCGTTCTTTATCTACAAATTTAAGAATCGCATCTGTTTTCTTTGCCTCTCTTACGATCGTACGGATCGGTCCATCCTGACATCCATCCAATACAAAAATCTTGTCGATTGGTTTCTTTGCTCTTAAAGCCTCGATCACGGCATTACGCCCTGCGATCAGATCTTCTTTATGATTCATGTTCTTCTCCTATTTCTTCTTTTTTATTCAAATCAAAACCGATCCCGATCAATTCGATGATGCGGTCCATATCTCCTGCCAGATATAAATATCCAACCAAAGCTTCCACTCCAGTTGCTTTTCTGTAATCCATCATAGATGCATTCTTTGCAACAGAACCTGATTTGGAATTTCTTCCACGTTTATAAACAGCCATTTCTTCTTCTGTCAAAAATGGCTTGATCTTTTCAAACACTTCTTTTTGTGCAGAAGCTTTGACCATACTGCTTGATTTTTTGTGATACTTATTCACACTCATATTCCCTGCAGACATAACGATCGTTCGGATCACGATCTCATAGATCGCATCTCCAATGTAAGCAAGAGATAATGGAGAGTAACTTTTGGGATCCAATCCATCAAGATACAATCCTTCTTTGATCTTTTGAATTAAGCTCTGCTCCATTTTACACCTTCTCTTGTATCTTTTAATACGATACCCTGCTCTAATAACTGGTCTCTGATCTCGTCTGCTCTTGCAAAATCTTTGTTCTTTCTTGCCGCCTGACGTTCTTCGATCAGTTTTTCGATTTCTTCATCTAGGATCTCTTCTTCTTTTGTTGTTTCAATTCCAAGAACGCTGCAAAGATCTTCTAATACTTTTAGTATTTTCTTTGCATAGTCTGCACTGAAGTCTTTCACTGTTGAGTTTGATTCACGCACGATCTCAAAAATAGCCGAAACTGCATCTGCTGTGTTAAAGTCATCTTCCATTGCATCTTCAAATTTCTTTACAAGTACTTCTATATTAGCAAAATGTTCTGTTTCTTCTTTGCTTAAAGAACCTGTTTCTTCTTTAGCTGCCATCTCTCTGCATAGATCAATTGCTGTCAAGATACGGTCTAATCCTGTTTTTGCACTTTCTACTAAAGTATCACTGAAGTTTAATGGGGTTCTGTAGTGTGCACTTAACATGAAGAAACGGATCACCTGTAATGGATAATTTTCTCCAATTTCACGCACTGTAAAGAAGTTTCCCGCTGATTTAGACATTTTCTTATTGTTGATATTTAAGAAACCATTATGCATCCAGTAATTCGCAAACTTCTCCCCATTGCATGCTTCACTCTGTGCGATCTCATTTTCATGATGAGGGAAGATCAAGTCTTCTCCACCTGCATGAATATCAATTGTGTCTCCGATATATTTCTTAGACATCTCAGAACACTCAATATGCCATCCTGGTCTTCCTTCTCCCCATGGAGAATCCCATGCGATTTCTCCTTCTTTCTTTGGTTTCCATAATACAAAATCAAGAGGATCTTCCTTTCCTTCTTCTCCTGTTACCTTGATCTCGCGATGTCCTGCTTCTAGATCATCAATATTTTTCTTGGAGAGTTTTCCATAATCTTTAAAAGATCTTGTCTTAAAGTATACAGTTCCATCTACTTCATATGCATGCCCTTTTTTGATCAATGTCTGAATCATTTTGATCATTCCACCGATTTCTTCTGTCGCTCTTGGCTGGTGGGTTGCAGGTTTGATATTTAACGCTTCCATATCTTGTTTGCATTCCTTAATATATCTTTCTGCGATCTCTGTTGCTGTTACACCTTCTTCATTTGCCTTCTTAATGATCTTGTCATCGACATCTGTGAAGTTTGAAACATAATTTACTTCATATCCTTTATATTCAAAGTAACGACGCACCGTATCAAAAATGATCATTGGTCTTGCATTTCCAATATGAATGTAGTTATACACCGTTGGCCCACAAACATACATTCCAACTTTCCCTGGATGCACCGGTACAAATTCTTCTTTTTGTCTTGTCAGTGTATTGTAGATTTTCATTTTTCTTTTTCCCTTCTGATTGCTTCTGAATTTTGATAATGTATAATAAATGTTTCCAGTGCCTGTCGTAATTCAGCATTCTCTCTTGCGAGCTTTTCGATATCCATATCGACTGGATTTGGAAGATCGATCTGGTCAAGCACAATACTCTGAATGCGATTGACTCTCTCTCCATCCTGTTTAACTACCTTACCTGGAACTCCGACAACAGTAGAATTCGGCGGTACATCAGATACAACAACACTTCCTGCACCAATCTTTGAGTTCTTTCCAATTGTAATAGATCCCAAAACCTTAGCACCTGAACTGATCATAACATTATCTTCGATCGTTGGATGACGTTTTCCAGTTTCATTTCCAGTTCCACCTAATGTAACACCTTGATATAAGGTCACATTATTTCCGATGATCGTCGTCTCGCCAATGACCACTCCATGCCCATGGTCAATAAAGAACCCTTCTCCGATCTGTGCACCTGGATGAATCTCAATTCCAGTTTTTCTCGCCCATTTCTGAGAAATCTTTCTAGCTTTGTAAAACTCTCCTTTCTTATATAATTCGTGTGCAACACGATGCCAATACAGTGCTTTTACATAAGGATACAAAAAAACTTCTTTCTCTTCCCTTAACGCAGGGTCTCTTAGTTTGATCGTATCATATTGGCTTTTCGCAAATTCTCGAAAACCCATCATAATTTCTAAACCTCCAATATATAGTATGTAATTTACAGGACTTTTTATATCATAGAGGATTCCATCAAAATTTTCTATAATACAAAAAACTCCGTCTCTAAATAAAGAGACGGAGTATATCCGCGGTTCCACTCTTTTAAAAGTTCCTGATCTTCTTATTATATATCTGACTAATATCACTTGATCAGGATACTTTCACTCGAATCCGTTAACGCCGGCAACGTACAAAACTACTTTATTCATCTTGTCTGCTCCCAGATGCATTCCAGACATCTTCCCTCAAAGCCGCTTCCAGCCGATGGCAGCTTCTCTCTGACAGTTCCAACTTATCTGTACTAATTCTGTTCATTGCATTTAACTACGAATAGTTTATGCTTTTTCATACAAAATGTCAACAGATTCTTATTTTTCATACAAAGTATTTGTTATTTATTCTGGTAAAACTCTCGCCTTCACAACAGCCTTCTTCACTGCACTTCCTACAATGATCGCGATCACGATCTTTGCCGCATCTCCTGGAAGATATGGAATCACACCTGCATATAATCCCTGTACAAATGTTAAATGCATCTGTGCACACAGCCAGATTGTTCCAAATGCATATGTTACTGCTGTTCCAAGTACCATACCAATTACTGCCATCACTATGTTCCCTGAGAATTTTTCTACAAAGAATCCACTGATCAATGCCAAAAAGATAAATCCAACCAAATATCCTCCTGTTGGTCCTGCAAGTTTAGCAAGCCCACCACTAAATCCTGAAAATACTGGAAGTCCTACTGCTCCGATCAGAAGGTATACAAGATAACTGATTGTTCCACGTTTCATCCCAATAACCATTACTGCAAAATAAATCACCAAGTTCGTAAATGAAATCGGTACTGGTGTAAATGGCAATGTGATCGACATTGGTCCTAAAATACAAGTTAATGCTGCCATTAATGCAATCAGTGTTAAATCCTGAATTTTCATTGTTTGTTGTTCCATAATAAATTTCTCCCTCACTTTTATTATTTTCCTGTACTGACTGCCATTATATATCATTAACCCCTTATTGTCAACTTTATTTTTTTAAAAGTTAACAATAAGAAATCTTTTGATCATCCTAAAAAAAGAAAGGCACCACCGATGCCTTTCTTAATCTTCGTTCTCTTCTTCTAAAATCCCAAGTTCTTTGATCCGCTCCTCAATCTTCTTTAAAGATTCTTCATAAGTTCCTTCTTTTGTCTCTTCCCTCTCCTGATTCATTCCATCAAGTAATTCGTCAATATTCTTACTTAATGGATTGCTGTCCGTTTTTCTCGTCAATAATCCCATATCTGTCTCCTTCTTCCGCTTCTTTGATGATCCTGCATGGATTACCTGCAGCAACTACATTGGCAGGAATATCCTTTGTTACAACACTTCCTGCACCGATCACACTATTGTCGCCGATCGTAACTCCAGGAAGAATCGTAACCCCTCCGCCAATCCATACTTTATCTCCAATCTTAACTGGGAGGGCCCATTCATATCCCTTTTCTCGTCTCCTCACATCTGCTGGGTGGTTCGCAGTATAAATTCCTACATTCGGACCTATAAAAACATGATTCCCGATTTCAACTCCTCCACCATCTAAAATCGTCAGATTAAAGTTTGAGAAAAAGTCACTTCCAATCGTTGTCCTATATCCATAATCCAGATAAATAGGCGCTTCCAGATGAACATTCTTCCCAAGACTTCCAAATATCTGTCCTATCAGATAATTCCGACGTCCTTTATCTTCCCAATGTTCATTAAACTGTCTGGTTAGAGATTTTGCATGGTTCCTCTCTTCTATCAGAGCTTGATCCTCTGCATTATATAAAATTCCCATCAGCATTTTTTGTTTTTCCGTCATCTTTTTCCCTCCGTTGTCTTATATTTTATCATACTTCTTTTCTGTTATCTATCGAATTTGACTTTCTATCAAAAAAATTGTAGGATAAAAGAGATTTAACCATTAAGGAGGTTTAAACATGGATACCAACTTTATTATTTCTCTTGATTCCATTGCAGACGTGAATGCATTTGCAAATACGATCGCACATTTTAAATCTGAGATTGATCTTTCTTCTGGAAGATATATCGTAAATGCAAAATCGATCATGGGAATTTTCAGCCTTGATCTGACAAGACCTTTGACTTTAACCGTACATGGTAAAGATGAACTTGAAGAAATCAGCTCTGCAATTGCACCATACTTGAAAAAATAAGTTTACTTGTAATCAATGCGAGCATTTGAAGTCTCTGTTTTTAGAGGCTTCTTTTATTTTGTATTTGGTAAAAGAAAAAAAGCATGATCTAAGTTCATTCTTAAATCATGCTTATCAACTGAGCGTGCGGGGATTCGAACCCCG
>ENA-ORUA01003051-ORUA01003051.1-human-gut-metagenome-genome-assembly--contig:-NODE-3051-length-12110-cov-11.126504_pt1 | contig 12110 bp, 10 predicted proteins | sample MGYA00242076_ERZ509201 | MGnify/ENA primary metagenome ERZ509201 (study PRJEB26280, sample SAMEA2338863) | human gut metagenome | biome: human gut; feature: human-associated habitat; material: faeces...
ATGAGCGTGCTGCAGTTCATCTACGACAACATCATGTACGCCGAGTTGAACACCAAGTCCGACTACTGCCAGTGCTGCGGCTACGACGGCGAGATCAAGATCGTCGAGGACGACGGCAAGCTGGTGTGGGAATGCCCCAAGTGCGGCAACCGTGACCAGAACAAGCTGAATGTCGCCCGCCGCACCTGCGGCTATATCGGCACCCAGTTCTGGAACCAGGGCCGGACGCAGGAGATCAAGGATCGGGTGTTACACTTGTGACCCTCTCAGGCGCTTCGCGCCAGCTCTCCCAAGGGGAGAGCCATTGGCAAGCTACCCAAGCACAAAAAAATTGCAAGGCAAAGCAGCGTGCTCTGCTTTCAGGTCTGATTTATGAACTACGCGACTATTAAATATTACGACATCGCCAACGGGCCGGGCGTCCGCACCAGCGTCTTCGTTTCCGGCTGCCGCCACCACTGCCCCGGCTGCTTCAACGAGGTGGCATGGGATTTCGGCTATGGCCAGCCCTTCGACAAGCCCGTCCGCAACGAGGTGTTCGCCTCCTGCAAGCCGGACTATATCACGGGCCTCTCCCTGCTGGGCGGCGAGCCGATGGAGCCGGAGAACCAGCGGGAACTGGTGACCTTCGTGCAAAATTTCAAAGCCCTTTACCCGAAGAAAACGGTCTGGTGCTACTCCGGCTACACCTGGGAGCAGCTGACCGGCAAAGTCCCCTGCCACGCGCGGTGCGAAGTCACCGACGAGCTGCTGAGTCTGCTGGATGTGCTGGTGGATGGCCGCTTCGTGGAGGCTGAGCACGACATCTCCCTTCGCTTCCGGGGCAGCCGGAACCAGCGTCTGCTGGATGTTCCCAAGTCCCTCGCCGCCGGGCAGCCGGTGTGGTGGCAGGACGAAAAAGTGTTCTCCACCCATACGATGGAATGATAAAACATAGCAATTCAACTTTTTAATGCAACAGCAACAGCGTTGAATTGCATATCGCAAATATGCTGTTATCCTGTTGCGTTATTTTCTTGACTTGCGATAAAAAGCGCAGATTTTCCACAACGAGCCTTTCCGCTCGTGGAAGATCTGCGCCTTTTCTTATTCTCTGCTTCCCACCATATCCTCAATGGCCCGCAGGAACGCCATGCCATAGCGGGCGGCTTTCTTTTCGCCGACGCCGGTGATGTTCAAAAACTCATCCATGCTCAGGGGCTTGCTCTGGACCATTTCGCGGAGGGTAGCGTCGCTGAACACCATGTAGGCCGGAACATTCTGCTTCGCTGCAAGACGCTTGCGGAGGGCGTAGAGCGCGGCCAGCAGCTTCTCGTCGGCCTCGCTGAGGTCGCCGCTGGCAGCAGCACGGCGGGCCGACAGCCGCCGGGAGTTGGCCGCAGCCCTCTGCTTTGCGGCGGCAGCGCGCTGTTCCACCTCCTGCGCATTCTGCTCGGCAAAGAGGCAGCAGGAACAGTTGCCGCACTTTTCAGGTGCGGCCTCGCCGAAATAGTTCAGCATGAACCGCCGCAGGCACTTCTGGGTGGTGGAGTAGAAGGTCATATACTTGAGCCGCTCTTCCGCCTTGCGGGCGGCCTCGGCCTTGACGTCGGCGGGCAGGCCGTTGTCCGCTTCCATCTCTTTGTCGATGAAGAAGCGGATGGTTCGCACATCCGTACCGGAATAGAGCAGGATGCAGCGGGACGGCAGACCGTCGCGGCCCGCGCGGCCCGCCTCCTGATAATAGCTCTCCAGATCCTTGGGCATATTGTAATGGATGACGAACCGGACGTTGGGCTTGTCGATGCCCATGCCGAAGGCGTTGGTCGCCACCATGATTTGAACGCGGTCGTAGAGGAAGTCGTCCTGATTCTTCCGGCGCACCTCGGCGTCCAGCTTGGCGTGGTAGGCCGCTGCCCGGATGCCCCGGCTCTGGAGCAGGCGGGCCGTCTCGTCCACCTGCTTCGTAGTGCTGCAATAGACGATGCCCGCGTTGTCGCCCTCCCGGAGCACAAGGTCCAGCAGCTCCTTCGGCTTCTGGCTGGGCAGGGCGCGGCGCGTCTCGAAGTAGAGGTTGGGCCGGTCGAAGCCGGTCGTCACCTCATAGGGCTGATGGAGCTCGAGGTGGCTGCGGATGTCGTCCCGCACCCGGGCCGTCGCCGTGGCCGTGAACGCGCCCACCACCGGGCGATTCGGCAGGCTGTCCACGAACTCCTTGATACGGAGATAGCTGGGGCGGAAGTCCTGCCCCCACTGGCTGATGCAGTGGGCCTCGTCCACCGTCACCATGCTGATGAGCTTTTCCTGCGCGAAGCGCTGGAAGCCCGGCATTTCCAGCCGCTCCGGGGCCACATAGATGATCTTATACCAGCCCTCCCGGGCGCGGCGGAGCATGAGGGCCTTCTGGTTGTCGGTGAGGCTGTTGTTGAGGAAAGCCGCCGCCACCCCCGCCTGCACCAGCGCCCCCACCTGGTCCTTCATCAGGCTGACCAGCGGCGACACCACGATGGTGATGCCCGGCAGAAGCAGCGCCGGCACCTGATAGCAGATGGATTTGCCCGCACCGGTGGGCATCACCGCCAGCACATCCTGCCCGTCCAGCAGCCGCCGGACGATGTCCTCCTGTCCGGGGCGGAAACTGTCGTAGCCAAAAACTTTTTTCAAGATAGAATGCGGGTCTGCCATGGGTGCCTCCTGCGTTTTTCAAATCTGTATCCGTATTATTATAGCACAGCCCGGCCCGAAATGGTATCAGATTGCTCTTCTGTCGTCGTTTTTTGGCAGGTATTTGCTGGTGTTCCTAGCTTTTTGTGCGCGAAAATGCTATAATAAGAATACATATCTCCATCTCCGGTCCATTTTGTTCTGAACATGGCCGGGCAAGCACGATAAGGAGCTTATTTTTATGCAACAGAAACTCATTACTTTTGCCGTCCCGTGCTACAACTCGGCGGCATATATGCGCCACTGCATCGAAACGCTGCTCTCCGCCGGGGAGCAGGCTGAGATCATCCTCGTGGACGACGGTTCCGTGAAGGACGAGACCCCGGCCATCTGCGACGAGTACGCCGCCAAGTACCCCACCATCGTCAAGGCCATCCATCAGGAGAACGGCGGCCACGGCGAGGGCGTCAACCAGGGCATCCGCAACGCCACCGGCCTCTACTACAAGGTCGTGGACAGCGACGACTGGCTGGACACCGACGCCCTCCAGAAGGTGCTGGCCCGCCTGCACACCCTCGTGACCCGCGGCACCGCCCCCGACCTCATGATCTGCAACTATGTCTACGAGCACACCGAGGACGGCACCAGCCACACTGTGCGGTACACCAACATCTTCCCGCAGGAGCGTCTGTTCACCTGGATGCATGTCGGCCACTTCCGCCCCGACCAGAACCTGCTGATGCACTCGGTCATGTACCGCACTGAGGTGCTGCGCAAGTGCGGCATGGTGCTGCCCAAGCATACCTTCTACGTGGACAACATCTTCGTCTACCAGCCTCTGCCTTTCGTCAAGACCATGTATTATATGGACCTTGACCTTTACCGCTACTTCATCGGCCGTGCCGACCAGAGTGTCAACGAGAGCATCATGGTCAAGCGCGTGGACCAGCAGCTCCGCGTTACCAAGCATATGATCGACTGTCAGGACCTCGACGCCCTCAAGGGCGAGAAGAAACTGCGGGCCTATATGCTCCACTACCTCTCCATGATGATGGCCGTCAGCGACATCTTCCTGCTGCTGGACGGCAGCGCCGAGGCGAAAGAAAAGCAGAAGGGCCTGTGGCAGTATCTGCGCGAACACACCAGCGCCGCAGTCTACCGCTCCATCCGCTTCGGCTTCGGCGGCGTGACCAACCTGCCCTTCCCCAAGGGCGACGCCATCGTGGTGGGCGGCTACCGCATCGCACGGAAGATCTTCAAGTTCAACTAAATTCACGATTGTTGCATACAACAGGGCTACTGCATCGGCAGCGGCCCTGTTTTTTTGCCCTTTTCGGCCATTTGTTAAGGAATCTTCAATTTTGCCGCCTGAAAGGATGTTGCTTTTCAGGAAGTTGAATAGTATAATTTATTACTGTGCTGTGTTTTTTGGGCTTTTGGCAAGCAGTAAGGAAACGCGCCCGACTGAGAAAAAGGAGGAAAGGGCGGCTGCGCGTCGGTATCGTGCTGCTGCCCGCAATATCGCATGGAACAGCTTCTCATCTGCCTTTCCGTGGCCTTCGTGCTGCTGACGGTGGGCCTGTCCATGGTCACCTTCGACATCGGGCCGATACACTGCGGCTTCTCGCTGCTGCTGGTCTGCATGATGACCGGTACGGTGTTCTGCAACATCTGCCCCACTTCCGATGAGCTGATGGACCGCCTCGACCGCTGGGTGTCGCCGGTGAACATCCTCTTCTTCGTGCTCAGCGGTGCAGAGCTGGATCTGAACATCCTCTCCGACCCGCTGGTGCTCCTCATCGGCGTAGTGTACATCGCCTTCCGCTCTCTGGGCAAAATTTCCGGCGCCTTCGTCAGCGGCCGGGCCACCCACTGCAGCCACAACATCCAGAAGTACCTCGGCATCACCCTGCTTCCGCAGGCTGGCGTGGCGCTGGGCATGGCAGCCGAGGCCGCTGAGCTTTCCGACGGCCACATGGTGCGCAACGTCGTGCTCTTCTCGGTGCTGGTGTATGAGCTGGTAGGCCCCACCCTCACCAAGCTGGCGCTGACCGCCGCCGGCGAGATCTTCCCTGAGGGCCGCACCAATGCCCGTATGGCCAACAAGCCCGAGTTCCCGGTCTCCCTCGACTAAGTCTGCCTATGACAAACGGCACTCCGAACTGCTTCGGAGTGCCGTTTACTGTATCTTTTGGTCGAATTATATGTTATAATTGTCTCACGGTCCTTACCGACCCAATTTCATTGGGAAGGGAGGTGTGTCCTATGCACGAGATGTTGTCTTTCATGGTATCTGTCGCAGCTGGTGTGACTTCTAATCTCATCAGCAAGTGGCTTGACAGAATGCTGAACAAGGACTGTAAGCACTAAAAAGAAGACCCCTTCTTTGGAGCTGCAACTCCAGGAAGGGGTTTTCTTCTTTTGGTGTGAATTCTATGCACGAATTCATTGTCTTTCTGTCTTTATTATATGCGATAGTACAGAAAAGTCAAGCATTCACTTCAAGATAACTTCACCATTTTCGGCATCCACCGTCAGGCTGCTGCCCGCTTTCAGGGTGCCGTCGATGATGCGCTCGGCGGCGGGGTCCTCCACGGCCTTGCGGATGACGCGGCGCAGGTCGCGGGCGCCGAATTTGCCGCCCTGACTCTTGGCCACGAGGGCAGAGAGAGCCGCCGGAGTGTAGCTGTAAGCGATGCCCTTGGCCTCCATGCTGGGCTTGTACTCATCCAGCATGAGAGCCGCGATGCCTTCCAGCGTCTGCTGGCTCAGCGGCTTGAAGGCGATGACCTCATCCACACGGCCAAGGAACTCAGGCCGCAGGAACTGGCTCAGAGCCTTGCGGGTCTTTTCCTCACTCAGCTGTTCCTCGCTCTTGTTGAAGCCGAGGCCGGAGGTCGTCTTGTCGCCGCTGCCGGCGTTTGAGGTCATGCAGATGACCGTATTGGAGAAGTCCACCGTCCGGCCCTGTGCATCGTTGATCTTGCCCTCGTCGAGGATCTGGAGCAGGATGTTCATAACGTCGGGGTGGGCCTTTTCGATCTCATCGAACAGCACCACGCTGTAGGGGCGGCGGCGCACCTTTTCGGTGAGCTGGCCGGCCTCTTCGTAGCCCACATAGCCCGGAGGCGAACCGATCATGCGGGACACCGCATATTTCTCCATATACTCGCTCATGTCGAGACGGATGAGCGGGTCGGGGCCGTCGAAGAGCTGGTTTGCCAGCTGCTTGACCAGCTCCGTCTTGCCGACACCAGTGGGGCCGACGAAGATGAAGCTTGCGGGACGGCGGCGGCCCGACAGGTCGGCGCGGCTCCGCTTGACGGCCTGTGCCACCAGATGGACGGCCTCGTCCTGACCGATGATCTTCTTTTTCAGCTCGGCTTCCAGCCCGGCCAGTTTGACGAACTCCGTCTCCTGGATCTTCACCGCCGGGATGCCCGTCCACAGCTCAATGACCTTTGCCACATCGTCCATGGTCACTTTTATCTCGCTGGCAGCAGCCTGCTTTGCGGGCAGCTCTGCCTCGAGCTTGGCGATGCGGGTCTTCCGCTCGGCCACCTGCTCATAGTCGATGGCCTCATTGACGTCGGAGGACTCCATGTCTGCCTCTTCCTGTCTGAGGCCGTCCAGCTCCTTCTGCATCTCGAGATACTCCGAGATGACCGGGTGGGCGAGATTGCAGCAGGCGCAGGCTTCGTCCAGCAGGTCGATGGCCTTATCGGGCAGGTAGCGGTCCGTGATATACCGCTCACTGAGGGTGACGATGGCGCTCAGCACATCGGCATCCACCTGCACATGGTGGTGCTCCTCGTAATACTTCTTGATGCCGTTCATGACGGCCAGCGTGTCGGCCACGCTGGGCTCTTCCACGCGGACAGGCTGGAAGCGGCGCTCAAGGGCCTGGTCCTTCTCGATATACTTGCGGTACTCGTTGAAGGTGGTGGCGCCGATGACCTGTATCTCACCGCGGGAGAGGGCAGGCTTGAGGATGTTGCCCGCGTTCATGGCACCCTCGCTCTCACCGGCGGAGGTGATGGTGTGAATCTCGTCAATGAACAGGATGATGTTGCCGGCGGCCTTGACCTCGCTCAGCAGGCCCTTGACCCGCTGCTCGAACTGGCCCCGGAACTGGGTGCCGGCCACGAGGCTGGTCAGATCCAGCAGGAAGATCTCCTTATCCTTCAGACCCACAGGGACATTGCCCTTGGCGATGCGCTCTGCGATGCCCTCGGCAATGGCCGTCTTGCCGACGCCCGCCTCACCGATGAGGCAGGGGTTGTTCTTCTGGCGGCGGCTCAAAATCTGGATGGTACGGTAAATCTCGCGGTCGCGGCCCACGATGTCGTCGAGCTTGCCCTCCCGGGCTTTGCGGGTCAGGTTCTCGCAGTAGGTGTCGAGGAATTTGCGGCGGGGCGGCTTTTTGCCGTTCTTCTGGGCCTTTTTGCTGTTTCCGGCATCGCCCTCCGCCTTGACGCCCAGCGGGAAGGTAGCACTGGAGCCGGGGACAAGGTCGTCGTCCCCTTCGTTCTCCTCGCCGTCCATGGGCTGGCCCATATTCATCATGAGGGAGAGGGGGTTCGCGTCCCCCATCTCATCCATCATGCTCTCCATCCGGTTTTCCATGTTATCCATGTCCTCGTCGGACATACCGAACTGCTTCATCAGGTCTTCCACCGGCTTGATGTGCAGCTCACGCGCACAGTGCAGGCAAAAGCCCTCATTTTTCATCTGGCCGTTCTCCATCCGCTGGACGAAGATGATGGCCGGACGTTTCTGACAGCGATTGCAGACCATATAGGTTCCTCCTAAAGCTCCCTTTTACAAGAAGGGGTTCAACAGATTGAATGCTTTATAGTAAAGGCTGCTGCTCATGACCGTATCGTTCAGGACGGTCAGATTGCCGCCGGTGATGACGATGACGGCCCACACCACACAGAGCACCAGATAGATGTCCATGGTGCTGGCGACACAGCCGGTGACCCAGCCCAGCCAGCGGTTGACGGTGCCGATGACCGGTAGCCGGTTGACGAGGCCCAGCACGGTGACCAGCATACTTACCAGCATCCGCAGCAGGGCAAAGGCCACGAAAAAGAGCACGACCGAGATGACCGGCGTGAGCAGCGGAGCCAGCACCTTCTGGACGATGGCGTCCGCCAGCACCACGGCGTTGTCGCTGAGCACAGCCGAGATGGAGCGCTCGCAGGTCTCCACGATGGAGGCGCGGAAGCTCTCGGGCAGAAAGCCCGCGTACTTGTCCGCGATGCCGGTCAGGTCCACGACCCCTCCGGCCGAGATGCTCTCGGCGATCTGGGTACGGAAGCTCCCGGCCAGAAAGCGCTGGAACACCTCGGCAGCCGCCCAGCCCGAAAAGACCCGGGCGCCCACGAGGCTGAAGACATTCCCGCCCAGTTGGACACTGGATGCGAGAAAGCCCTTGCGGGCATAGCGCACAGCCAGAAGCAGCCAGACCACGGTATATACTATATCAAAAAGAAATGACGGATTCTTGAACATACCTTGTTTTCCTTATTATGTATTGCTTTGAGCGTTGTTTTCCGCCGCAGGCGGGGTCAATACCTGCACCGTATTGCCGCAGAAGACCAGCAGCTGCCTGCGGTCGGCCAGCAGATCCTGCGGGCGGGCCGAAAGGCTCTGGGTCCACTGGGAGGTGCCGTCGGTGGAAAGGCACTCCACCCCTGTATCGGTGAGCAGATAAAAGGTGTCTCCTGCCCGGACGATGCGGTTGGACGCCTGCACCTGCGTGGTGTTCTCGACACCAAGGTCACGGCCCAGCATCACGGCCTGACAGAGCTGGCCGGAGGCCAGCAGAAGGGCAGTATTGCCCGAAGCGTCCACCGAGATGTCGCGGAGGGTCTGCCCGGTAAAGTCATAGGCTGCCCGCTCGCCGCCCGATGCGTTGTAGAGGACAGCGCGGCTGTCGCAGACGGCCAGGATGCTCTGGGAACCGGTCCAGCTCAGCCACTGAGCCGCGCCGCTTCCGCTGCCCACCAGCATGGGGTCGCCCTGCGCCAGGGTGACGACATAGAAATTCGTGACCATCTGGCCGCCGTTTACCGTCACCGCCGCCACTGCCAGCCGCCGCCCATCCGGCGAAAAGGCCAGCCGCAGCGGGGTGCCGTCGGCGATGGTGAGGCTCCAGCTCAGCAGCTGCTCCATTGAGGACGAGTAGACCCGAAGCCGGGCCGCGCTGCCGGGGTCCTCTGTGACGACGGCCAGCGTGCCGTTGTCGGCCATGGCACAGAGGGTGATGCTGCTCTCCATCGTCTTGGTGTAGAGGTTCTGGGTTCGGCTCTCCACCCGCAGCTCATTGCCCGAGCGGTTGTAGAGCACAAAGCGGTTCTTGCCCACAGCCAGCGCAGGGCGGGCGTAGCCGCTCTGGATGGAGTTGAGCCGGGTGCCGGTGCGGGACCAGACCACGCACCCTTCCTCGCCCAGCTCCACAAAGCTGCTGTTCATGGCGGCAAGCTGTTTCACCTCCATGACGCCGGTCTGCTGGGGCCAGCCCGTGCCGGGGAAGAGCAGGATGCGGGCAGTATCGGCCCAGTCCTTGGCCATGGCGACAGAGCTGCCCACGATGCCGGTAGTGAACAGCACCACCAGCGTCAATGCCACGACGATGAGTGCCGTGCGGCGGATGCGCCGGTTCCGCACCCGCTCGCGGGCCTGCTCGAGGTATTCGACCCGTCCCGCCGAAAGCGGCTCGTCCGACACAGGCCGGGTGCCGCGCTGTCTTTTTCTCATACTCTCCTGTCCCTTCGTGCAATGACAGTGCTCCCAAAGGGGCGTTTTCCCTCCGGGAGCATCGGTCATGTTTGCGTTATTCTATGGGCGTGTCGTAGTCCACGCTCTTGAGGAAAAGTCCCTTCGCCGCCAGCGTCGGCCCAGCGTTTTTGCGGTCGCGGCTGGCGAGGATGCCCGGCACGGCCTCAGGCGCAAGACGCCCCGCACCGGCCTCACAGAGGGTTCCTGCAAGGATGCGCACCATGTTGTAGAGGTAGCCGTCTGCCGTCACCGTGATGTCGATGTCGTCGCCCCGGCGCTGAACGTCACAGGCCGTGATGGTGCGCACGGTGTCGCCGTGAGCCGCAGCCGAGCTGCCCGAGGCGCAGAGGGCGAGGAAATCGTGCTTTCCCACAAAATACTGCGCCGCCTGCTGCATCTTGTCCGCGTCCAGCCGCCCCGGCACTTTGGTGTAATACCGCGCTGCAAAGGGCGAGTCGATCTGGCTGTTGTGGATGCGGTAGAGATAGGTCTTGGTGTGGGCCGCATAGCGGGCGTGGAAATCGTCCGGCACCACCCGCGCTTCCAGCGCCCGGATGTCCGGGGGCAGATGCTGGTTCAGCGCCAGCGGCAGCTTTGCCGCCGGGATGCGGGTGTCGGCGTGGAAGTTGAGCATGAAGCCCAGCGCGTGGACGCCGGCGTCGGTGCGGCTGCAGCCCTTGATGTCGGGCCGACAGCCCAGCACCGCCTCCAAGGCGTCCTGAAACACAGCAGCTACGCTCCGCCCGTTGGGCTGCACCTGAAACCCGCAGTAGTTCGTGCCGTCGTATGCTAAAGTAAGAAGATAGTTCATCAATGAAATTACAACTTTCCCGTCCGTATCATTCAAAATCGGAGAAACGAGAAAAAAGCGTTTAGCGAAGCGGCTAGCTTTTTTCCGTTTCGACATCCTCTTTGGGATTATCAAGGGCGAGCAGCCCTTGATTCGTGGATCCAGCGCGTCGAAATCGCTGGTGGTTTTCTGGTTCTCTTTTGGCGCGCAAAAGAGAACTTCTCCCCCGCACTTTAGAAATTCGGGAACACCAATCTCGAAGCGAGGATCACCGCAAAACACGCAATGCACACTGCCAGGTCGATATAATCCTGCTTTTCGCACCGCAGCACCTTGAGGCGGGTGCGTCCGTCGCCGCCGCGATAGCAGCGGCACTCCATAGCCATGGCCAGCTCGTCGGCGCGGCGGAAAGCCGAGATGAACAGCGGCACCAGCACCGGGACCAGCGCCTTGATGCGCTCGGTCATCTTGCCGTTGTCCAGCTGCGCACCACGGGCTTTCTGGGCGTTCATGATCTTGTCGGTCTCCTCGATGAGGGTAGGAATGAACCGCAGCGCGATGCTCATCATCATGGCCAGTTCATGCACCGGGAAGTGGAGCCTGCCAAGAGGCTTGAGCAGCTGCTCGATGGCGTCCGTCAGGACGATGGGACTGGTGGTGTAGGTCAAAAGGCTCGTGCCTGCGATGAGGGCCATGACGCGCACCGCCATCAGTACAGCATACCGGATGCCCTCCGCGTAAACGGTCAGAAATCCGAGCTTGAACACCGGGTCGCCCTCGCCCGAGACAAAGAAGAGGTTCAGCACCGCCGTAAAGACGATGATGGGGAAGATGGGCTTCAGGCTCTTGAGGATGAGCTTGAAGGGAATTTTCGCTACCGCGTACATCACGGCGAGGAAAATCAGCGAAAGCGCAAGGCCCAGCGGGTTGGACGCCGCAAAGAGCAGCACGATATACAGGATGGTCAGCACCAGCTTGAGCCGGGGGTCAAAACGATGGACGAGGCTGTTGCCGGGGAAGTGCTGGCCGATGGTAATATCTCTCAGCATTCGGCTGCACCCCCTTTCTGATCATCATCCCGGGGTAAGACGAGGGTCTCCCCTGCATCCCGCCGGGCTTTTGCCGCCAGGATCATCTTGACGGCGTAGGGGATGGTGTAGACGTCCGCCGGGACGTCCACGCCCATCTCCCGCAGCTTGAGGAAGATCTTCGTCACCTGCGGCACGGAGAGGCCTAGTTCCAGCAGCTCGGGAGCGCGGGCAAAGACCTTCTCCACCGTATCATACATGGCGATCTTCTTCCGGCTCATCACCAGCACCTTGTCGGCGTACTTGGCAATGTCCTCCATGCTGTGTGAGACCAGAAGCACCGTGGTGCCGGTCTTTTTGTGGTAGTCCTTCACCTCGGACAGGATCTCATCCCGTCCCTCGGGGTCGAGGCCGGCCGCAGGCTCATCCAGAACGAGGATACGGGGCTTCATGGCCATAACGCCCGCCACGGCTACGCGGCGCTTCTGTCCGCCGGACAGCTCAAAGGGGCTGCGCTCCAACAGCGCTTCATCGAGGCCGACGAATTCTGCCGCCTCGTGGACGCGCTTATCGACCTCCGCCTCGTCGAGGCCCATATTCTTCGGGCCGAAGGCGATGTCCTTATAGCATGTTTCCTCAAAGAGCTGGTACTCTGGGTACTGGAACACCAGACCCGTCAGGAAACGGAAATCCCGGATCTTTTCCGGTTCGGCCCAGAGGTCGCGGCCATCAATGATGATCTTGCCGCTGGTGGGTTTGTTCAGACCGTTCATGTGGGTGATGAGGGTGCTCTTGCCGGAGCCGGTGGCTCCGATGATGCCCACGAAATCGCCCTCTTCCACCTCAAAGCTCACGTCGTCCAG
>ENA-ORUA01003069-ORUA01003069.1-human-gut-metagenome-genome-assembly--contig:-NODE-3069-length-12063-cov-3.064540_pt1 | contig 12063 bp, 16 predicted proteins | sample MGYA00242076_ERZ509201 | MGnify/ENA primary metagenome ERZ509201 (study PRJEB26280, sample SAMEA2338863) | human gut metagenome | biome: human gut; feature: human-associated habitat; material: faeces...
ACGGTCAAAATCTAGGAGAGTGTGGTCGAGGTCAAAAAGTAAATGGGTGTAGGTCATAACAGATCCTTTCTGACAGTTAAAACATCAATGTTTATTATACCATAATCTAGCTCTATACAAACAAAGCAACACAAAAGGACGACCCGCAGGCCGCCCTCTCTGATTTATGAAAAATAAGTATTGCTTACTTAATAGAACATTATTATATCTATTGAACCTTAAAGAAACCTTAAAATAAGTTATTTTTTTATGGTTTCAATAGATTTTTACTTAAACAGCGAATCTCTCTAATTCATGGTATACTGAAAATACAAGATTAATCAGACGAGGCGTGTTATGAAAAATTTAAAATTTCAATCCGTTTTTGACATCATCGGTCCTGTCATGGTAGGGCCTTCCTCAAGCCATACTGCAGGAGCTGTTCGTATCGGAAAAATTGTTTCGGCAATCTTTGGTGATGCACCCACTGAAGTAGAATTTCAACTTTTTAATTCCTTTGCAAAAACCTATCGAGGTCATGGGACAGATGTGGCTCTTGTGGCTGGTATTTTAGGTATGGAAACTGATGATCCTGATATTCCGCATGCGCTTGATATTGCACACGAAAAAGGTATTAAGGTCTACTGGAAGATTAACAAAGACAGCAATGCACCGCATCCTAACACCACTCGTATTACACTAAAAAATGCTACAAAAACTATCTCTGCCACTGGTATTTCCATCGGTGGAGGGAATATCCAAGTGACTGAACTCAATGGTTTTGCGGTCAACCTCAAAATGAATACACCTACACTTATCATTGTTCACCAAGATGTTCCAGGAATGGTTGCTCTTGTGACTGATATTTTATCTCGTTATGGTATCAATATTGCTCAGATGACTGTCACTCGAGAAAATGCTGGTGAAAAGGCCATCATGATTATAGAAGTTGACTCTCACCAGTGTGATGAAGCTGTCGCTGATATCGCAAGAATTCCAAATTTGCATAATGTGAATTTTTTCAGTTAAGAGGAGATTTCCATGTTTTACACTATTGAAGAATTGGTTCAACAAGCTGACCGTGATTACCAAGGTAATATTGCTGAACTCATGATTGCCACAGAAACAGAGCTATCTGGACGTGACCGTTCTGAAATTTTAGAGCTCATGACACGAAATCTCGAAGTGATGAAAAATTCTGTTCAGACTGGTTTGTCCCCAGAGAAATCACCGACAGGCTTAACTGGGGGGACGCTGCCAAACTGGATGCCTACATCAAAAGAGGGAAGACTTTGGCTGACTCTGCTGTCTTAGGGGCTGCAAGAAATGCTATGGCCGTCAATGAATCTAACGCCAAAATGGGATTAGTTTGTGCTACTCCAACGGCTGGTTCAGCAGGTTGTTTGCCTGCTGTTCTAACTGTTGCTATCGAAAAATTAGGCTTGAACGAATCACAGCAACTGGATTTCCTCTTCACTGCTGGAGCATTTGGTCTAGTCATCGCCAATAAGGCCTCAATTTCTGGAGCAGAGGGAGGATGTCAAGCCGAAGTTGGGTCTGCCTCTGCTATGGCTGCAGCGGCTATTACAATTGCTGGTGGAACCCCCTTCCAAGCTAGCCAGGCCATCTGCTTTGTACTAAAAAATATGTTGGGACTCATTTGCGACCCAGTAGCCGGATTGGTCGAAGTTCCTTGTGTCAAACGTAATGCTATGGGAGCAAGCTTTGCCCTAGTAGCTGCCGATATGGCCTTGGCAGGTATCACATCTGCCATTCCAGTCGACCAGGTTGTTGACGCTATGTATCAGGTCGGTTCAGCTATGCCAACTGCCTTTCGTGAAACTGCCGAAGGTGGCTTAGCAGCAACTCCAAAAGGAAAAGCACTAGCAAAAGAAATCTTTGGTTGAGAATCAGTCAACGTCCATAAATTACGAATTCAAAACTATAAAAGGCAAACATCTGCTATTAAGATGTTTGCTTTCATTCTGAGATCATCAATTAAATGATACTCTTCAGTTAATAATAACGTCCAAAAGTAAAAAGAGGGCTTAAAGTTAAAGATACGATATTAATAAGAAAAGTTACAATCCATAATAGGTTTGAAACCTTGCTAAATTGCAAATAAACTTAGTGTCCATAAGTCTACTATTTCAAGAGAGTTAAGATGATGACAAAATGATTATTCCGCAGCCTTAGCACAGGAACTGCACGACCACATAGCTAAGTAAAAAGTCGGAAGTCTCGTTCGATATCAAAGTTGAAAATAGAGATTGAGAACGGTTTAAAATCCTCCTGGTCGCCTGAATGGATTTGTGACCGCTATCCCTGATGAGGCTTTTAACAAGGCTTTATACGATATCAATCACCGACCATGAAAATGTTTAGCCTTCAGAACTGCTTGTGAAGATCTAGAGGATGAGTCAGAGTAAACGTTGCACTTATTCTTGCAATTTATCACATATAATAGAAAAAATATCAGTAACATCTTTAATTTGATTCATTCTAAATACAATAACCATCAAAGAAGCATCTGAAGTCAGACTCAGATGCTTCTTTATTTTATTATTTCAACTTTTTCACTTATACATCCCCTTATGCTTCTTCAAATACTTCTTACCATACCAGTCTTCTACTGACTCGCCCTCCCAGTCACAGTATTCTTCAGGATATTTCCATTTGCAGTAGGCATGGAAATTCCATAAAAATAAGAAAATCCATCATTATCAGATTCATTACAATTCACATTCCTAAGAATTATACTCCCTCCACCAAGGTTGAAAACGTTATAAGTAAACACTTTAAAAGGCAGTAAATAGGCTCGTTTAATACATTTGACAACCAGTATGATGGAAATCCATATTAAGAAATAGACTAAATAGACATCCGCTGTTAAAAGCGGATATTTAGAAACGGGTAAGCTTAGATCGTTAGGATCAGAGTCATGAAAGGATAGAGAGGCAACTAGAATCATGAAATTGATAAAGATAAGGCCAACCAAAGTCAGAAAAAGGCTTTGAAGACGTAATTTTATAGTGGGTTCTCCTTGTTTATAGTAGGCTTCCACCCTATAGAAAACATCTTTATTTTGATACTGAACAAGCCTGTCATCTTCTAAGACTAACTTGCGAAAGGGCTCACTTGCTTTATGTACATCTCCTTTAAGAGTGACATTCAAGGATTGGTAGTAGATAACTTCCAACTGATGGTACTTTAAGTCATTGCTTAACCCTTCGAAATAATCATTTCTTTTGTGCGCAATGATTATTTCATAAAGAGCGAGACAGACCTTTTTGTTTTCTTGGCCAGTGTAGATTCTGTGATGGTCAATTCATCTTTACCTCTTACGAACCAGCACTTTTATAGGCATCCAATCCCTATCCCAGAGTTTCAAGGAAATAAAAAAGAAAACAAGGGAAATCAAAATCAAACCACCGATGTTAAAGAGCCCATTCTTATCTTGCAAGAAATATCTAGCTGGATAATAATCCGTAAAGGCGAAAGGCACGATAAAACTGATCAACCAACGAAGGAGCGAATTGCAAATTGATATCGGGTACTTGGCAAAATCATTGAACATATAAAAAATATAAATCATGGCACCTGACTGCTTGGTCCAAAAAGCAATGCTGGCTGTTGCAATTTTCAAGGAAGTATAAATCAAGGTCGCAAAGGGAATACAGACTAGGAAAATCAGGAATTTTGGAAGAGTCCAAGCAATGCTTGATAATGTTGTCGCTAGTAAAACACCACCGACCAAGAGTTCACCCAAGGCATCAATCTGAAAGGTTTCAACTAGGATGTGGAAGAGAGGATTGATAGGACGAGTCAGATACTTGTCAAACTCCCCTTTTCGCACTAAACATTGTCCTAGTGCCCATAGATTGTCAAAAAAGAGATGATCCAGTCCCTTGGGAATCAAGGAAAATCCATAGATAAAAGCAATTTCTTGAAAAGTCCATCCTTCTAGGGATGGAATGTGTTGAAAGATGACATTAAGAAATAAGAGGTTCAAGCCTTGAGTCAGAAAGACTTCTAAGACACCAACCACAAAATCGACCTTGTACTCCATGATTTGCATGATGTATTGTCTGATAAAAATCAGATGCATGCGTTGATATTTTTTCATACTAACCTCCTTAAATGGTGATAAATGACTGGACTCGTTTCCAAATCAACTGAGACAAGCCCCACCATCACTAAGAGCCAAAAAAACTGGAGAAAAAGCGCCTGAAGCATCTGACTGGCATCGTATTTCCCAACAATAATCATTACCGGAGTGTAAATCAAGGATGAAAAAGGCAAGAGTGGCAGAATAGCTGAAACAACCTTTGGAAAGAAAGCCAAGGGAATCAGACTTCCTGACATAAAGGCCACTATGGAAGTCTTGAGTAGATTGAACCCCAAAGATTTTTAAACACAAAGGCTGTAAAACCAAAGCAGATATTAAAGAAAAAGTTAATCAGATAGGCGAGCGTTAAGCTAAAGAGATAAAGAATCGTCAATCCCAGCACTTCTACAATGCCTTGTCCAGACAAGATTTTCATCAAAATAATCACATTCAAAAATGGCAGGCCAACAGAGATAAAAATCAACCATTTGGAACCAAGCTCGGTAAAAAGATAAGAGGCAGAAAAATGCACTGGTCTTAATAAGCGCATGATAATGGAACCATCCTTTACCCCCTTCCCAATCATAAAGGAGCTATCAGACCTGGTCAACAGATTGGTCACAAAACTCATGATGATGTAGAGGGTAATATCTTCCATACTGAAGCCCTGAATCAAAGGCTCATGGGAAGAATCAAAGACTGCCTTCCAGAGATAAAAGGCCACAAAGGCTCCCATGACATACCCAATCCGATAAAGAATAAAATTGACTCGGTAGGTGATTAATTCCTGAACACCTGCATTAATAAAGGGTTTATAACGTTGCCACAATTTGATCATCTTAGAGCTCCTTTCGATAGAAGTGGCGGATAATATCCTCGATATCCGTATCTACCATACTCAAATCGAGGATTTCAAAATCAGACAGGGCTTGCTTGATAATATCGGATGACTGGTAGCGTTAACTATCGAATTCAATGTTGAGGCTATTCCCCTGTCTATCCATAATGATTTCAGGCAGGCCTTCATAGTGAGAGAGTCTTCATCTTGCCAAAAGTTTCCTTGAGTTGGCTCACCGTTCCATCAAAAATCTCCTGACCCTTGTCAATCATAAAAATCCGATCACAGAGTTGCTCAATATCACTCAGGTCATGAGTGGCCAAGAGAATGGTTGTTTTTTCCTCCTGATTGATCTGGGTAATAGCCCGGACGAATGTTATCCTAGACCGAAACGTCCAAACCAATGGTCGGCTCATCTAAAAAGAGCACCTTGGGAGTGTGAAGCAAGGAAGCTGCAATATCCGCCCGCATCCGTTGACCCAGTGAAAGAGTCCGAACAGGATCCTTGATAAATTCCCTCAAATCCAAGACTTCACTCAAAAAGTCCATTCGCTTATGGAAGAGCTAGTCTGGCACATAGTAAATCTTCTTCAAAACCGTGTAAGTCTCTTGCAATGCCAAATCCCACCATAATTGGGTTCGTTTCCCAAAAACAACTCCAATGTCCTTGACATAATCTTGACAATTGTCCTGCGGAATCTTGCCATTAATCCGACAAAAACCAGATGTGGGTTTCAAAATTCCTGTCAGCATTTTAATGGTGGTCGACTTCCTAGCACCATTTGCCCCGATAAAACCTAGAATCTGCCCCTTTGGCACCTAAAAGGTCAAATTCCTTGACCTCTTCAAAGGGTCTGCTTTTTAGGATGAATAAAGGAACGCAAAGCCCCCTTCAGGCCCGGTTCCTTAACAGTCTTAACAAAATTTTTCTGAAGATGTTTCACTTCTATCATTTCGTGTCATCTAAACACAAAAGGCCGATTCCTCATCTCCTAAAATCTGCCTTCTTTTTCACAGAGAAGGCCTCAGTGTGACTCTATTATAAAGCAGTTAAGAAGGAAACCAAGTGTTATTCTCACAAAAGAGAAAATAGTTTTGATACTTGAAAAAACAAAAAAGTCTGTCTAAAAAGACAGACTCAGAATGTAGGATATAAAGCATTTATAGGAAAACATCCTTGGCGGTATATGGCACTGAAGGATTGGTATATAAAACAAATCTTTTAGCCAACAAGTCAGTATTAGAGTTGGCTTTGGAACTCTTCCAAGGAAGTTTCACTTAAAAATACTTCACTCTTACTAATTAATCTAATTTCAATTTTTAATGTAATCATAATGATAGAAAATTTACCTACTTCTCCTCATCCCAACCAGTCTTTTTCTTTGGCAATGCGGACGGCGTCTGTTCGATTTCCTGCATCGAGTTTGGTCAGGATGGCTGTCATGTAATTTCGGATTGTTCCATTTGAGAGAAAGAGACTTTCTGCGATTTCTTGGTTGGTTGAACCTTGAGCCACCATGGCCAATACTTCTTGTTCACGTTGGCTGAGTGGATTATTGTCAAAGGCGACACCTTCGACAAGCTCTGGTGAGTACTCCTTTTGGCCTGCTAGGACGGTATGGATGGTCGCCATAAGATCACTGATGGAACGCTCTTTGAGCACATAGGCATCCACCTGGGCTGCAAGGGCTCGTTTAAAATAGCCTTTTCGTTTGAAGGTGGTCACAATAACGACCTTCGTCTCTCTTTGGTTGGCACGGATCCACTCTAGGACATCAAGGCCTGTCTTAACTGGCATTTCAATGTCTAAAATAGCTACGTCGACTTCTTCTTTTTCCAAGAGAGCAATGGCTTCTTGACCATCACTGGCCACATGGACCTCTTCGACATCGTCTTCCAACATGAGGAGCTGGCAGAGGGCATCCCTCAACATTGACTGGTCTTCGGCAACTAATAATTTCATGCTTTTCCTCCCTCTTTCAAATGTACACGAATAATGGTTAGATGCGATTGTGACAGGATTTTCAAGTCTCCATCTACTAAACTGAGGCGCTCTCTGATACTGTGTAGTTCTTGTCCAGTGACTTCCTTAAACCCACAACCATCATCTTCAAACTCAAGAACAATACCATGATTACGGTTTAGACGAATCTGACATCTCTCGGCCTGACTATGTTTAATGACATTATTGGCCAGTTCACGAAGTACCATAGATAAGGTAGACTGAGTAACTGGTGACAGGCTGTCTAAGTCAAGACTGCTGTCCACGGTCAAGACGATATCCGATAGGTCAAAGAGCCGCTCAAGTTCTAGCAACTCCTCAGCTACCGTTCGGTACTTGAGCTGATTGATAATCTCACGCACCTCGTACATGGAGTCACGGCTAATTTGGTTCAATTCTTCCAGATTCTTTCTAGCAGCATCATACTGCTCCTTGTCCATCTGTTTTAGAGCCAACTCGGTTTTGAGACTCATCATGGCAAAGGTGTGTCCTAAGGTATCGTGCAAATCACGACCAATACGATTGCGTTCATTTTCAGCGGACAGGATATTGATGGTACGATTCTTCTCCGCAAGGGCTTCTTCCATCTTTCTCTCCTGACGCATACGATTTTGAAAATAGTACATTCCCAAAGAAAAAAGAGTAATAGCCAGGGACATGAGGTGGGTGCTCAAATCGTCTGTCAGTAGGAAGGATGATGACGTCAAAATCAAGAGTGTCGCTAGAAAGGATAAGAATCGATAAGAAGATATGCTATCCTCAAATCGCCAAACGAGAAGATTAACATTGAAAAAAACAAACCACATCATGCCACCTTGGAAGGAAATGGACATAAAGATAATGTAAGCTAGAGTGTAAAACCACAGAAAGGGAATCCACTTACTATAAGCTTTTTTCAAATAGACTATAAGGAGATAAGCGATGGTAAACAGACCCGTCAAAACTAGGGTCCAGACTGGATAATACCCACCAAAAACTCCTAAGATCGGGAAGACTAGGAAAATCAGACTAACAAAATAAGCAAAATCATTTTTCTGGTATGTTCTAAACATGGTCACTTTCTCTGTACGATTTGATAAAAAGGGCTAAGCCTGTAGCTATTGTAGCATAGACCAAGATAAAAATGAGTGATTTCCATGAAAATTCCCCTTTTTTCGCAAAATTGACAACCAACTGATTAATATGATAGATGGGTGTCCACTCGGAAATGTGCTGAACCCATTTTGGAAACAAGGTTACTGGCATCCAAGAACCACCAATAATAGCTAGACCAAAAAAGACGATATTTCCGACGATAGCCATGATTTGTTGAGACTTAATTTGGACTAGGAGTAAGCCAAAGGATAGGAAGACTAGACTTGACAAGAGTAAAAGAGCACCTGAACCGAGCCAATGTGATAATGGCATCTTAACATCACGCACAAAAGCTCCTACACAGAAAGTTACGATGATAGCAACCATAAAATTCATAAGAACTCGGAAGATTTTTGATAGGTAGTAGGCCTGAATACTGATTTTTGAATGTTCGATGTAGGTTAACCAATGCTCCGTTTGATCCTCTCTAAGCATGTAGGGAAAGGTAAAGAAACCAAAGCTGGACATAGAAAATCCTGTCATCGTCAACATATAAGACAAGATAAAGGCTTTTTGTGGCTCTGGGTCAGGACCCATTTCCATACCTGAATACAAGAGGAAAAATCCGACGGGCATTCCGATAGACATGATAAAGACGGGCCAACTGCGCCATGTTTTTATCCATTCGATTTTAAGTAGTGCTTTCATGACTTGTCCTCCCTTGTGCTATCAAATAGACTATCTAAAAGTGTCTTGTTTTGAATTTCAATGTCAGAAATGCGACATCCTTTAGCTTGTAAACTACTCCAAATACTTTCAATATCTTTGGTCATAAAGGTTACAACATAACGTTTTTCAGTTACTTCATAAATTGCTGCCAGTTTATCAAGACTTGGTGCAAAGCGACTTGCTAAAGTGACTTGTTTTTCCTTTTCCTCGCTACGCATGGCATGTGGCGTAGTATCCCTGATGAGTTTCCCTTGATGAAGGACCAAGATACGGTCAGCTGTGTGTTCGACTTCTTCGATGTAGTGGGATGAATAAAGAATGGTTACACCTGACTTTTTCAGGTCATTAATGATTTCCCAGAAACGTTGGCGTGTCGTAGTGTCCATCCCTGCTGTCGGCTCATCTAAAAAGAGAATGTCAGGCTTGCCAATTAGACATAGAACAAAAGCAAGAAGACGTTTTTGTCCCCCTGAAAGTTTGTCCGCAAACTGCTGATACTGGTCGTCTTTGAATTGTAAGAGTGCTTGAATCTCTACTTTAGATAATCCATTATCAGAAATATCTTGGAAAAAAGCAATCAGTTCCTTGACTTTCAATTGCGAGGGAATGGTATTTTCTTGGAGAAGGACCGCAATTTGATCTTGAGCTTTTCCCTTTTTACCCTTGATAAAGACTTGACCGCTACTGGCTTTCTTATCACCAAGAATACAGGACATCAAGGTCGTTTTACCAGCACCATTTGGCCCAATTAAAGCAAGACAGTCGCCTTGCCCCACCTCAAAGCTAATATGGTCTAAAATCGTTTTCCCTTTGATCTTTTTGACAAGATTTGTGACTTGAAGGACTGCTTCACTCATGTTTGTGATTTCCTTTCTTTTGGTAGAAGGCTAAAAAGACATAACAAGCTGCAACTGAGACACCCATAACACTGTAGAGAATACCACTACTACCATGAAGTACGACATAGACAAAGAGGGTGATCCAAATTGTAGCTAGGAGTATGATGCTCAGTAGTTTCAATAGTTTCATGCTAGATCTCCTAGTTTTTCAATTCATTAATGACAAGGTCGATAAAACTTTTAGCCATAGTGATGAGAATGTAGGCTGAGATAGACAAGCCAATAATCATGCCAAGATTTGAGAAAATAGCTTCAAAGTTGCCTTTTTCAAAGATATCAGTAAACATGCTAAGTCCAGCAAAGACAGTTGCGATAACAGCGTAGATAAGGTAAGATGTTTTGATTTTCATGAGATGACCTCTTTCGTTTTTTATTATTTCTAAGTTATGACTAAAGTATATCTTTTTGGTCATTCTCTTTTTAGCACCAGATGTCATGACATGATATGACATTTGTCATGTGACGTAAAAAAAGCCGACCCAAGGTCAGCTTCTTACTGTCTAATATCGATCAGCGAGTTCGTAAAAAGTGCGGACGACACGTCCTTTATAATGCACTCTGACTTTCCGTAGCCAAAGGCTATCACCCTTTTCAAGAATATTAAAGTTAGATTGGCTGACGAAAAAGTTACGTTTAGTGTCACCAACCTTAACGACTAGGAAATGATTAGCCCTTGTTCTTGGTGCTTTGGCAATTCTCTTTCCAATGATGACGCCAACAACCTTAGACCGATCCTCGCTATAATAACCCATCTTGGTTAAGACAAAAAGTAGATAATCAATCCTATCTAAATATTTAGTGTAGCGATAAGTATTAATCGTTGGCGCCTTGTGTTTAGGCTACAAAAAATGAAGGTTTAAATTAGAACGAACAAGCTCATAATCTTTTCTCCACTTTTCATAATCATTGTTATGAAAATCGGCAATCTGCTTTCTACCACAAATAATGTCGGCCGCAAGTCGAATCTTTCATCCTTCAATCATGATGGGAGATTTTAACATGATAAATTGCAAGAATAAGTGCAACAGCTAGAGCAAAGGCAGTCCAATCTTCTGGTAATATCTACTACTTGGAAATGGAGCCCAAATATCAAAATGGTAAGGAGTAAATCTATTCTTTCTCATTGGTCAATTTAAGTGTTAATAATAAAACTATAAAAGCGCAGATTGAGTATAAAAGCCAAGCTGATTGAATAGCAAACAAACTAAAAATAGTAAAAATGATATTTCCAATTGGCATAGCCAACATGAAAAGCAAAGATAACAATGCACCACTTCTTGCTAAAAGCTCGCTAGGAAGTGAAGACATCAAGAGACTATTTATTTTGGGATTAATTTTACCGCTCAAGTAAAATAAAAACGCTAGTCCAAACATAGATAAAACTTGGGGCCCACCAAGACTATTATTCAGAGATATAGCAAAAATGATAATTGAATCTAAAAATATTATTGAAGTGAGACGTAATTTTGAAAAATAATCATGAGGACTTATGGTTCCTATAATACTAAAAAGTATCATTATAATCTGCAATATAAATACTGACTGACTAAATGTTAATCCAAAAAGAGGTACTTTTAAAAAAAATATATTATATATAGCTGAAAAACCACTACCTAAAGCATTAATAAGTAAAATAGATAGTAACATTAATGTGAAATTTGTCTTTTCAGACTTTTGAAAAACTTCTTTTAAACCTAAATAAGTTTCTTTAATTTTTAAAACAAATGATTTTTGATATATCTCCACATTAGTATGCAATAAAAACTTTTTGTATTTAATTAGTATAAATGACGATGCAAAGAACGATAAAGCATTAAAAACTGCGACAAGGCCAAAATTATCATTTGAAATTGTCAACACATATACGCCTAAGGCTTGACCAGAAAAATTACAAACATATGAAATCAATTGATTTACAGAATGTGCTTCTATTAGATTTTCTTGTTTAACTGTATGTTGAAAAATAGGGAGCTCTAGCCCACCTCTATAGTCACTAATAATATCTGAGACTATATTAATTAAACATATTATAGAAAATGCCAACCAAGTTGTAGTCTGAGTCAATAATCCAACTAATATGAACAAAATAGATTGAACGAATCCCAGTAAAATCAACCACCTCCTTTTTAATTTTGTCTCATCAGCCTTTATTCCTATATATAATGTAAAAAATACAGGAATTAAGACAATAATATTAGCAATACCTACAGCTAATTTGTTATTAGGCATAGTAGCAGCAAAAGATACAAAAACTAGATTATACATAGATGAACCCAATTTATTAAAAAATGCAGATATAGCTAAAGCTCTAAAAGATTTTTTTTCCCTTAAAATATTCATCTTTCATTTCCTCCAAAAAAAAATTATTTAAAAAATTATTTTATAAACAAATATGGTGCAATCACTGATGTTGACTTTTCAGATATATTTGAAA
>ENA-ORUA01003071-ORUA01003071.1-human-gut-metagenome-genome-assembly--contig:-NODE-3071-length-12061-cov-3.483758_pt1 | contig 12061 bp, 8 predicted proteins | sample MGYA00242076_ERZ509201 | MGnify/ENA primary metagenome ERZ509201 (study PRJEB26280, sample SAMEA2338863) | human gut metagenome | biome: human gut; feature: human-associated habitat; material: faeces...
TTTTATATTTACGATAAATATCATCTATACTACTTATTATATTTCCAATCCAACTATTTTCAGATAATAGTAATTTGAAATATATATTTTTAATTTTTTGTGTCAATGATTTTGCATCAACCAAGCCTAAGTCTTCCTTTATTTTCAACGTACCCAAATATGTTTTATATTTTTCTTGATTTGAGTAACCATTCATACTATAATCAGCGATTATCAAATCTACATATTTAAAAGTCCCGCCATTTAAATAAAGTCTAAGGAAAAAATTGTAATCTGCCACTCGATAAGCTAAATCAAAAAATTCTGTTTTCATAATACTTGTTTTTGTAATACTTGATTGATGGCAAAATGGCATATTCCATTTCATGAATTCAATAGGATCTGCTTTTGTCATCCATTTTTCATCTCTAGAAACTCTAACTGTATTTCCATATATAACATCATCGTCCAATTCTTGATTTGCAAAAAGTGTTTCTAATACTTCTGAATCATGAAATTTATCATCCGCATTCATAAAATTGATATATCTTCCTCTAGCCATTTGAATTCCTTTATTCATTGCATCAAAAATTCCTTGATCTTGCTCAGAAATATGGCGGTACTGTACCCCTCTATTTTTAAACTTCTTATCATATGAACATACTATTTTATAAGTATTATCTGTGGATTTCCCATCAATTAAAATATATTCATAATCTGTATATGTTTGCTTCAAAACTGATTCGATTGTACTCTTTATACTTCTTTCAGCATTATAACAAACTGTCACTATACTTATTTTACACATGTTATTCTCTCTCTTTTTATAATTCGTAATTTGATTTTTGGGGGAATTTTTTTTCAAATGCTCTCAACACTTCTGATTTAGTTTTTTCAAAATTCGAAATTTTACTTGAATCGTTAATACAAATAGTTTTATGCTTATTCATTTCTATATCTTTTAATATTAAGGTCGTATCATCATTTATAATATACATTTTTCCAAAATCGGGAGAACGCGGTACAAAGTTTCCATTCGCAAGTTGCCAGTATCTCATCAACCATTGATTTACATCTTTGTCATCTCTGAATTTATGTTCACACACCTCTTCCAAATATTTTTCTTCTTTTTCCCAAACTTCTCTAAATGTTTCCTTTAAATAAGAATATGGTGTATGTAATTCATAAAATCCTGCAAATTCTTTCCATGGTAATAAGAATAATGTTCTTAGCATATATTTCCCATATCTTGGATTAATCCATTTAGTTAAATTTTTTTTAAATTGAAGTTTAAAATCAAAATAATCCGAAAGCACACATAAATTATTAACAATAATATGTGGAATTCCTTCTCTGTCCATTTTTATAGTATTTAGCACTGCACAATCTTTAGGTGTAGTTTCGGAAAAAAAATCCTCCGGTTTAACATAATCGTTCAAAAACATATCATCATTAAAATAAACAAATTTTTCAGTCAGATCTGGTATCCTATGTAAGTTAAGCTCAATTACATGTGAACTAAATGTGGGCAAATATTTTTCATCTATATAATCTTTATGGTCGACTAAGTTCAATTTAGGATGATTTATATTAAGCCATTCAGGTTTCTGACCACATGTTACAAAATGTATTTTCCTAACCCAAGGTGCATATTTTTCAACAGCTCTAAACCAATATTTCAAATTTTGCCAATCTCTATAACGCACTTCATTATTAGTATGATTTCCTTGTTGACCTTTATATTTATTTTTGTCCTCTATCCATATTGGATCCTGATCATCTACCCATAATATAACAAAATCAATATCCGCTTTTTCACTCATAATATTTCACCATTTATTATATATTTCTTTCATTTTTCCCAAATAGTTCTTTTCACTAAAATGTGATTGACATATTATACGATTATTATTACAAATTGCCTTTAAATCAGTGACAGAAATATAAAGCATTTCTTTATAAATCATTTTCTTATTTTGTTCATTAAATATCACAATCCCATTCACGCCATCCTTCACGATATCCGGAATACCAGCGTGATCTGTTGTGATAATGAACATTCCATTTCCCATTGCCTCAAGAATACTAATAGGTTGCCCTTCATTGGGATATCTAGTCGGCAATGCAAAAATGTAGCATTTTTTTAGAAGTTCTTTCTTCTGTTCGCCACCCACAATTCCATGATATGTAACGTACTCTTCCATCCCATTTTCCTTTATATAGCTTTCAAAGTAATCTTTTTCACTGTCTTCAAAGAACTTGCCTGCAAAATCAAAATGGAATCTTTTCTCTCCACCAGCGTCTACACGCTCTTTTTCGGCTTTTGCCATTTCAAGAACGAATGAATATCCCTTACTTCTAATAAAGTTGCTCAACCAAAGGACATGAAGAACTTTTTCATTTTCTAATGCTTTCAGCTTTTCTTCGATTTCTTGGTCTGTGAGCAAATACTGATCATCAACGCAGTTTTCTACGACAAAAATCCTGTCATCATCAATCATCCCCTCAAAAATCTTCTTCAGAGAGTTTGATAGAACAATCGCACCAGATAGTTTCTTGATAGCCTTATAATTTGCTTTGCGTTGCCAGCCAGCCATATCGTTATCGACTAACTGACGATAATATCCGCCATGGAGATGAATCAAACATTTCTTGTGTTGCAATTCCAACAGCTTAAAAATGACCAAGTCCCGAAGATTTCCGCCTTTCGTTTGGCTGATTGTAAAATAAAACAAATCAGCCTTGCTACGGCTTATCTTCAGGAGATTCTTAATAAAGTTCTTGTTATTGGTAATATCCACCTTTTCAAATTCAAACTCCCCTTGCGAATCAATCTCAAAATTCAAATTTGAATTATAAAGAGTCTCAACTGCCTTGGATAAGCCATGCATTGGAGGAGGAAACTGAGCAATAAAACATATTTTCTTCATTAGCTATTGCCCTCCAACCTCTTAATAACTCTCGCCGGATTACCAGCAATCACACAGTTATCTTCGAATTTTCCGCATACCACAGCACCGGCACCGACAACGCAGCCATCCCCCAGCACTGTGCCTTTCAGGATTATACTGTTGCACCCGATGAAACAGTTCTTACCGATCTTGATTTCTCTGCTTGGCACCAGATCACTGTCACCACCATTTTCATCCCGGAGCAGTTTGTTTCTGGTTTCTGTTTCAATAGGATGGAAGTCATTATCCAGAATCTTGCAGTTACCACCAATGCAGGTATTCTCACCAATCGTGATCTTCTTGCGGGCGTAAATCGTAGCACCTGAAATTCCCACATTATCTCCAATTTCAATCTCTGCACCAGGTGCACGGGTAACGATGATTGTCCGGCTGTAAAGTCCAACCAGATTACTGAGGAAGCTGCTCTTAATCGTGGTGTTCTCACCGATCTTCAGCTTGGCACCACCTTTGTTGAAGATGATTGGTACGCCTTTCAGCAAGAGGTTCTTTCCATATTCAATTTTCGTCATCTTCATAACCAGCTTGAACCAGTTACTATTCATTCCCTCTCGCCTCCTTTACAGCTTCAGAATTTCTTCTGCATACTTCTGTACACTTACGTTTCTGGTCAGATTTTTTTCAAGTTTTTCCCGGCTTCTGGCTCCCATGGCCTTCAGCTTTTCACTTCCAGCATTCTCAATAAACCAGCGGATGTTTTCTTCCACCTGGTCATACTCGCCCGGCTCGCAACACAGGCCACCCTTTGTGTCCTCAATAATGCAGCGAATCTCAGATCCAGATTCCAGCACTCCAATTACTGGCTTTGCAGCAGAAGCCAACCCGTAATATTTTGACGGGCAGCTCACTCCTTTAATGCCTTTCGCATTCACACACCAGTGGACATCTCCAGCATTCAGACTGTAAATCAAGTCTGCCTTGTCCTGATATGGGATAAAAACTACATTCTCCATATGATGCTCGGTCACATAGTCTTCCAGTGTTTTCAACACAGAACCAGCACCGACAAAGGCAAAGACAACCTCTCGGCCATCTGCCGTCTTGGTATCAGCACCAAACTTCTCAACCACTTTGATCAGGTTCTCAAGGTCATAGTACAAACCGATATTGCCGGAGTACATGATGACAAACTTGCTATCTAGGCCGTACTTCTTCTTAAAAGCAACTACTCTCTCGTTGCCTGCTTCCAGCGGATAGATTTCATTTTCATCGATCCAGTTATTGATCATGACAGTCTTCGGGACTTGCTTGCCCTTGAATCTGCCTTCTACCGTCTCGACCAGATCCCGGCCAACTGTGATGATCAAGTCACTTCTCTTGCAGCTGAACTTGTCAAACCACATCATGGCATCAGTGACAAATTTGCTCTTGGTATAACCAACAGCCAGCACCTGCTCCGGGTTGAAGTCCTGAATGTTGTAAATGTACTTAGCATGTTTTACCCACTTGCCCCAGACACCCAACAGGCCTCCAAGGATTGGCGGCTGGGAAATGGAAAACACATAGTCCTGTTTTCCGACCTTGAAGGTCGCACTCATTGCCCCAAAGAAATAGGACAAAATATTCCTTACACGGCTCACCTTATTGGTCTTGCTGAACTCCGGAACCCGGATTCTCAGCACGTTCACGCCGTTGATTTCTTCTTCATAATACTTCTGTGCCTTATATTTATCTTCAATCGTTCCAAGGTAACTCGGAACCACACAAATCACTGTAATATTAAACTTATCCAGCATACCCTCCGCCAGTTCACGGAGGATCTGCCCCGTTGACGCAGTATCTGGAATATAGTAATGAGCATAAATCAGAAGATTTTTCTTACCTGCTCTCTCTTTCTTCATCTGCTATATTCCTCCAAATTTACTTCATTCCTTATTAAGAAATGAAGTTTTTCAAAACTTATCTTCACACAAACTCCACATTCCAGACATCCACCCCGGAATCCTGGAACACCTCTCTCAACCTCTGATGCAGCATCTCCTGTGTGACGCCTTTCTTCAGTATTACCTGCAGGAAGCCGCCGCCTCCGGCTCCGGAGATGAATTTTCCGTCGATCATGTCTTCACATACACTGAAGATCTGGTCTATGCAGGTGTTGGTTGAGCCGGCATCCAACTTTTTGGAAATTTCCCAGTGCTGGTTGAGAAGGCTTGCAAATTCGTCGATGTCTTCTTTTTCCAGGGCAAATTTCATGAGTGCTGCTACTTTCTGCATCTCATCCAGTGCCTCCAGAGATTCTTTTCGGCCGCCGATGTAATTTCCTACTACTTCTCTGAGAAGGTTTCGGGCAAGGCGCCGCTGACCTGTATAGATCAAAGCGAATCGTTCCTGAAGCTCCTGTTTCGTTTTTTCCGAGATCTCTACCTTTTCTACTTTCAGCTGCTGCCGGATTCCGGGTCTTGATGTGATAAATTTGATTCCGGGTGTCAGTCCGCCAACCTGATCCTGCCAGCCGCCGCCTGTGCTCATAATCTGCTCCAGGTTGAGGACTGTATCATAGATCTGGCTGTCATCCCAGCTCTCTCCAAGAAACTCTGCAAAAGCTTTGACGCAGGCTCCTGCAAGGATACTGCTTGTTCCAAGGCCGGAGCCTTTGGGAACACCTTTGACGCAGGTGGAAAGGTAGAATCCGCCGCCCATTTTTTCCAGAACCTTTTTCAGGTCGGCCTTTTCCTCCAGCGGAAGGATCCCGCAGGCGATAATGGCTGCCTTGTGCAGGGCAAAAGGATCGTATGGATTATGGCAATCCTGGATCTCTTCTGCACTTTCTGCTGTTCCGTAAGCACCTGTGTCTGTGCTTGCCAGCTCAATATGTAATTCCGGTATCTTCCGGATCTCTACCTCGATGGGTTCACAGCCTCTCAGCAGGATTGCTGCGTTGAGAACAGTTCCTCCGTGTTCGTTGCAATATGGCGGTGTATCTGACCAGCCACCACCCCAGTTCACACGTACCGGCAGATTTACCTTTACCTGTTCTTTTGCGATCGTATAGCCGCTGTTTCCTGTCAGCTGTGTCTGAGATGCGATCTCTTTCTGAATCTGGGAAAAGCACTCCTGCTCCAGTACATCGTATGTTTTTCCGTCAAAGCATTTTTTAGTAAATTTCATGGAACGTGATACTGCATACAGGATCCGTATTTTCTGTGAAAAATCTGCTTTTTCAGCTTCTTTCATCAGCAGATGGTAATGTCGTTCCTGGATTTCTTTTTCACCAAAGATCTTAAGTGCAGGAATATAATGTCCGCCTTTTTTCAGCTCTCCCAGAAATACTGCCACCAGGATCCTTGCTTCCAGATCTTTTTTCCAGGAAAGGATATTTTCTGTATTTCCATACCGGAAGGATTCTTCCAGACTCAGTCTCGGCTGTTTTTTCCAGCCCTCGATCTGCCGGGGTTCAGCAAGTCCTTCGCTCATTTTTACAAGAAGGTTTCCTGCCTGTGCTGCTTCCTGGAATGTTTTGCAGACCGGATACAGTTTTGCATTCCAGAGTGCGTGGGTTTCGCCGGTCCAGATATCTTCCAGCTCCAGTCCATTGGCTGAAAGAAAATCTGCCAGGTTTCCCCTCAGAAAGCTTCCTCGTTCTTCCAGCGTTTTCTTCGGATTATCCATGACTCCATATGTACGGATCACGCATCGTCCTGTCTGACCGCCGTAAAGTTCTGTGATCTCGTCCTTCAGCTTCACACCGTGAAATACTGTGTTCGCCGGTATATGTACATCCTTCAGGGAAAGTCCGGATACTACAGCGCCCTTTCCGACATAGGTTCTTCCCTCAAGGCAGGTGTCTTCAATATAGGTTCCTTCCTCGATGTCTGCTTCCGGCCCGATTAGTGCTGTATGCAAAGCTCCCTGGCAATTCAAGTCATTGGTGAATACGTGTTTTTTCCAGTCAAGGAACTCATAATCGGTTACTTCTTCTGTCATCAGAGCACGCAGCTCTCTCGTTGTCCCAAAGTGGATAAATTCTGCAGGAGAAAGACAGATCAGCTTCATCTGAAAAGGACTTAATGCCTTCCATATTTTTTCTCTGCAGGTAAAAAGCTCTGTGCAGAATTCGCCTTCCGGTTTTTCTTTCTGATATTGTTCAAAGGTGGAATCTGCCGCCAGCGGATACAGAAAATCTCCGTAAAAGCTGACTCTTGCTTTTTCATTTACAAAACTTTCGTATTTATCCGGATCTGCTTTTTTTCCTGATGCATCAGCGATCAGACTAAAAAGTGTTTCCAGTATTTCGGCGTCCAAAAGTACGGCGCCTGTGTCAAGATCCACGCAGTCTTGTCCATTCACGGCTCCCAGCCTGCGAAGTGTTTCTGCCGGCTGTTTGTGAAGGAACATTTTTACATGGTCGCTTCCATCATTCAAAAACACTCCATGATCGACTCCCACTTCTACCGGAGATTTCATGGAGATCGCCGCAGCTCCGCGGAACTGGGCATCTATCTGTAAAGGATTAAAAAGGAGGAGCACATCCCCGGAAAGTACCAGCATTCCTTCTTTGAACCTGGCCGGAACACCTGCCATGCTGATGAGAAATTCATCAAACAGTGTAGAACCTCTTCCATCCGGAAGTTCTCTTGGTACAGGTGAAAAAAGCTTTCCGCACACAGAATACTGTGGGACTCTTTTGCTGTCTCCGCCGGAATGGATCACAAGGATTCTTTTGTTATGGAAATCTCCCCGGAGTCCTTCTTCCTCCGAAAGAAATCGGAGTACATTCAGAGTTGCTCCGCCGGAGCCTACTCTCTTGCCTTCCGGATCTGGGAGCACGAAATATTTTGTCCATCCCGGCAGTACGCCCTGTTCCAATCTGTCTGCGATCTGGCTGCGGAAGGATCTGGCCTGTTCTTCATTTGATGAGGTCAGGATCACATAGTCCCATCTGGGAAAATTTACTTTGCGGATGCTTCGTGCATAGTCTTCCCATGCATCCTGGCAGCTTTGCCGCAGAAAAAGATTTTTCAGTTTCCTGTATTCTGTGTTCATTGCTATCCTTATCCTTTGCTTTTCATACTTTCTCTTTTTTACATAACTTCGAATACTCTTATCCGCTGTCTCGGCTGTGCCGAAGCTTCTGGCGGAAATTCTTGGCCGACTCTTCCTTATGATAAGGGAGACACGACAGGCGGTATTCAACCTGTCAGCATCTGCCTGTAGCAGAAGCTGAGTTGTGCTCTCGCTCTATAAAACAGTGGTCATACCACTTGTTTTCCAAACTGAAGAATACATTTATGGCTCAGGTTTCTGGCACTGTTCAGGCTTCGGCTTCCTCTGTGCCCGTTCTCACAGGTATATTCATCTGTTTTGCGGTTTGCTGTCTTAACTGGCGCACCGCAGACAGAGCAGGTTTCGGATATCCCTTTTGCATAGGTTTCAATGACCAGAATGCCGTTTTTCCATGCTTTATAGGGCAGATTGCTCCTAATCCCGGAGCTTAGATGCATAGTGCTCCAGTTTCCTGATCCGATCATCACATAGTCTGTGTATTCTTTTTTGTATTTTGGAAGGACGATCAGCGAAACCTGCTTTTCCAGGCAGAAGCCTATGATCTGTGAACTGATCTCATGGGCATAATGCTCCGACAGGTGTTTCAGATGCATCCAGTATTTCCTGTTTTCTCCGGGCTGTTTTTCCCCGCCGAGAGATTTCCGGGCTTTCTCGATTTTCTTCCTGATCTGATCGCAGCGATGCGTATATTCTTTTCCGCCGCCCCAGAATTTCACATCTGTTTCCTTCCCTGTGCCGTCACATACTGTCCCCACAGCAAAAACATCTCCGTTTGTAAACTGGATGGCACAGATCTTTCGCCCTTCCTGGATACGCTGCTTTACTGTTGCAGTGTCTGCTGTAAATTCCTTCACGGGAACATGCAGCATGAGATATTTCTTCTCAAAGGTTACTGAGGGTGACATCAGCTCTGCTTCTGCGGGAAATTCTCTGCCGTACAGCCTGCATCTCATCCATTTCCACTGTTCTCCTGTCCATACCTTCAGTGTAATCTCCTTATGAGAAAAATCTCTGTACATTCCTTTATAATAGGTAACTGCTGAATGAAGCTTTTCTGCTTTCCTACCCGGAATGGACTTTTGCCTGGATATGTGACTCTTTGCTGCGGCTATAGCACTGTTTATCGCAGCCCGCCTGAAATACAATGGGACTTTTTCCCAGGGAAGGGGATTCTGGGGAACCTGCTTGTCTCTTCCCATAATAGTCAGAACCTCCAGGGCCCGAAGAGTTTTCTGGCTCCCCAGTTCTCCCAGTTCCTCATGAGCCAGCAGAAGATCATAATAAAAGCTTTCAATTTCATTATAGAAATCCTGGGTTTTCCTGAGCCATTCCGGATGTCCGCAGCAAAGTCGGAGTCTTCTGGTTGTTATGCTGTAGCCTGTATTGGACGGCATGTTCTCTTCCTTCCGTTTATTTGTATAACTTATCCAATATTATTATCTTGTCGCTTAATGTTAGATTAAGCGACAGGACCTGAAAAAACCTGTATATAAGGAAATTCGCCATTTTTCTGACCACAAAAGCTGACCACTTCTGACCATGAATCTTATAACAAGAAGCCTGATTTTTCCCGCAAAATACAGGTCCCTGGGACTATACATCTGACCACTTATCATGACCACTTTTATATATTGATATGTATTTTTCTTTCTCTGATATATAAAAAGCTGCGTAAAACGGCACAAAAAACGACATAATTGGACAGCTATGGCAGTTTCAGATTGCTTGACAAGCATTAAAGCGGATGTTATCATTACATATGGTTCAAAATCTTGGATCAAACAACAGAATAATCCGAAAAAATCACTGTCGCTTAATCTAACATTAAGCGGCAGTTTTCACATTCTCTTCATTTTCCTTTCACACAATGCACACATTTTTTTACTATATTATTAACTGTAGATAGCAAATGCTAAACAATCTTTTTCTTTTTCATACTTTTTTGCCGGGAGTCAGCACAACTCCCGGCCTCCTTTTTTTATTCTTCAGGTAGTTCGCCTGCATTTTCTATTATTATTAAAGATATAAAAATATGTCTTGTTTTTTCTTATTATATATATTATACTAGTCAAGAACTTATTGTTCCCGTCCATTCTGTTCTTTGATAATTTCATAGACTTCACACTCGAAACATGATACAATATCCGCACAGAGAAATATGCGGTACAATTTTTGTGGGAGGATGCGCATATGCTAGATCAGAAAGATTTGGAATTATTAGCCGGTATGATAAACCCGATCAATGTCCAGCTGGGCAATATAAATAACCGATTAGATGGTATCGACGCCAGACTGGATGCAGTGGACGCTCGTCTCGATGCTATGGATGTTCGTCTCGACGGTATCGACGCTCGTCTTGATGCTATGGATGTTCGTTTTGATGAAATAGATGCCCGCTTCAACCGGGTAGAAAACAGACTTGAAATGATCGATCTGAAATGTGATACCAACAGAAAACGCCTGGACGACCTTTCACTGGATGTTAAGCTTGCAGAACGGGATATCCGAAAAGATATCAAAAATTTACAGGACACAACAGAAACTCTTGTCGTTGTACTTCAGGGAAGAGGTATTTTACCTGACCCAGGTAACACAATACAGACAGCCTGATCATATCATGTAAAGAGTGTGAAGCCTATAAAAGTATCAAGGGATCACACTCTTTATTATCATCCATACAACCATCTTTCTCCTCAAAAAATGGTTGCATTTACAATTCGTTTATGTTATAGTTATATGCGTTGCGGGGTATGGCGTAGCTTGGTAGCGCGCACGGCTGGGGGCCGTGAGGTCGCAGGTTCAAATCCTGTTGCCCCGATTGAACATCATAAATATTATAACAGCTAAGGTTTCCGAGGTCTGATGACTTCGGATTTTTTTATTACCTTTATTACCTTACTATTTTTCGAAAGGAAGGTTTTGCATGCAGGATAATCTGTCTCTTTATCATATTTTTTATACGGTAGCACGTACCGGCAGTATCTCCCACAGTTCCCGGGATCTTTATATCAGCCAGCCTGCTATCAGCAAGTCGATCCAGAAGCTGGAGCAGAATCTGGATACCGTTCTTTTTAAACGCAGTTCTCGGGGTGTCACTCTGACCCCGGACGGTGAGCTTCTTTTTGAAAAAGTAAAAGAAGCTCTTTCACTTCTGGATGAAGGAGAAAATTCCATTCGCCATAACCGTTCCCGGGACATTCCAAAGCTGCGTCTGGGTGCCAGTTCTACTCTTACCAGATATGTACTGCTCTCCCACCTGGAAAACTATATTGCACGTTTTCCTCATGTACGTATCACAATTTCCTGCCAGTCTACTTATCAGACGCTGCAGCTTCTGGATGAGGAAAAAATCGATCTGGGACTCATCGGACGGCCGCAGAAGCTTCGGGGATATTATTTTCAGCCTCTTTTGAAAATCCAGGATACCTTTGTCTGTACACAGCAGTATCTGGAAAATCAGAAAAAGCTCTATCCGGATGAACCTCTGATCCAGGCAGCAACTTTCATGATGCTGGATGAGGACAATATTACACGTCAGACCGTGAACACTCAGCTGAAAGAACATCATGTGGAATTAAGTCATATTCTGGAAGTAACAACTATGGATCTTCTGATCCAGTTTGCGGAAATTGGTCTTGGGATTGCATGTGTGATCCGTGATTTTGTAAAAAAAGAGCTGGAAGAAGGAACTCTGGTGGAAGTACCGGTAGGATTTTCTTTTCCGCTGCGTGAGATCGGGTTTGTATGCAGACAGAAAGATGCTGATTCGGCTTTGATCGCGCCATTTTTTGATGATGAAACAGAGCATCCGGATAAATAAAGGAATGTAAAAAAATTCCCATCTGATCATTGCGACCAGATGGGAATTCTAAATTTCAAAAAAGTTTCCTACCACTGTATTACGTGTGTGACTTTTTTGACTCAAACTTCGCTGCGCTTCGTTCGAGTAGCGCAAAATTTATTGCGCCTGCAATAAATTTTGCTTAGTTATTAATAAGCTTATCTTCGCCGTTCCAGCTGTAGAGTTTACGGATTTCTTCGCCAACTTTCTCAGATGGATGCTCAGAAGCTTTCTTTCTCATAGCTTTGAAGTGAACCTGACGTCCAGC
>ENA-ORUA01003082-ORUA01003082.1-human-gut-metagenome-genome-assembly--contig:-NODE-3082-length-12019-cov-3.500418_pt1 | contig 12019 bp, 9 predicted proteins | sample MGYA00242076_ERZ509201 | MGnify/ENA primary metagenome ERZ509201 (study PRJEB26280, sample SAMEA2338863) | human gut metagenome | biome: human gut; feature: human-associated habitat; material: faeces...
ATATAAAAATCCTTGAACATTTTGAGCCCCGCCGCATCCGCAGGATAAAGCGCCAGTCGATAATAATCGGCAAAAACCGGATTTCGCACCGTCATCCCCGAACGGCTATAGTAGAGTGTATCTATCCGCTCCTGCGACAAAGCACCTTTGCCTACCACTAGCAACAATACAAACAATAAAACTCGGTTCATAAAATGACTAGGCTTCATAGGTTTCATCACTTTTCCGATATCCGACACGCTGTTATCGTGTCAATTGTTCTTATTGATCAGATTCACCACAACCTTCGTCATCACGTCTTTTTCCTCCGTGCGGCTCTCGGCAATCATCAGCGTCAGGGCGACCAGTGTATTGTTATCCAAAAGGCGCGAACCGTCAGCACGGTAAAGAATCCGATTGTTTTCCAAGAACCAAAGGAACAGGAAAGCGGCGATACGCTTGTTACCGTCGCTGAACGAATGGTTTTTAACCGTCAGATAGAGCAGATTAGCCGCCTTCTCCTCAACGCTCGGATAGAGGTCCCGCCCGCCGAAAGTCTGGTAAATTGCGCCCATCGTGCTTTTGAACGACTCGTCCTTCTCGTGGGCGAACAGCTCGCTGCCTCCGAACTTGTCGCGTAACACCTGTAACGCCTCCATCGCATTTTCATAGGTCGCATGAAACGGCTCCTCGGTCGTAGTAGCCGACACTTCCAACTGCTGATAATCGTAGCGGTCGAGCGTATCGAGACCGTAAGTATAGTCCGTAATCACGCGCAGCAACCCGATTGCCTCGGATTTCGTAACATCCTTTGCCGACAACACGTTCGAGAGCAGATGAACGGTTTGTTTCAGCTCCTCCAACTGCTCGGCCTTGGCCTGGCTATTGACTGCATAGCCTTTTATTAGATACTCTTTCAAGACCTTATTTGCCCAGATACGAAATTGAGTGGCATTTTTGGAATTGACGCGATAGCCCACCGATAGAATCATATCGAGGTTATAAAATGGAATCATACGTCGCACTTGCCGTTGCCCCTCATGCTGAACATGTGCAATTTTTGCACATGTTACGTCCCGCTCCAATTCGGACGACTTATAAATGTTGTTGACATGTCTGACAATAACCGTTCTGTCAACTCCGAACAAATGCGCAATCTGCGCCTGCGTCAGCCACACGCTGTCGTTCTCCATGCGAACGTCCAAGCGGGTCTCGCCGTCTGCCGTCTGGTAAATGATAATCTCCCCTCTGTCCATAGAAACAAAGATACGAATAAGCCTGAAATATCGAAAATCCGTCGAAGCGATTATTTTACAGCCACCCAAATACAATTCGCTCTCCCTTACCCAAAAGTAAAGGAGAGCGTACTGCTACTTTCTCATCAACTTCTCGAAATACTTGCAATCATAGCCCCAATAGCATTTGCCGTCACCGGCAAAATCCCAAATATTCATTACTTCCCGAAGCCGAAGCGGCAGCTCCTTACCGTCCCGGATAAATCGTTTGGATCGGCTACGAAAAAGACGGTTACATAACTGCTTGTCCTTTTTCTGCGACTTGCAACACGCGATCGTGCTGACGGGTGTTCGTTTCCTGCTTCTGCTCATGATCTCATAAGGTTTGACCCGTAACTTTCTACGAGTCGATTAAACACTTATGAGGCTCTAAATATTAAATTATTCAACATATTGACAATACTAAATTTCAAAGTGACGCATACGAATCTGTCTATGCTTCGGCTATAATCCGCAATGTTTCCTTTACATATCCCCTGCGATCATACTTCTCTCCTCGGCACAACCAACAACTGCATGGCGTTCCTGTTTTTTTGTAGATCTGCATCCATTTCACCCTTGCCAACTCGAACCAATGAGGATGTCTATTCCAGTTACCATCCGCTTTCTTGATTCCACACCCGCAAGCGGCATGATAAACCATGCGAGCTTTAAACACCCGGTTCTGTTGTTCTCTCCTCCAAAGTTTGTTTCTTTTGTCCATCGTCTCTTTGTATTAAAGTTAGAATGAACAAAAAATTTATCTGACTATACCCCAGCCTGTCCATATTGTAAAGTTTTAAGTGATGACTAAGACTATATTATGAATACAAAGGTAATGTTTATTTATGTCATCTTATGACGCAAATTATTTTTTCATTTATAAAATCGATATCGAACATAAATCGAGCTTGATACGATTCACATAATTTCATTCAAACAACCAACTATTAATGCATAATATTAACAATACGAATAATGCTCAATTTGACGATAAAAATCCGCCTGCATCTCCAAAAGTCTTCGCATTTGTTTTTTTCGCCGAAAATCGCTATATTTGTACTGTCATGCAAGGAGATACGGCGACGGCGCAGGCGAAACGGGCAGGCGGGCGCAAGACCGTGCAAAATGACGGTAGGCGATGTGGGGACAGAAGCCAAAGCCGTCGCAATTCGTTGATATACATTGGGCTTACATTCATGCGGAAGTCCCTTTATCCGCACAAAGCAACTTTCAAAAGGATGGATTTTTCGAATCCATCCTTTTTTATTTTTATATTCGATTGACAAATAAGAGAATAAAGCGATCGCCTTATTCTTTTCCAGGTTCGGCAATCAGTGTTTTCTTATTATGCAAAATCCCTTCGGAAAGAGCGAATTTAATTTTTTTCAGCATAAATTCACTTCTGAAACACCTTCCTATTTACATTATGATAAGACTATTCCGACAAAAAACAACACTATTCTTCGGAAACCCGTATACTACGAATCTATTTTAATCCGCAAATAGCCCCACAAACCGGCCACATCACACAAATCTCTTCGCATCGGACCTCCAGGTCGTCGTCTGCAGTTGCAAACAAAGATTTCAACCGCAGACGAGCAGGATCCCCCTCGATACGATAGACGGAACAAAACAGATAGAAACACTCCGTCATAACGAAATAAACTCTCCCGTTTATAACTTCTCCGTCCGGCTCCCGCAGCAACACGAGCCAATGCTGCAAAACCGTTCCGAATTGATCGTCCGTGCATAATGCAATTTGAGCCCCCCGAGCCTCTTCGGCAGAAAGAAGCAGATACCGTTCTGGAACCTCCTTGGGCGGAAACTCCGCCACGGAAGAGTCCCGATATACAGGAATCCGAACGACAAAAGCATCGCCTTCCGGCGTAGCAGCGGATTCGGCTTCACCGTGCATCAACCAGGAAATCGGATACTGCGGAAATTTCGCATGGATCTTTTTAGCCACACCAAGGCTTACTCCATAATTTCCCCGCTTGATCTGATAAAGATTTTCGCCTCGCGGCAACCCGACATATCTGGCGAATGAATTGATTGTCAATCCAGAAGATTCAATCACGCGCTCCAATCTTCTCCAGGAAGAATAATCCGTTTTTTTCATACCAACCAAAAATTACTTATTCCGTAGGAGCAATTCTTACTTTCTGATTTACAGCTTCTTTGGATGTATCAATCTATATCAGGAATTGTTGGGCCCCGGACATAAAATGTTATGGATCGGATTTTGCACCTTCTCGCATATAAAATGAAAAGAAGGCGCGGTGTCAATCTACTACCGAAGGCATTGGGAGCCCGTAATCAGTCGATTGTCCTGCGCCCTTGCCTGCCCCTCCCGTCGAAACGAGCAGGGCATAACAAGGACAGACAACTGCTACACCTGATTACTGTAAATTCCCAATTTTACGGTAGGCATAAGAGTTGTGTACCCTTTTATGTCTGTCGGCTACGCCGAACTACCGTATTTCCGCATTGCATCCAAACTGCTTATTTGTTCCCGGACGACACACGCCGCCCCACTACAACAAACGTCATCGCGCGAAAATACTACGCACAAATATAGTATTTTAATTTCATTGTAAAAATTAGGCGTTTCAATTTTCTTGCTAACTTTGTATGCATGAAAAGTTCGATCAACTTCCTGCCTGCGGAAAAAAGACGTGATCTGCATCAACTTGTGGAGATCATCCGAAACGAAATAAAAGATTGCGTAATGATTATTCTTTACGGCAGTTACGCCCGGGATATGTACGTCGATTGCGACCGTCGGCGGGATTACGGGGTGACGACCTTTTTCATGAGCGACTACGACATTTTGATCGTCACGCGCCGAAGGCTCGGCCTGAAGGAATACGACGTTTACGCCCGCATCACCGAACGGTTTTTCGAAAACAAACAAAGCGAATTTTACACCCGGCCGCAATTCATCAACGAAAGTATTTCCCGGCTGAATAAAAACCTCGAACTGGGACAATACTTCTACCATGAAATCAAAAAGCAGGGAATCATGCTCTACTCCTCGCAGGAGTTCAAACTGGCGCGATGCCGAAAATTGAACTATGCGGAAATCGCGCAAATCGCCCGCGACTATTTCAGCGAAAAATTCCAGTTCGCCAGCGATTTTCTGTTAGGAGCACGTTACTATGCCGGGTTGCAGAAATATAAAATGGCCTCTTTCCATCTACATCAAGCTGCGGAAAATTACCTGCGTACCATTCCGCTGGTATATATCCTTTACGGCTATAAAGATCATGCGCTGGAAATTCTGATGGATCGCTGCAAGACGCACACGCTGCAACTGGTATCGGTTTTCCCTCGAAATACGGAGGAGGAGCGGCGCCTGTTCAATCTGTTACAGGATGCCTATGTACAAGCCCGCTACAACAAGGATTTCGTCGTTACCAAGACCGACATCGACGCCTTGATCCCGCGCCTCGAACTCATGCGCGACATCACGGAAAAAGTCTGTTGCGACCGGATCGCCTATTACGAACGACAAAACTGACATACCGCTGAATCCCGCCAAAGGCCGGATTTGATCGATAAAAAACGCAGGGTCCGCAACCCTGCGATTATGCCATTTACCTTCGGTTATAATCCCCGAATCCGTTCGATCGGAACGGCGAGGTCGTCCTCGATTCCCAACATGGCATTGATGAGCACGACCCGCTCGAAACCGCCCAGATCGGAAGGCGTAATGCGGCGTTCGGTTAAAACTCCCGTACCGAGCAAGTACTGCCTCCGCGTGCCGTTGAGCAGGAAAGTATCCGGCGTAACGTATTTCCGTCCGTCGAAAAACGCCACATTGCTGTAACTGGTATCGGTAATCGCCCCGTCGCGCACGATCAGGATCTCGTCGCAATCGTCCCGACGCTGCAAAAGACGGGCAAGGGCGCTACGATCCGCATACTTCAAGTGGTAATCCAATTCGTCGTCCGCAGCGACCAGCCGCAGGGAGCGAATCTCGCGGGGAACATACGGCACAAACGAGATCTCCGACAGCGACCGGCCGTAAACGATCCGGCACTTCACCGTTCCCCTCCGATGCTGAAGCGGAATCGAACCGTCCGCCAAATCGAAATTGAAGGCGACGCCGTATGCTTCGCGGACCGTCTGTCGCATACGATACAAATGAAGTTCGGGACGAACGAAAGTTCCGTCCTCGACCCGAATGGTTTCTATGAAAAGCAACTCCTCCATCGCAATCAGGGAATCGGCAGGGAAATTTTGGTAACGACCTCGTCGTACTCCTGTTGCGGGTCGCTGTGCACGGTGATGCCGCCGCCGCTGCGGAAATAGAACCGCCCGTTCTCGCATTCGATATAGCGGATCATCACCGCACTGTCCAGATCGTGACCGTCGAAATAGCCGAATACCCCCGTATAATATCCCCGAGGGCACTGCTCGGCATCGCGGATCAACCGCAGGGTCGCGGGTTTCGGAGCCCCCGAAATCGACCCGGCAGGCAGCAGGTTGAAAAGCAGGTCGCCCAGTTCCTGCCGCCATCCCGACCGCAGGTCACCGGCGATTTCGGAGCTCGTCTGCAAGATTTCGCCCCTCAGGGTAGCGATCTTCTCGACGTAACGGAAACGCTCGACACGCACACGATCGGCAATCCGGTTCAGGTCGTTGCGAATCAAATCGACGATGGTGTAATGTTCGCAACGCTCCTTGTAATCCTCCAGCAACCGGGCCTCGGCATCGGGCAACGCAGCGTCGATCGTTCCTTTCATCGGGTAGGAGCGGATCACCCCGTCCGTAATGCGGACGAAACACTCGGGAGAGAAACAGACCAGACGCCCCGGCAGCAACAGTTTGTAACGGGCACGGCTGCGGCGGAAGATCTCCTCGAGAGTAAGGTTCGTTCGGATCGGAGTCCGCTCGGTCAGGTTGGTCAGAAAACTGTCCCCGCGAAGCAACCCCCGGCGAATGACGGCGAACCGGCGAAGATACGCCTCCCGATCGGTATGCAGAATCTCCAGGCGGGGCGTAATTTCCGCCTCCCCGGAGAAGCTATCCGGCACATTGGTAATCTCTCCGCAGGCAAACGGAATCTGCCGGCAGACGAGCGGATTCTCCACGAAAAATCCCTCCCTCAATTCGAAATCGACCCCGAAAAGGAACGGTTTTCCCTGCGCGGCACAACGATTCACGGCTTTTCGGACAAGCTGAGCTTCCATTCTGACGATTTTTATTCCGCAAAGGTATAAAAAAGGTTACTTTTGTAGCCGTGAAAAAGATACTGGTAATCGATAATTACGACTCGTTCGTCCACAACGCCGTACAACTGCTTCGGGAATCGTCCGAACCGGTGAATATTACGATACAACTCAACGACCGGATCGACTTCGAAAAATTCGGCGATTACGACGGGATACTCCTATCCCCGGGTCCCGGAATCCCGGAAGAGGCCGGCGACCTTATGGCGGCGATCGGACAGATCGTGCGGCAGCGAATCCCCGTGCTGGGGATCTGTCTGGGACATCAGGCGCTCGCCCGGGCGTTCGGAGCCGAACTGCGACAACTGTCGGCCCCGCTGCACGGACATCCGACGACGCTGACCGTAACCGATGCGGGCGATCTGCTGCTGCAGAAAATCGCTCCGCCCCTGATCGTAGGACGCTACCATTCGTGGGTCGTCGATCCGGACTCGATGCCCGAAGAGCTGATCGCAAGTTCGCACGATGAAGCGGGACACATCATGTCCTTTTATCACCGGAATCTGCCGATACACGGCGTGCAATTCCACCCCGAATCCTGCATTTCGAATTGCGGCCCGGCGCTGATCCGCAACTGGCTCGCCACCTGCTGACATCCGCTGCGGGAAAGGAGCCTCCGGAAATTCCCGGACCTTTAATCGACCGTTTCCGACCGGGGCGGACGGGGTTTCGTCGTTCAGACAAGCCGCCTCGATCCATCCTGTCAGTTCCGCCCCGAACAGTCGGCGCAGATCCCCTTGATAACGAAATTGATCGTTTCGGCCGAAAATCCGTCCGGCAGACCCACCTGCGGAACAGCCACCCCTCGCAGGCAAAAGGTACGCCGGCAATGCGTGCAATAGAAATGGGTATGCAGGTCGTCGATTTCACAATCGCAATCGCTGCTGCAAAGCGCATATTTGAGCGAACCGGTACCGTCGTCGATGCCGTGCACCAAGTGATGCGCCAGAAAAAGAGTGAGCGTACGGAAAAGAGTCGATTTATCCACCGTATCAAGCTCCTCTTCGAGATCCGCGAGACTGAAAGCCCGGTCGAATCCGGCCATCGTACGCAGAATCAACAGCCGCAGCGCCGTAGGACGGATATCGCGGGCCTTGAGGCGGGAAATGTATTCGTTTTCGTTCATAGGTGCAAGATACGCATTAAAAACGACGATTGGAAGCCCTCACGGCATTCAGAACCGCAAGCAGAGTGACGCCTACATCGGCGAAGACCGCTTCCCACATGGTTGCGATGCCGAGTGCGCCCAACGTCAGCACGACAACCTTCACCCCGATCGCCAGCAGGATATTCTGCCGCACGATGCGGTGCGTAAGACGTCCGATACGGATCGCCGCAGGCAGACGCGAAGGTTGGTCGGACTGGATCACCACGTCGGCCGTTTCGATGGCTGCATCGCTACCCAAAGCCCCCATCGCCACCCCGACATCGCTCGTTGCGAGAGCCGGAGCGTCGTTGAATCCGTCGCCGACGAAAGCCGTGACTTTGCCGGGCTCTCCGCGCAGCGCCTCGAGTATCTCCATCTTACCTTCGGGCAGGAGATCCCCCCGGGCCTCGGAAACGCCCAGCCTGCGGCCCAAATTCGCCACCAGCGCCTCCCGGTCGCCCGACAAAATCCGAATATCCTCGATTCCGAGCGACTTCAATTCCGCCACGGCACGCGCGGCATCCTCCTTGGGCTTGTCCGCAATCACGAGATAGCCCGCATACCGGCCGTCGAGCGCACATACGACGATCGTCTCGGGAATCGCATCGACCTCCGACGGATATTCCACGCCGAAGCGAGCCATCAGACGCGTATTGCCCACCAGCAACTGTTTCCCGTCGAATTCGGCCCGAATGCCGTGTCCGGCGATTTCAACTGCGCCCTCCGAAGCGAGAAGAGCAACACCCTCCCTCTCGGCATACTGCACGACTGCCCGGGCCACCGGGTGTATACTGGTCCGTTCGGCCGAAGCGACCCATCCGAGCAGCTCCCCGGAATTCACGCCCGGAGCAACATGCACCTCCCGGACTTCGAACAAACCTTCGGTCAGCGTGCCGGTCTTGTCGAAAACCACGGTATTGACCCGCGCAATGGCATCCAAATAGCTACCGCCCTTAAAGAGCACGCCGGCCTTCGAAGCAACGCCGATACCGCTGAAATAGCCCAGCGGAATACTGATAACCAGCGCACAAGGACAAGAGGCCACCAGAAATACCAAAGCCCGGGACAACCATTCGTCGAACGAATAGGCGAAGCCTCCGTGCAGGAGCGACCACAATCCGGGCAAAGCGACGATCAGCACGGCCAATCCCGTCACTACGGGAGTATAAATCCGGGCGAAACGGCGGATGAACAATTCGGCGGGAGCCTTGCGCGCCGCAGCCTCTTCGACCATGGAGAGAATCCGCGAAAGGGCGCTCTCCCCATACGGGCGCGTCACTTCGATCCGGACCGGCTGCAGCGAAGAGATCATACCCGCCAACACCTCTTCTCCCTTACGGATCGTCCGCGGCGTACTCTCTCCGGTCAGCGCCGCCGTATTGAACGGGGCCGCCTCGGACAGCAAAACGCCGTCCAGAGGGACACGTCCCCCCGGAAGCACCTCGATCGTCCGGCCCGGCACGACCTGCGCAGCGGGCATAGCCACCGGTTTCCCTTCCACCAAAACGTTCGCCTGTTCGGGCCGGATATCGACGAGCGCACGAATATTCCGCCGCGCCCGCTCCACGGCACGCTCCTGCAACGCCTCTCCGATCGAATAGAACAACATCACGGCAACCCCCTCGGGATACTCTCCGATATAGAAAGCACCGATGGCAGCGAGGCTCATCAGCGTATATTCCGTAAAGAAATCCCGCTGCCGCATACCGTTCCATGCCTCCCGGAGCACAGGAAGCCCTACCGGAAAATAAGCCGCGAGGTACCAGCAGAACCGTACTGCGGGAGATGCGAAAAATTCGACACCGGTATATTGCATGACGAGTCCCGCCGCAAACAACACGGCCGACGCAACGGGGCTCCAATAGCTTTGCGAATGATGGTCATGGTCAGGACCTGCATCGCAAGCGGCGCAGCCGCGACCATTCGTTTGACTTTTCATAATGCTTTTATTCTTCTTTGGTGTCAAATATAGTGCATTTTCCTTGCAACCCGGTTGCAAATACACCGGCTTCCCGTCTCATTTTCTCGTCGCAGAAAGCTTTTGCTTGCCGAAAAATAGTATATTTGTAGGAACAAATTAAGACCTGAAGCATTGCGTCCCCTCAAATTTCATCCGATTCTGAAGCAGACCCTCTGGGGCGGCGAACGCATCATCCCCTACAAGGAACTCGCATCCGGGCTCTCCCGTGTAGGCGAAAGCTGGGAACTTTCCGGCATGCCCGGTTCGGAATCGGTGGTGGCGGAAGGGCCGTGGGCCGGAAGCACCCTGTCCGAGCTGATCGGACGCTTCGGCGCAGAACTTCTGGGCAAAGCCAACTATGCCCGTTTCGGGCAGGAATTTCCCTTGTTGGTAAAATTCATAGATGCCCGGGAAGATCTTTCGATCCAGGTACACCCGGACGACGAACTGGCACGAAAGCGCCACGGGAAAAGCGGGAAATGCGAGATGTGGTACGTGCTGGAAGCGGAACCGGGCGCTTCGTTACTGACCGGATTCTCCCGTCCGATCGCACCGGCGGAGTACGAACGTCGCGTTGCCGACAATACATTGACCGACGTTTTGAATCGCCAGGCAATCGCATCGGGCGACGTCTTTTATCTGCCGGCAGGACGGGTGCACAGCATCGGAAAGGGGTCCTTCATCGTCGAGATCCAGCAAAGTTCGGACATCACCTACCGGATCTACGATTTCGACCGGCGGGATGCAGCGGGCAATTCCCGGGAGTTGCATACCGAATTGGCACGCGAAGCGATCGATTTCGAATCTTCCGAAAACAGCCGCATAACGTACGCTCCGGAGAACAATCAGGAAGTCCGGCTTGTCACCACGCCTTACTTTACTACGTCGCTATATACCCTGACCGCACGAACACGCTGCGACTGGTCGGCAACGGACTCTTTCGTGGCAATAGTTCTGCTTCAGGGGAGTGGTTCATTGACCGACAACGAAGGCAATCGAATCGATGTCCGGCAGGGCGAAACCTGGTTGTTGCCCGCATCGACGCAATGGACCGAAATCACTCCGCATACAGCGCCCCTGCGCCTACTGACAAGCCGGATTTAGAGAACCCCGAATTCAAATGAAGCCGGCTTCACCGGATCGAGCTAACATGGTTATTATCTTGCGAAACCATGCTCCCGGCACTCCACTTCCTCACCACGACACCGACCAATCAAGCGCCCAGGAAACCGCCCGTTATTCCCACAGCAGGAAGACACCAACAATTCTACGACGAATCCGTCCCTGTCTGCGAAAACGATCCGGACCTCATATAACTCCAACCATTATCTTCGGCTGAAATATGGGATCCAACCGCAGCGACAGAACATTCGGGATCCCGTACCCGCGATTTCATCCGCGAACCAAGGTCCTCACCGCATGCAAGCACAGCTCCGGGCCTTAAAGCATAACATCGGAAACGAACGGAAGTAATCCGTTCCACCGGGTACACGTTTCCAGACCGGCATCCAGTTCTTGACTCACCCCTCCCCCGGAGCACGATCCCTACCGGCAACACGATCGGTATCGCAGTCCTTAACCCAAGCGCCGCCTCCAAGGAGGCCGAATAGTCAGGGAAATCCATCCGCAGGAAGCAAAAGTGTAGTACAGACGAATTCCGCCGGCAATACAATACTCTATAGATATTGATAGGACAGTGCGATACTACGACAGAGGAAACCCCTGATCCCTTCGCCGCATACGCAAAAACTTCGTTGTTTATCGTTTGGGACTATTTCAACCCTCCAAAAATCGCATTCGGATCTGAACTCCGTCCCATCCCGTTTTGCCGATTATCGCTCCTGTATTTCCCAAGTGACATTCCGCTCCCGAACCATATCACGAATCACTTCCGTCCCGAAGAGCCGGATTACTTAAAATAGCGGATCGCTCTACATTGAATTTCCGAAAACCCCGCACAAACGAAGAGCCTATCTCGATCATAGATCCGTCCTGCGACATACAAATCTCCCGCACATTCGAAGGAATTACAATCTATACGGCCTGCATTTCTTCTGCAGCGGCAAAGCAACAATATCCGGTTCATTTTACAGGATTTCGGTTTCGGGCGCCGTTATTCTCGGCATTTGGCTGCGTTTATAAACCGCCCCCCCACTACGAATACGTGCTGTAAAGCGTATGCCCACGCCAACCTCCAGGCACAAAATATCAACCTCTAAACCGACATAACCCTCCTTGGCAGGCTCTGCCGCTGAGAGCCAACCGCACGAGGGGAAGGGACACGCAAGCCCGCGAACAAAAAGAAAGCCGGACCCTTGTTCAGGATCCGGCTTGAAGAGGCGGCTACCTACTCTCCCACGCGCGTAGCGCAGTACCATCGGCGTTAGTGAGCTTAACTTCTCTGTTCGGAATGGGAAGAGGT
>ENA-ORUA01003100-ORUA01003100.1-human-gut-metagenome-genome-assembly--contig:-NODE-3100-length-11946-cov-2.860315_pt1 | contig 11946 bp, 8 predicted proteins | sample MGYA00242076_ERZ509201 | MGnify/ENA primary metagenome ERZ509201 (study PRJEB26280, sample SAMEA2338863) | human gut metagenome | biome: human gut; feature: human-associated habitat; material: faeces...
GTCATGGACGCACCCAGAATCTGTATGGCGAAGCCATATATATCTGATGCTCGGTAATTCAATTACCGATGTAGTTCACTTCACTGGGTATAATGTCATAAATGGTTGACAAAGCAGAAATAGTAAAGATCAGAAAATCAACAATATCCCATGTTTCAACTTCGTTAAAGAAATTGGAAAACAAAGGACTTGTTGAAAAAATACAAAGTAAAGACAATAAAAAGCATATTGAAATTATTTTGTTAGATAAGGCAGAACTGATCATAGAAGCAGGACATAACGCACAAAAACAGTTTGCAAAAAATGTTTTAAGTGGATTAACAGAAGAAGAAAAGCAGGTTTGTATCAATATATTTGACAAGATCTGTAATAATGCAGAAGAACATTGAAAAGTATCAGTGCAATTGAAATGTTCAAGGCATATCCACAATTAAAACAGTTCTACTCTCGTTGTGGAGTATTATGGTCAAGAGGATATTTTGTATCTACCGTAGGTCATATAAGTGAAGCTGCAGTAAAGAAATACATCGAGGAACAGAAAGATCATGAGTGACGAAGAATACAAGAAACTTCTGAAACAATATCATAAACTTTCTGACAGGCATATCTTAGTTGTAGAAACTGATATGCCTTATCCTGATGTCCTGAAAGTCGTGGCTCTTTCTGATAAAATCCGCAAAGCTGGCAACGAGCTTGTTAGTCTTATGAGAAAGAATTACGACCAGCTCATGCGTACCAAGAAATATCGTAAACTACTAAAACTGTACGGCAATACTGAGGATAAGGACAAACGTAAAGCTCTCGCTAATCAGCTCAATGATATGCAGAAATCTTATAATGTTACATGGGATTTTTGCAGGACATCTATGATTCCTATAGGCAAGAAATACAGTATAGATGCGGTGTTTGCTCTCACAAAAGCCGAAGATATATGGCGAGGTATGGAAAAATGCCTTTATGATAACGGTAAGACCACACATTTCTCAAAATACGGAGAATTACCATGCATCAGAGCAAAACAGATAAATCGTGGTATTCCGATGTTTGTTGAGGATGGGAAACTTCGATTCAAACTTAGAAAGATGCAATTCGGGATTCAAGTCAACGACAGGTTTCAGTCTGATGAAGTTAACGCCGTTTTGTCTTATCTTGAGAATCCTGACAAGATGGATGCTGATGCTGTCAATACGCTTATAGAAGAAGCCTGTTGTATAGATACTTATAGACCTTGCTATGCTACTCTTGTTCCAAGGTTGATAAGAGGTAAGTACAGAGTATATCTGCATCTGACAATAGAAGGCAAAGCTAAGTCTAAATATGATAGATTCGGCAATCCAAGACATAAATACGGTAAAGGCATGATAGGTGCTGATATAGGAACGCAGACAGTTGCCTATACTTCTGATACTGAAGTCGGACTGAAGAACCTTTCAGAGCGTGGCAACAGCATACAGACTTCTGAACGCAAGGAACGCTTATATTATCGTGCTATGGACAGGAGTAGACGGGCAACCAATCCACAGAATTACAATCCTGACGGCACTATCAAGAAAGGTAAAAAGACTTGGAAATATTCTAATCACTACAAGAAGCTGAAAGCCAAACACGCTGAATTATGCCGTATAAATGCAGTAAATAGACAGCTTGCAATAAACGAAGATGCTAACTATCTGCGAAGTCTTGGAGATACATTCGTCACAGAACCTAAAAATGCAAGCAAGCTGATGAAACGGGCTAAGAAGACTACTGTTAATAGCAAAGGCAAATTTAATAAGAAAAAGCGCTTTGGCAAATCTATAAAGAATCGTTGTCCGTCTGGATTTCAAACTACTATTGAAAAGAAATTCAAAGTCACAGGCGGCGCATATATAGAAGTTCCGAATAATTATAGGGCAAGCCAGTACGACCACACGGCAGATGACTACATTAAGAAAAAGCTGTCTGATAGGCTCTACAGACTTCGAGACGGAACATTGGTACAAAGAGATTGGTATTCATCATTTTTGCTCTATTGTTACGACTACAGAACGCAGGATATAGACAAAGATAAATGTATTACAGATTTCGGCAGGTGCTATGACAAAGAAAAAGCCCTAATTGCATGGATTAAGGCTAATCATATCAAAATACTAAACAGTGGAATTAAAGTAGCTTAACAACTAAATGTTAGGGAGATTGATTGTACTTCCTTGTCGTAAGACAGAAATTTACCGCTAATGTGGTCGTAGGACTGCTTGGTAATAAAAGTCCTGATTCAAACAGATTTACACTTGTAACTCCAAAGCCTGAAAATGGTGTACGATTACAAGCTACACTTGGCAATCAGAACCCCACGGGCTTGCCCGTGAGAGCAGTCAGATAGCAAGTTAACGTCATGCTAGTATAATACATGTGGCGAAAACCATACGCCATTACAGTCATAATTTATTATTAGTATTAGGAGAAATTGCAATGAATACTCCCAAAAAGAAAAAGAACCGAATATATACCATGCTATCCGGCATAACCTTTCTGGTTTTTCTTGGCTGTGCTGCATATCTTATTTTTTATCTTGGAATACAGCCATACTACTTAAAGCAACAAAGCAAAAAGATAAATGCTGCTTACTATAATTCTTCGGAATTTGATTCCGGAAATAAAAATTCCGACGGTCTGCTATTGAAATTTTCCCAGCTTTTAAAGGCAAACAAAGATACAAAGGGCTGGCTCAGAATTCCGGGAACCAATATTGATTATCCTGTCGTTCAGGGAGAAAAAAACTCCGATTTTTATCTGCACCATAATTTAAAAGGAGACACGGATAAAAATGGCTGCCTATATATTGATGCCAATTGTAATGTAGAGACTCCTACAAAAAACATTGTAATCCATGGCCACAATATGGAATCTACTCGAATGATGTTTTTTCAACTTCCAAAATATAAAGATATAGAATTTTACAAAAAGCATCCTATCCTCATATTTGACTCCATCTATGATGAATCCAAATGGAAAATCATTTCGTTTATGAGAGTCTCAGGAACTTATTCCCATAACGACGGCTTTGATTATATGCAAGGTGAATTTAATGATAATGAGGAATTTCTAGACTTTCTTCATCAAGTAGAAATGCGTTCTCTCTATCAGTGTCCTGTGACCGTAAATGAAAAAGACTCATTACTTATGCTCTCAACCTGTACCTATGAAATTGACAACTGCCGTTCTGTTGTTGTTGCCAGAAAACTTCGAAAAGGGGAATCAGAAGATGTGAACACCTCAAAAGCTTATCTGAAAAATGATGTGTTATATCCTGATGATTGGTATTCTAAATATGGTGGAAAAATGCCTGTCGCTAACTCCTTCACAGAAGACATATCTGAACACACTCTTGATTGGTATGATGGAAAACGGAAGCATTAAAAAAGAGTTCGCTTGCGAACTCTTTTTACCTTAAAGTTTTAACATTTTTTTAGTGCATTTTGACCGAGTTTGTAACGTTTTTTCACTTAAATTTTATTCCTTGTCGGTCAAAAAAAGAAAGGATACATATCAATGCCATCCTTTCTTCCATATTTTTTATTATTTATCTGCTTTTCTTTTTTTGTTCATAACAATACTCAATACCAACATTGAAATACCTATTATGCCAACAACAATTGCAGAAATAATTCTCTCACCTGTTTTAGGTGCATTTTCCGGTGGGTTTGTAATCACTGTTGCTGTTTCTTCCGGTAGTTCTTCCACCTCTGTTTCTTTTGGAATTGTTGGTTCCTCTAAAATTACTGTCGTTGTCACTGCAGATGTTGTTACCGCTTCGTATGTATTCGAAAAGACTACGTCATCTGTTTTTTCCGTAGCTCCATTTTCCACTGCAAATATTACAGACTTCAAACCACCATTTCCATCATTTTCAATGGAGACTGTTACCGTGTAAACAGCACTATCATAAGTAAAATGTTCTGCATTACCCGCTTCCTGAGAAATGAAATAATTATATCTTCCCGGTTTTGTATAAGTCATGGGACCAATTTCTACTTTGCCATTATCCTTAATCGTAACCTCTTTTACATCTGGCATAGGGTTTGTTTCATTTTCAGATTTAATTACCACTTTATACTCAATACCTGAAGGTACCGAATCCCCTAGTGTCTTAATCTCTACCGGAATAGAAGCGGTACAATATACCTTTTCTTCTGCATATGCCTGTGTCTGGAACAGCAGAAGTGCAACGAAACATGGAAGTAGCCGCACTATAACAAACTGTTTCATCTTGTTTTTCATATTATAGTACCTCCATCTTTACTTGTTTTTTTATTTATCCAACCGTCCAAACAAGACAACTCGTTCATTCGTTCCTGCTTCAGCGCAGGTTGATAGTCCGATAATCTTATCATCATGATTCAGAGGAATATCACGATACTGAACTGCTTCGTCCTTAATATATTTCAAAAGGGTATCTAAATTGTCTTTACCTTGTACGGTCGGATTATAAATTTTGTTATTAAATTCCTGAGTCTCTACACACGCAAACAATGTAATCTTATATGTATCATCTAACAAAAACAATGCTCCTGTCTTGTGCTCCTGAAAATAATCATCATTTTTAAATTCAACAACATCTCCAAACATAGCACCATATTCCATATGATGACCATAAATAATTGAATAACTGTCAGTAAAATCACAAGCATTTCGATAATCTAAAAAGATAGAACCTGAAAAGGAAAATTTACCAAATACATCTTTGTTCAAATATTCCTGATTATCTTTTCCCTGAACAACAGGATAACTAATATGGGTATCAAAAATTGTAATCCACCCAACCACATCCTTGTTCAACTTCATAAGTTCTCCTAGCGTAATGCTATTCGGCCCATCCCCAGTAGGCTGGTATTTGAGCAAATCATTGGATGAAAATGCCCCACGATATATCATTATGGTATTCCATAACGAATAACCACCATATAACAGCATAATCAGAACCAACACCATGGCTATAAAACTAAGTATTTTATTTCCAACCCTTGCACATTTTACTGCTATCCCCACCTTGATATCCTTTCCATATCACGCAATTACTTGTTTCACGTGTAAAAACTCTCACAAACTTATTCTAATTTTTAGTATTCTGCTCTTTTCTTACGGAATAATACAAATGCTACAGCACCTGCTAAAACAACCATAAGTGCATATGGTCCGTAACTTGAAGCAAAACCTGTTGCGGAACCGGTCCTGTCATTGGTAAATGCAACTTCCTGTGTCTGTAATGAAGTTCCAGCATCAATGGTACCTGTTGCTGTTTTAATATTTCCACTTCCACCGGCCTTATTAGTACCATTCAATTTTGTCTCAAATGTTGTTTTATAGTCGTCTGCTTCTAGCTCTTTAATTGTATAGGTATCATTTTCAGTTAAACCATAAATTTTCACTGTCTCTCCATGTTTCAGTTCAATTCTTGCAGCGGTACCTTTTTTAATTGCCGGTTGTCCTTCTAAATTATACCATTCGCCTTCTGCACCGTTAATTGTAATTTCAAAGATAAACTTTTTATCTCTTTCACCATAGTTACCAGTTACTGTCTTACTAATAACTAAATCGTTTACTGTTCCGTCTGGCTTTGGAACTGGGTTCTCTGTATCCGGCTTATTAACACCATATGTATTTACAAAAGCTCCACTCTTTACAAGTTGCCCATCTTCTTGGTACAAGACTAAAGATGCACTTGCAATATAAAAATTGGTTCCATCTGTAGCAACAGTAACATCTAAATATCTCTCTCCGACATCATATTTAATGCCTTCATAGGTCCCCTCTTTCTGCTTTACTTTATAACGGTAAGTTCCGATACCTTCCGTTGTAAATTTATCTGCAACTAAGGTAAATGTAAGTTTTTTACTAATAGATGTCTCAGTTAAATCTTCTGCTGCCGGTGCTAATTCAATTGTTCCTGGTTTTACAGCACCTGCTGGCGCATTTTTAAACGGTGGCTTTAAATCCTTACCACCATTTGTTGCTTTTGCCTGTTCTGCTGTTAAATTAGTAACCTCAAATTCAAATGTTGTATTTGGAGCATATACATCTGCTCTCTTATACAAATTTACATCAAGTGAAGCGCTTGTTACAGGTTCTGCTGCATTCACTGTTTTCATAGTTCCCGGCAATAATGTAATTGCCATTGCCACCGTCATAACACCTGCTGCTATGCGGCTAAAGATTTTTTTGTTTTTCAAATTCATAGTAAACATCCTTTCTTTTATTATTTTTTTGTTTTTTGAATTCATAATAAACATCCTTTCTTTATTATTTTTTTATATATTCTATAGGAAGTACCAAAATACTACCTTTATCACAGAGATACATATGGATTATATTTCTCTGTCAGATTCATTGATGTTGTTTCTCCAATCTGCCCCCTGTAATACACAATAAATTATAAATCAGCGCTTCAATTACAATTCATTTTTTCTTATAATTGTAATCACTTTTCCCTTAATCTCTTCCATTTCTACTGCACCGAAATATCGACTGTCCTTTGCTCCCTCACGGTAATCACACAAGATAAAATATTGATTTTCTCTGAGCGTAACCGGATATGATACATTATTATCATACATAGGTGTCGAATAATATATATCATTTTCTGCAAGCAACGAACCATTAACTTTTACTTCTGCTTCATTGGTGATTTCTACCGTATCGCCATCTTTTGCAATGATTCTCCCAGTATACGAAACACCATCTTTTTCAAAAATCACCACATCTCTAATGCTAAAGTTATTCTCCAAGCGATAGAAAAGCATCAAATCTCCTGCATTGATTTTCGGTGACATATCTTTATTTTTCATTGGTGTAATCCCAAAAATCACACCAAATATAATATACACCAATGCCGCCAGAAAAATCAGTCTTTCAAAGAATATGATAATTTCTTCTTTTTGAAACAGTTTCTTTCTTTTGTTTTTAATTACCTCTCCAGGATCATCTATGTCCTCTGCCTCTTTGGCGGTTCCTTTGGCATCATAAACATTCTGATATTCTTCCTGCAATTCATCCAGCTTTCGCCAAACGTCTTTTTCATCTATCCCCCCGAACATTTTTTTTCGGAACTTAAGATTTTTTAACAAGTTCGAAATATCCTTCATGTTCTTTGATGCCATAAGATTCCCTTCCCGAAAATTATTTTTTACAGTTATTCTCTTCAGCCTAACTTTCTAAATTTTCCTTTTTTTCCTGCCACAAAACAAGCTACTGCCAATAATGCACAACCAAGTAAAATGATAAATGGCTTTGCTCTATTGTTCAAACCGGTAGGAGTCAGGTCACGTGAGTTGGTACATGTAGTCGATTTGTTCTCAGAAATTACTACATTCTTAATTTCTGAATTCCACGTTGTAACATATCCTTCTGATGAATAATCATCTTCCGAAACGCTGGCAGTACAGCCATCCGGTACTACAAATTCAATGCTTTCATTATGTTTCAGACTGAAACTATATGTAGAACCATTTGACGTTACCTTTCTATCATTCGGGAAGGTGTCATCATTATAACTTACCGCCGCTTCACTCAATGTCAACGTGAAATTAAATGACTTATCCCGTTCACCAAATTTGCCTTCTACTTTCTTTGTAACTTTAATCGTACGTGTCGGCTTATAAATATTGGTGATTGTCGCTGAATTTGACTGACTTCCTTTATAAGGAATTCCGTTTGCATCAATTGAATGCTCAAATGGTTGGTTTGCATTTACTGGCAAATTAGTAATTGTTTCATTAATGCTGTCAGTAATCTGAACCAATGCATATCTATTGTTATCTTTACCATTGAATGTTCTGTCAACCTTTTCAACAACTGTATATCGGTCACCATCCTGTAAGCCTAACTCTGAAGCTTGAATCGTTCCACTTGCGAAAAGCCCTCCGGCATCATTCGCATTCACTTTTTCGATTTCTTTAAAATCACTCAGTGTTACTAATTTCTTCTGATTTCCATTTACTTTCGCTAATTCAACGGTCACCTTGTAATCCTTCGGAAGATTTTTTGCTTCCACACCCTGCACAATCTTTGTGACCGTTATAATATTTTTTACATACACAAGAACTAATGTATCATGATTAAATTCTACAGTCATCTGCCCTTTATTATTATAATAGAAGTCCTTATCGTTCATTTTTGCATTTGTTAAAGTATAGTCGGACAGATTGTAAGTTGTACCGTCTTGCTTAAAACTACTAGGAACAACTACCTTTCCACCAGGAACCGTTTTCCCCTCTATTGTATGCTCTGTTACTGTGTTTAGATTGCCATTTGCATCATATTCCTGAAGTTTATATGTTATGGAATAATTTTTCCTCATTTCAAAGGAAACATTATCCAAAAGGTTTCCTACGGTAAGGTCTCCACCATTGCGGATTGCACTCTGTGTTTTTCCGCCACCCTCTACAGAAACAAAGAAGAAACGTGTTAAATGATCCTTATCTTCACTCGGCACTTTATACTTTCCTTTATGGTGTTCCCAATGCCCTGCTGCAACAGACTCGCTACGAACTTTCCATACTCTTGCCACAATTCCATCCTTGAGATTGATTTCTGTTCCCTCATCATATCCTGTGGAATTCACCAACTTATTATTATTATCCATTGCTTTCAGTTTTTGGATAAAGGTATCTGACATACCATTGTTTGGATTCAACTGCTCTGGAGTCATATATTTCCTTGCATCTCTTGCCGCCATTGCCACGACATACATCGTATTTTGATTCCAACGTCCTGCATGATCCAAATCCCAATAACACTCTGATGAAGGTGTTGTCAGAATATCTTGATACAACGCCCCGATATTCTCACAATTCAATTCAGCAAACTGATCACCATGGGTCCCATCTTTATACATTTCCTCATAAGTTACGGAAAACTGACCTTCCTGGTACTCTTTATTTACTTTCAGATTTCTACCATTAACAATTTCAATATCATGACCAACCTTGGTACCGCCATTAATACTTTGCCAGCCTGGTCCTGTTGTTTTCCAATACAGCCCCGGATATCCATTCGGATATTGCTGTTCATCCCCATTCGCGTTAAATGGGAACGACGCTCCTGATTTTCCCGGTGTGCACATAATCGGATTTTCAAAGTCACCATTCTGTACATTATTATAGTAGTTTACTCTATATACCAATGACCAATCGTCTTTTCCATCTTCACTGACACGGTAATACATACCACCACCTGCATCACGAGAAACATCAAGTTTCTTTCCACCATTATACAATACCTGCATGTCATCTCTCTTCTCTGGTATATCCTGCCAGTCGTTTACGCCATCACTGCTTCTCTGCCATTTATATTTAATATTTTGGGGATCCTTCACACCCAGACAACCATCCTCTTCAATAGTGTCTACAATGGAAAGGCTATGTGCTTTTGTAATGTTAATTTTAATTTTAATTTCAAATTTAGGATCTTTCTTACCAAGATCACTTACATTGTTTGTTGTACCATAAATCTGACATCCAATCCATGTGCTAACAGAATCTTTATTTCCCAAATCCTTAATTTTATACTGAACAGTGGCTGCTTTCTGCCCACAGAATTCTAAAACATCACTATTATAATCATTTGCCCCCCACTTGTTATTATTTTTAACAAGGTTTGCATCTTTCGAATTTCCAGACCAACGTACTTTATCTTTCTCGTTATTTTCATCTTCTCCAAAATCAATATGTATATCTCTTGGATTAACGTAGAAATAGATGTAATTATTTTTGCCTGGTTCATAAACGACTTCATAAGTGTCATTTGTGGCTAATACATCTCCCTGCACCAAATCTGAATTTAATATTGTATAATCTTTTTCCGATCCATCCGCATACTTCATATGAGCCGCTTTTTCCGTTTCGGTTTTATCATATAGTTTATCGACCGGATAAATTCCGTACTTTTTCCCTTGAACATCTTTCCAATATTCCTGTAAATTCGTTTCCTTACCCCATGCTTCAAACTCCCAGATAGATAGTCCCCATGAGCTATTAGCAGCTTTCGATGACTCTATCCGAATGTAAGATGCATTTTTTTCACTGTCCAGTTTAAAGCTATATCCAACTCTGGCACTGGAACTAAGATTGCCTGCTGACCCTGGATTTTTCCATCCGGTTACAGTCTTTATTGTCTCCCATGACTTTCCATCCTTCGATGTTTTAATTGTAAAGTCCTCCGGATACGCACGTTCAAATTTTAAGTCTACACTGTGTAACGCATATTCTTTTCCAAGGTTAATCTGATACCACTGCGCATCTCCACTGATAGATCCCCATCTGGAGTCATCTTTTCCGTCAATCGCCCATGCAACTTCATTCTCGTTACTTGAACTTGCTGTTGCTGTTTTATTTACTGCCACATCTTTCACATCTGCCGGCAGTTTATCGCCTTTTACAACAAACTCCCAAATAGACAATCCCCAACCTTTATTTTTAAGACTTGTCGCATTAATTCTGATATATCTTGCCTTTCCATGATAAGAAATATTAGAATTCCATTGGTATTTTGCATTCGGATCTGCATTCTCGGAAGGTGTCCAGCCCTTTACAGTTTCTGTAGTCGTCCATGATTTTCTGTCTCTGGAAACCTGAATTTCAAAATCCTTTGGATAGGCACGTTCAAACTTCAACATAACCTGATTGATTTCATAAATCCCCTCAAGATCTATCTCAAACCAGTTTTCATTCTGATTTGCACGACCTCCCCATCTGGAATCATCATAACCATCTACCGCTTCTTCCGGAAAGTACCTTTTATAATTATCCTTATCATTGACATCATCACTACGGTTACCACTGGTTCTGACCGGCTTATCCAATGCGATATTGGACTTATCTACCTGTCGTGTTAATTCGAAACAATCAATATTGATATACTCGTTATATTTATTGCCCGTTGTTTGGCGTCCGGCAATATATATTGTATTCTCACCTTTTGGCAATGTAATGTCCATCTCTACGGTCTTTACTACATTCCACTCTCCTGTAGACGGAGCGGAAAGTTGTTTCCATTCTCCCTTTCCTATCTTTACAAATATATCTCCATCATATTTGGTTCCATATTTAACAGCAAGCTTATATTTACCTGCATGCTGTGCATAAACATTATACCCCAGGTACTCATGTTCCTCACCTGTCAGAGTATTCCAAATAGTTGCATATTTATTTTCAGAATAAATGCCACCACCATCATCTTTTATTTTATACTGCTTATCGTCACTTTTGTTTCCGGATACATGATACTCTTCTGCTTCATGTATTCCTTCTGCTAAAGGAGAAGAAATATCAAAATAGTCTAAATTAATCTGCTGCCAGTAATCTCCTGTTCCTGCATACCATATATTACTTGCACCTGTTATATCTATGGTATTTTCTCCACGTTTTAATTCAATAACAGTGCTAACCTCTCTTACATCATTCCAACCTGCCGTTTGGTTTACTGTAACAGATTTCCATGATTTTCCATTCAATCTGACATCAATATTCGTAGGTTTGCTGCCATCACCTGCATTATTTCTATACGCATATCCTATGGTCAACAAATATTTTCCCGGTCTTTCAGCGTATAATTTCTGTGTCAGATAGGAACGAATATCCTTTCCTTCATCATCCAGAGGATAGGAATTTAAGTTGCCAACATATCCACTTCCCGAAAACTTTTTATTCCAATCATTATCTGCATTGATATCAACTTTAGCCGGATTCTTTGCACCGCCTTGTGTATATGAATCAGCATGTTCTGCTTCATGTCTGCCTTCTGCTAAAGGAAAAGAAATATCAAAATAGTCTAAATTAATCTGCTGCCAGCAATCTTCTGTTCCTGCATACCTTATCTCACTTGCACCTGTTATATTTATGGTATTTTCTCCACGGTTTAATTCAATAACAGTGCTAACCTCTCTTACATCATTCCAACCTGCCGTTTGGT
>ENA-ORUA01003107-ORUA01003107.1-human-gut-metagenome-genome-assembly--contig:-NODE-3107-length-11911-cov-2.770412_pt1 | contig 11911 bp, 8 predicted proteins | sample MGYA00242076_ERZ509201 | MGnify/ENA primary metagenome ERZ509201 (study PRJEB26280, sample SAMEA2338863) | human gut metagenome | biome: human gut; feature: human-associated habitat; material: faeces...
TTAACTCTGCAATGTTACTGCCATCGTTTACAGATGTATTAACAAAAATCTCATGTAGTCCATCATCCACACATATACCATTTTCACGAATAATCTTATCTATGTGATAAGTGGTAAGTCCTCCCTTAAAAAAGTCCTTTTCTGATATATAAACAATATACACATCTTTGACTTTCTCAAAATTTGTTCCTATATCAGATTCCTTAACTGTAATACTTGCTGCATTAAATCTTGCTCGTTTCAAATGATTATCATTATCTGCACGTTGAATTTCTATATTGCATAAAGAACCATCACCAAGCGTGCATAATGCATCAAGTCTTACCGAACGACCATACAGATTTCTTTCGCTGCTTTGGACAATAACATCATTAACAATTAATTCCGTATCTTCAAGAATTACTCTTAATATTTCTTGACACGCTGGAATATCGCTTGCAAACACTTCAAAAAATACATCATCAATTAATCTAAATTCTTTTACCCGTTCTATTTTCTCTCTTTGATTCATAAACCCTTTTTCCTCATCACATAAAATATATCTACAATATATCATCATTCTTTATAAACCGCAACTATTCATTAAATATAGTTGCGGATTTATCTATCATTTTTTATAAAACTCTATCCTCATCCCAGCAGTCTCGCTTCCCTTATCACAAGACTGTAATTTCTTCTCCACACTGAACCAAACTGTGAGCTTGGGAGCGGACAGCCACCGACACCTATCTCAAGGGTGATACTCGGCACTTTCATGTTATACATTGTGTACTCTCTCAGTGCACCAACACTTTTTCCTCCTCTTTCATAGCTGGCACTGCTCGCATACCCCGTAATTTTTCTGGCAAGGTTATACATTTTTATTGTAATCTTTTTTGTAGTTTTTTTAATTCCTCTCCTGACACTTCCAAATGCTATAGAACCCATTGCGTGATAATTTACCGTGCCTTTTAATTTTGTATTCTTCTTTAATGTATTTATCAGTTTTACAACTGCTTTTGTCTCAGGCTCACTCTCCGCATATGGTCCTGAATATCCTGAACTGCCACGCCTGCCGCCGTATTTTGCATGATAGTTGTATTTATAATTTCTGTTGAGGTCTACACCTCTTGCATTTGCTTTCCATGAAGATGTACTTTTTGCACCCGGCATCCTGTAAAGTGCCTTACGGAGTTTGCTGTCTCTTATTTTTGATATACCAAACTGTGATATTGTCACACCGTCAGGATTTGTCATCGGTATATAGTGTATCGCAATCTTGTTTAATGTGCTCTTTAATCTGACACCTTTCACACGACCGTTATAATTTTTGAGATAATGTTCTATCTGAGCCATGCAAAGCTGTGCCGTCATATACTCCCTTGCGTGTATCGAACTTACGACAAGCATTGTTTTCTTTGCCTTTGGATTGCCTACCACAACATCATAGATATTTCTCTTGTCATTTGATTTTCCGATTACCTTTACTTTTACATAGTCAGAATATGTATTTGCAAGCTGTTTAAGATCACCGCTCATCTCATGATAACTGTATTTCTGGTGACCCATGCTTACAAAATTTGCAATTACAAAACTTTTTGCATTAGACTCTGTCTTGAATGTTTCATTATTATAAATGCCTACGGCAGCTATATAATATTTATACCTTTTACCTGCCCTGACTTTTCCATCGTTATATCTTAACTTTTTTGTCTCAGCAAGTTTTTTGTATTTATTATTGTTTACCTTCTTATATATAATGTATTTTTCTGCACCTTTTGATTTATTCCAGCTTAACTTTACTCTTCTTGAACTAAGCCTTGTAAAGCTGACACTGTTCTTTTTAGGAATACAGCTTGTAAGTCTGTCTGTCCTTGCAAGAGCAACATCCTCACCCGAATATGCAACAACGCAGAATGAATAATTCTCACCTCTGCTGACATTAAGTGTAAACTCTGTTTCATTGTATAAAGTTTTCTGTAAAAGATTTTCTGTTTTTCCATCATTTGTGCTTTCGGATGTATTACCCGAATTATCAGGAGTCTGATGAAAACTTCCTTTTACATAAAATACGGTATAATACGCTGCACCCTCATATGAATTCCATTTTAATTTTATCTGTTTTGAGCCACCCTGCTTTATGGAAACATCCATTGTCGGCAATGTATCATCATAAATAGCTGAGCCGGTTGTAACATCTGCCGGTTCTGAAATGCTGTCACCTTTTAATTTGGCTTTAGCTTTGTTGCTTTTTTTAACTGTATTTTTGCCATCTGCATTCTGTGCCCTAACGGTTACTTTATTATTCACCACCGTCTGTACTTTAACTGCTGCCTGTGCCTTTGCACCTGACATTGCAGTCTGCTGTAAACCACCAAGCATAACCGCAAGAGCCAGAAGCATCGCTATCAGTTTTCTTTTTCTTTTTAACATTTGTGTTCTCCTATTGTTTATTTTCGTACTTTTTTATTTGCATAACTAATTATATATTTTCATACTTAGATGTTTGCAAACATCTAAGCAAAATAAACAAAAAGACAAACCACCATGATTTGCCTTTCACCCTAATCTTATTTATCTCTCCATGTGATGCGTCCCTTTGTAAGGTCATATGGTGACATTTCCATTGTAACCTTATCTCCCGGCAATATACGGATAAAGTTCTTTCTGAGCTTTCCGCTGATATGTGCAAGCACCTGATGACCATTTTCAAGTTCTACCTTAAACATGGCATTTGGAAGCTTCTCAACTACAATTCCTTCAATTTCAATAACATCTTCTTTAGACATAAATAACCTCCGTCTTGATAAATCATTTATTGTTACTGTTTATGGCAAATATTAAATCCATCATCAAACAGTAAACATTTTCTATAACCTGCCTATAAAATAATCGGCAATTTTTTTACTTATTTTAAGTCAGACAATGATACGACCCTTAACATATGCTGTATCGGTTCCCTGCCGCTGTTTTATTATATTCTAAACAGTGACATGATGTTTTCTGCATCGCTGCCTGACCCTATTTATAACTTCAAATCTTATACCAGATCCTTATTGTATGATAAAAGTTCCGGCTCTCCTTCTGTTATAAGAAGTGTATTTTCATAATGTGCTGAATTCATACCGTCCCTTGTGACACAAGTCCAGCCATCGTCAAGTATCCAGATTTCTTTCTTTCCTCTGTTTATCATAGGCTCAACTGCAAATGTCATGCCGGCACGAAGCTTCATTCCTCTGCCGATTGGTTTAAAGTTTGGTATCTGTGGTTCTTCGTGCATCTCTTTTCCTATGCCGTGACCTACCATCTCTCTTACTACTGAGAAACCGTTTGACTCAGCATAATTCTGAATTGCCTTTGAAATATCATAGAGATGATTTCCGGCTTTCGCCATCTTCATTCCCTCAAAGAAACTCTGCTTTGTAACATCAATCAGTTTCTGATCCTCAGGTGAAATCTCACCTACTGCATGAGTACGCGCCGCATCAGACTGATAACCCTTGTAAATAACACCCGTATCAAGACTGATGATGTCTCCGTCTTTAAGAATGTTTTTCTTATCCGGAATTCCATGTACTACCTGCTCATTTATTGATGTACACACAGATGCCGGAAATCCCTGATAATTAAGGAATGATGGGATACAGTCATAACTTCTTATGATTTCTTCACATTTTCTGTTAATCTCAAATGTACTTACACCCGGACGGATAATCTTTGCAAGTTCGTCATGAACTATCGCAAGAATCCTTCCTGCCTCACGCATCAATTCAATTTCATGTTCTGATTTAATTGTTACTGCCATAATGTTAATGTGCCTTCTTTCTTTATTTTTTTGATATTGAGACAATTTATATCATGCACATATAGTGTCCGTTATGCTATAAATACTACAATTCTTTATTTTATATGATGCACGGTTCAAAACCAGATAAAAATACATCAATCCGAGGTATAAACTCATATCAAAATACCTTTTGAACCCATGCATCATTTTATGGGGATTTTAGTTTTTCTAAAATCATCCCTCAAGAATTCCGCAAATCTCCTCAAAACAGGTATCAAGTCCCTTTGAACCGTCAATAACTTTTAAGATTCCCTGTTTCTTATAGTAATCAATAAGTGGAGCTGTCTGCTCATGATATACATCAAGTCTCTTTTTAACAGTCTCCGGAGCGTCATCATCTCTTACAATAAGCTCGCCATCGCACTCATCACATACTCCCTCTGTTTTTGGAGGAATATTTACTACATGATATGTTGCTCCACAAGACTTACAGACTCTTCTTCCGCTCATTCTGTCTATGATAGCCTGATCCTCGATGAAAATCTCAAGTGCATAATCGATGGCATCGTCATCCTTTGCAAGTGCCGCTGTAAGTGCTTCTGCCTGAGGAATTGTTCTTGGAAATCCGTCAAGAATATATCCATTTTTGCAATCATCCTGTTTGAGGCGGTCTACAACAAGGTCACATACAAGTTCATCCGGTACAAGATTTCCTGCATCCATATACTCTTTAGCTTTCTTTCCAAGCTCCGTACCGTTTTTGATATTTTCTCTAAAAATATCTCCTGTAGAAATAGCCGGAATACCAAATTTTTCAGTAATCTTCTTTGCGTGTGTTCCTTTACCTGCTCCAGGTGCACCTAACATAATAATCTTCATATTTTGTTCTCCTCTCAAAAAATCAGTTTTTTACATTCATGTGTTTTATACTGCATGAATGATATTAAATTTGCCATACTATACACATATCGTGTATTTCACATCGTAACAGTTATGTTACTTTGCATCAATTTTATTGCTATCAACTGTTATCATCTCTGAACATAAAATTTTTATTCAAAGAACGCTCAATATATATTCTATCCTAAATTGTCAGTTATTTCAATACAAATTTTTTGTTTGCAAAGCACCTCCTGACAGCTATGTTAAACTTGTGAATGGGCAACAGCCCAAAATACTACTGCACTTGCCGCCGCAACATTTAGCGAATCGACTCCATGTGACATTGGTATCCTGACAGTATAATCACTCTCAGATATTGTACTCTGTAAAAGTCCGTCACCCTCCGTTCCGAGAATTATCGCAAGTTTTTCTTCTGATACTACATCTTTATCATCTATGCTTACAGAATTATCATCAAGTGCCATTGCCGCTGTTTTAAATCCAAGGCTGTGAAGTCTTTTTATATAACTCTCTCCATTGTCATCATCTGATATATTTACAAATGTCCACGGTATCTGAAAGACTGTTCCCATGCTCACTCTTGCAGCTCTGCGATACAAAGGATTACTGCTGCCGTTTGTCAGTATTACCGCATCTATATTGAGTGCCGCCGCTGAGCGGAATATAGCCCCCACATTTGTCGGATTCATTACATTTTCAAGAACAGCTATCCGCCTTGCATCCTTGCAGATTTCTTCAAGTGCCGGAAGTTGTCTGCGGTGCATCGCACACAACATTCCTCTCGTTAGTTTAAATCCCGTGAGTTTTGTGAGAATCTCAAATTCTGCCGTATATACAGGGAATTCATGTATATTTTTTTCTTTGTATCCGGTACTTTTTAAGGCATATTTTTCTTCTGATACCGTATTTTCTCTGTTGTTTTTCAAAACAAGATTTTCCTGTTTTTCTGCATCTGAATATATTTTTCTGTTTTGATATATCCTGTCGCACTTTTCTAATACAACTTTCCCCTCGCCCTCAATATGTTTTTTCTCAATAAGACATGAAATCGGCTCATATCCTGCATCAAGTGCCCTCTCTATTACTTTCGGACTTTCCGCTATAAATATTCCCTTATCAGGCTTTGCTCTGTTTAAAAGCTGTCCCTCAGACAATCTTGCATATATATCAAGTTCTTTTGCTTCAAAATCTTTTATCTCTATTATGTTCATTTTGTTTCCTCATTTCCGTACAACCTGTTAAAAGCAATGCCTAAAAATTTATCTGTCTTATCTGCCAAAAATAATTGATATTTATGTGAATTTTTCCACATTTTTATATATTTCACCTATCCTTTATGCTTTTTTCGTTTTACTGACAATACGGTTATCCTGCATTTTTTCTTTATTCCGTTAGCCGTAAAAGTTATCTTTGCCTTTCCCTTTCTTACTGCGGTCACTTTTCCTTTACCGTTCACTTTTACGATATTTTTATTACTGCTTTTATACCGGACTTTCCTGTACGGACCTGTTACTATCGTTTTTAAACGAATACTCTTATTGCCTTTCAGATAAAGCGTTCTCTTAACCGGTTTTATCTTAAGTGATATTTTTTTCACCGTGACCTTACATATAAATTTCTTTCCATTAACCGTAACTTTAACTACTGCTTTTCCGGACTTTACCGCCGTAAGTTTCCCTGCTGCATTAACTTTTACTATTTTCGGATTACTGCTTTTGAAATTCGCTTTAACCGATTTCCCGTCTACCTTAGTTATCAAAGTAAATGTTTTATATTTCGGCAGATACAGTACAACTGAAGTTTTGTTCAGTTTAACCATACTGTTCGGAGACACCGTTGGAGTTGTGGTTTCATTCGGCTCTGTTGTTTCTGTTGGTTCTGCCGTCTGACCTGGCTTTGCACTTGCTGTTTCCGTTGGTTTCTCTGTCTGACTTGGCTTTGCACTTGCTGTTTCCGTTGGTTTCTCTGTCTGACCCGGTTTCGCACCCGCTGTTTCCGTTGGTTTCTCTGTCTGACCTGGCTTTGCACTCGCTGTTTCCGTTGGTTTCTCTGTCTGACCTGGCTTCGCACTTGCTGTTTCCGTTGGTTTCTCTGTCTGACCTGGCTTTGCACTCGCCGTTTCCGTTGGTTTCTCTGTCTGACCTGGCTTTGCACTCGCTGTTTCCGTTGGTTTCTCTGTCTGACCTGGCTTCGCACTTGCTGTTTCCGTTGGTTTCTCTGTCTGACCTGGCTTTGCACTCGCCGTTTCCGTTGGTTTCTCTGTCTGACCTGGCTTCGCACTCGCCGTTTCCGTTGGTTTCTCTGTCTGACTTGGTTTTGCACTCGCTGTTTCCGTTGGTTTCTCTGATTTTGACCAATACGGATATAATTTAATAGCTTCGTTTTCTTTATATTCCCCATTTAAATCATATGTCTTTTCGCCACCCTCACTGAGCGACCAGCCTGTCTGAGTATATCCTGTTTTTGTATATAATGCAGCTTTTAAGTTCAGTGATGTATCTTGCAATTTGCTTATTGACTCAACACTTCCAACCACATCATTTCCGGGAAGATATGTTACCGAATATGTCTTTGTTCCAAGTTTTACATTTACATTTATCGTTATCGTTTTTTCATCATTTTTTTCAGACTTCCCAACTACTTTCAACACACTTGTCGGTGATTCAAATGCCCCTATTTTCAGTAGTCCTGTCTCATAGTCAATTTCTGTGTCCGCTGCTGTTTCTCCGCTTACATACCACTTTATGTCTCCATCCGATATTTTCTTTCCGTTTATCTGTGCAAGGAACTGAATCTGACTTCCTCGTGCGGCAGTCATCTGAAGATTTCCACCAACTTCTGACGGTGCTAATAATGTAATACCGTTTGCTGTCGGTTTCCCAGTATTTTCAGGCTGCTCTGTCGGTTGCTCGCCATCTATTTCCTTTCCACTTACATTAAATGTTATTTTTTCTTTTGTAAGCTCTGTTACGGATATTTTGTATCCACCGTATGTTATGTCTTCTCCAACTGACATTGGTGCATCAATTCTTGTGTCATAATGTCCGCCTATTGCAGATAACTGTTTCGCACCACCTACATTTTTAGGAAATTTAACGCTCATATCAGAATCACAAACAAGAAGTCCGGATTTCTTTAGTCCATTTGCAGACACATAATTTCCAAGTAAATTATATATTTTACGATTTTGGGCATTTAAATCAAATCTGTTTATTTCTCTATCGTCCACATAGCGATACTCCAGATATAGTTTATGATTATTAGGAAGTTCCAATGTATATGCCACCGTCCCATCCTGTCTTTTATCCTTTGTCGGCGGAAGTGTATATTCACCTGCCTTTGTAATAGGTGTAATATTATCTGCATCGAGCCATCCCACAGCCTCTCTTTCACGGGATGTCATAAACTGCACGACCGGAGACAATGCTTTCGCCATAGCCGACATAAAATACACCGGTTCACTTTTTCCCGAAGCTGTATAAAGATCTAATAAACCAAATATATGTCCCATCTCATGAATAAGCGTTTTATTATTTACAAAATATATATCGCTTCCGGCTTCTTTATAAATACTCACCGGGTCATTCTGAATTGGAGCCTGATTATATCTGTTGCTTGTCAATGTCCCTTTAGCTGTTTTAATAGTGATACGATTATTTATCGTATGATAAGCCCATAGAGGTATAGTCCCTCCATCCCAGGAACTTGCATACTTTGCATCAGTCGGTGTAAACAAAACGGTAATGGCATCAATATAACCGTCGTTGTCTGAGTCAAGCTTATCAAAGCCAATTTCCTCACCAGCCATATTTTTTAATTTTGCACCGTTATCTACTGCCTCCTGTACTTTATTACTCCAATCCCTTAAAAGTTCTAATCTTCTATACTCTTTGTCTGTAGTATAACCCTCTGGATTTTCATCTGTCTTTGGTGAATAATATCCTCTGGTGTGATCAAGCTTTATAGATGTAAATTTGTTATCATTTTCTGTAAGGTAAACCGTTCTTAAATTTAATGTCTGATTAGATACCGCTCTGTAATATTCACGCACAGAATATTCAGACTTATTATATGTATTATCAATGAGTTCTATGTTTGTAATATCATTTGTTTCTGTTACTTTCTCGTTTAAATACTCATCCTCACCATCAAACCTGATAGGTATCGCCATATTATACATATCCCTTACCTTATAGGCAGTGTGCACCTGTGTTTCTTGAGATTCATTTGCATTTGTATATTTTATGCCTGTCTGAAACATCAAAGCAAATACAAGAATAAGTGCAATATATCGTTTTAAATTTGTTTTTTTAAAGCAATTTCTTTTCATTTTTGTATTACCTTTCTTTTTAGGTTGTTATTAGTAAAAATATTCTAACACCCTAATAGCAAAATATCCACTACTTTTTCAATTAAAAAAGAGCAAAACCAGCGTTTTGCTCCTGCAAGAATTGCTTTGCAATTCTTGTTGGTGCCACACTACATTACGAGCATTTTCCTATACAATAAAAAAGAGAAAGCCACACATACGGTAACATCCCTCTGTATAACAGACGGTATATCACCTGAATGTATGACTTTATATTTATAAGTGAGATGTCTTTGCATCAGTAACAACTCTGTTACTTTACAGACCTAACATTACTCACTGATGAATCCTCTATAATGACGAACTAACATCTGCGATTCTACCTGCTTCAATGTCTCAAGTACAACACCTACAATAATGATAAGCGATGTTCCACCGAATGATACATTTGCACCAAACGCACCTGAGAAGAAAATAGGTACTACTGCTACGAATGATAATCCAATTGCACCGAGGAAAATGATGCTGTTAAGAATCTTTGTAAGATAATCAGTCGTTGGCTTTCCAGGTCTGATTCCAGGAATGAAACCACCCTGTTTCTTCATGTTCATTGCAATCTCCTGTGGATTGAATGTTATTGAAGTATAGAAGTATGCAAAGAATATAAGCAATACTATATAAACAACAAGACCAATTGTGTATTTGAACTCGCCTAAGCTGTCAAAGTTGCACCATGAGTTCTGGTTTATTACCTTCAATATCTTCTGTCCAAATGAAGCACCTGCACCTGATGCCGGCTGAATACCTGCAAATCCTGCAATAACAATAGGCATTGAAAAAAGTGAACCTGCAAAGATTACCGGGATAACACCTGCTGTGTTTACTTTAAGCGGAATATGTGAAGATTGTCCACCTACAAGTTTTCTTCCCTGTGTCTTCTTTGAATACTGTACGCTGATTCTTCTCTCACCATCTGAAAGAATAATGATAAATACAACCATTCCAAGTAAGACAGCTAAGATTATAACAGCTCCCAATAAACCATTTGTTACTGTAGTCGCACCCTTTATAAACTTTTCGTAGAGATTTGCCATATCGTTTGGCAGTCTTGATACGATGTTGTATAAAAGGATAATAGATATACCGTTTCCTACACCCTTTTCAGTAATCTGCTCACCTAACCACATTAAGAAAGCAGAACCTGCTGTCAATGATACAATGATGACTGAAACTGATGTGAACGTAATCTTATCGTCAGTAAGATATCCGCTGTTACCAAATCCGATAGCCATAGCAGCACTTTCTAATACTGAAAGTCCTATTGTCACATATCTTGTGTACTCTGTGAGTTTCTTTCTCCCTTCTTCACCATCTTTGTGTAATTCCTCTAAGCGTGGAATTGCAATCGTAAGAAGCTGAATAATAATGGAAGCTGTAATGTATGGTGTAATGTTCAACGCAAATATTGACATCTGCTCAAATGAACCACCTGTCAACTGGTTAAAGAAATCAAGTGATTTCTGTGAATTGAACATCTCCCTGATTGCCTCATACTTAACTCCCGGAACTGGAAGCTGTGAACCAATACGGACAACTATCAAAGCAAAGAAAGTATAAAAAAGCTTCTTTCTTAAATCTTTGATCTTAAATGCATTACGGACTGTTTCAAACATCCTTAGATCACCTCAGCTTTTCCACCAAGAGCCTCAATCTTTTCAACAGCACTCTTGCTGAATGCGTTTACCTGTACTGTAAGCTTCTTAGTTAATTCTCCATTTCCAAGTATCTTAACGCCATCCTTAGGATTGCTGATAATACCAGTTTCAAGTAATGCTTCAACTGTAACTACATCACCATCTGCAAATTTCTCTAATTTGTCAACATTAATAGCAACGATTTCCTTAGAGTTGATATTTGTAAAACCTCTCTTTGGAATACGTCTGTAAAGTGGCATCTGTCCACCTTCAAAACCAGGACGTGGAGCACCAGAACGAGCCTTCTGACCTTTATGACCCTTACCTGCTGTCTTTCCGTTTCCTGAACCATGACCACGACCACGTCTAAAGTTGTCGCTCTGTTTTGAACCTGCTGCTGGACTTAATTCTGATAAATTCATTATTTAACCTCCTAAAACTACGGGCTGTACCCTACAGCCACACAAATCACTAACGGGCAAATGTAAAACGCTCACTGTTAAAAAAGCTGTTCTTGCTCTTGCAAACGGCAAACCTCACAACTTCGGAAAAAAGCTGCTCTTGCCTTTTTCTAACGGCAAACTTCACAACTTCGGAAAAAAGCTGCTTTTGCTTTTTCTAACGGCAAGCTTCACAACTTCGGAAAAAAGCTGTTCTTGCTTTTTTCTAATGCCAAGCATAGCTTGGCTATGCCCTCGCTACAGTTCAATATTTTACCACAAACACCACCCGTTTGTACAGTAAAATTTTTATTAAATCTATATTTTAGCTATTTAGCAAACCATATACAATCATAATCATGTGGCAATACAAATGTCCACCTAAATTCAGAATCAACAAAATACACATCCTCGCAATAAATCAACCGTAACATATAACATTTAAATCTTTCCGGCAGACACAAATGGTACACTTGCTTTCCGTTTTCGCTAAACATATATACATCTGGCTTTTTTTCATTATCAAATTGCTCTTTCGCCAACCTTCCCTTTAAAATCGGCTCAACCATTTTATAACTAAAAGCATGCCACATAAATTGATTCATATGACATCTTTTTTGTTCTTCTTCTGTAAGTAATGAACAAAACTCACTTATCCACTTTTGCTTAATTTCTTTGACTGTATATTTATCTTCCATACATCTGACACCAATTTTTATGAAATAACTCTTCATGTTTAATAATTGCTTTTTTCTTTCTTCTTCATTTTCCATTTCAAGTTTTTCTATCTTATTTATAA
>ENA-ORUA01003112-ORUA01003112.1-human-gut-metagenome-genome-assembly--contig:-NODE-3112-length-11899-cov-4.760976_pt1 | contig 11899 bp, 9 predicted proteins | sample MGYA00242076_ERZ509201 | MGnify/ENA primary metagenome ERZ509201 (study PRJEB26280, sample SAMEA2338863) | human gut metagenome | biome: human gut; feature: human-associated habitat; material: faeces...
AATAAAATTGCCAGATACAGTTATCAAAAATAGCTGTATCTGACACTCAGAATAGGGGGCTGCTGTCTGTCAAGCTCTGTGTGTTACTTTACCGCACATGAGCATTGTAGCACCGGTTCTCTCCGCAGATATAAATAAACGCGATGTATATCTTCCTGCAGGAAAATGGGTAAACATAACAGACGCACCGATCGAACATATTCCAGTGTTTGAACGGATATAGATATAAACAAGGACCAAAAGTTCATCCAAGAACTTTTGGTCCAATTATTTCATACTCACTCCTCCTCAAATTCCGCAAGTTCGGTCTCCGTCTCAAGCATCCGCTCTAACAGACTCTCCTGGTTCTTTTCCTCCGCATCGAGTGCATTCTGCAGTTCCATCAGCTTCGGATAGTCACTGGCAAGCTCCGGATCCATGAACTGCATTTTTATTTCTGCAAGTTTTTCCTCGCTCTCCTCTAACATTTTTTCATATTTTTCTAACTGACGCTGCAGTCTCGAACGGATCTTGCCCGGATTATAATATGTTTTTTTGTCAAATACATCCGTTAAAGTCGGCACATCTTTGCCTGTTTTGATACTACTCTGATTCTGATTTTGTTTCTCATTCCCCGCGGGGTTTTGTGTGTAATTTCCTGCCATATGCCGCGCACTCTGTGACATTACCTGCCCTTTTGGGGAAATCCCCATTTCTTTTTGTTTTTCTGCAAGATACTCCTCATAGCTCATGGCATATTGTTTCACACCACTCTCGGAAAACTCCAAAATCCCGGTTGCGATCCTGCTGATAAAATAACGGTCATGTGAGACGAAAAGTACTGTTCCCTCGTACTCTCTTAACATCTGTTCTAACGCCTCTTTTCCAACAATATCCATATGGTTCGTCGGCTCATCTAAGATCAAAAGATTCGGTTTGGTCTGCATCATTTTACAGAGTGCGAGACGGACTTTTTCTCCGCCGGAAAGCTGTCCCATCTTCTTTTCTACATCTTCTCCGGAAAATAAAAATCCCCCCAGTGCACTGCGGACTTCCTCCCTCATATAGGAAGGATATTCCTCCCAGAAATTTTCAAGCACGGTCTGATCTTCCCGGAAATGCTCCTGCACTGCTTTCTGCTGGTCAAAATAACTCCATTCTACATTTTGTCCAAATGAAAATTCACCACCTAACGCAGGCAGTTCGCCGACTAAGGTTTTCAAAAGTGTGGATTTTCCTTTACCGTTCTCCCCAATGATTGCAAGTCTGTCTTTCTTTTGAAGCAGAAATGAGACTTTACTTAAGACGGTATCGTAACCGATCTCAAGATTTTTGGCATGAATCACATTCGTGTAGCTTTCCATGCGCGGTACATATCTCGCATGAAATGCTTTCGTATCAAAATATCTCGGCTTTTCGATTTTTACCATGTGTTCGATCGCCATGCGCTTTGAACGTGTCGCCGCCACTTTCGTCGGCGTATTTTTCCATTTTTCGATCCAGTCCGTCAGACGTTTGATCTCCTTTTGCTGCTCCTCATAGTCTTTTTCCTGCTTGATGAGTGCCTCTTCCTTTTGCTTTATAAATGCCGTATAATTGCCGGCATAACGTTTGATCTCATGATATTCGATCTCGTAGGTCACATCGATCACTTTGTCTAAAAACATACGGTCATGTGAAACAATGATGACCGCCTTATCATAAGTCTTTAAATATCCTTCTAACCACTCGATTGTCGGAAGATCCAGATGGTTGGTCGGCTCATCGAGCAGCATGATATCCGGACGTTTTAACAGCAGTTTGATAAATGCCACTTTCGTCTGCTGTCCACCGGAAAAACTTCCGATCGGGCGTTTCAGATCTTCTAACGCAAACCCGAACCGCTGAAACATAGTCTCCATATCCTGCTGCCACGAATATCCCCGCATTGCCTCCATACGGCTTTGTAAGTTGTCATATTCGCGCAAAAGCTGTTTGTCCGCGGAAGTTTTCATCTCATTTTCAAGTTCCCGCATCCGCTTTTCACACGCAAACACCGGCTCAAATACTTTCTTGATTTCCTCTTCCACGGTCACATCTTTTTCCGTAAAATTAACCTGACGCAGGAAACCAATCTCCTGTTTTCCTGCCATCGTAATACCACATTCTTCATCGCTGTCTAAATTATTCATCGAAATATCGCCCGCGATCAGACGCAGCAGCGTGGTCTTTCCACAGCCGTTTCGTCCTACAATGGCGATTTTTTCTTTATCATGCACCTCAAAATTGACATCACGTAAAATCACATCTCCGCCAAACTGCACGAGGGCATGACTGATCTTATATCTCATATTTATCTCCATTCCTGCGTAAAATCTTACTTTTACACTAACTCCTCTATCTTTGATAGACTACCTACCTTCTAACACCAGCCGAAGTAATTCATTTGCCCAGTACTCCGTCAATTCAAAGTGAGGCACAGGCAGTAGTTATTCTCTGCTATTTCAGGATCATCTTCATGGCCGGTCTTCCCATAGCCCAGCATCACAAAACCAATCAAAAGACCATCATCATACATACATCCCAGACATTTTTTGTTGTAATTTCTTCAAAACGAATCATATTAATCCCCTTTCTTGCGTGTGAAAAAATGTATTTTCACACAAATCTCCATTCTTTTCCCTCACAGCAGCCGAAATACCTGCTCTGCCGTGGCGGCTATATTTTCCATTGCATTTTCTTTTTTCATTGCTTCTTCTAATGTTGTCACGCCTCTTACGATCGGGAAAAATGCATCGATTCCCGCCCGGTTACAGACTTTCGCTTCCGGTGCAACGCTCCCTGCAAATGCAATGACTTTCGCATTATATTTTTTTGCCAGCGCAGCAACACCAACCGGTGCTTTCCCCATGACCGTCTGTGCATCCAGACGTCCCTCTCCGGTCACCACAACATCTGCATTTTTCATTTTTTCTTCCAGACCGGTTGCATGCAAAATCAGTTCCACACCCGGTATCAGTTCTCCCGCAAGATACGAAAGGAACGCGTATCCGAGTCCTCCCGCTGCACCGGCGCCCTCGCAGTCCGCAAAGTCACATCCAAGACTTTCTTTGGTCACATCCGCATAATGTCTCATTGCTTCATCGATCTGATCTTTCTGCTCTTCCGTCACACCTTTTTGTGACCCAAATATGTAAGTTGCACCCTGTTTGCCGCAAAGCGGATTTTTCACATCACAGGCAATCTGAAATTTTGCACCGGAAAGCAGCGGATTTTTATTTTCAGTCCGGATCACCTCAATCTTTGCAAGCGCAGCCGCGCCCTCTCCCACATCATTTCCATCTTCATCAAAAAATTCAAATCCAAGCGCCTTTAACATTCCGATGCCGCCATCGTTGGTTGCACTTCCACCAATTCCAATCATGAAATTTTTACAGCCGCGTTTCAGGGCATCTGCAATCATCTCCCCCACTCCATAGGTAGATGCACGCAATGGATCTTTCTTTGTCACAAGCGTGATTCCTGCGGCAGATGCCATTTCCATGACAGCCGTTTTTGTCTCTTCTAAAAAACCGTAATAACACGACACTTTTTCTCCAAGCGGTCCTGCCACGGTAACCGGTATTTTTTCTGCTTCCAAGCCTTCGATCAGTGCATCCACGGTTCCTTCACCGCCATCTGCGAGTGGACTTAACCATACTTCTGCATCTGGTTTTGCTGCCAGAATTCCTTTCTTTACAGCATTTCCAGCCTCCATGGAAGTCATGCTTTCCTTAAATGAATCGATTGCAATTACTACTTTCATATAAATCTCCATTTCTGCGCTGCTTTCAAGCGCATCACAAGTTTGTGCGAAGCACAAATCTTGCGTGTGAAAAATGTTATTTTTCACACTAACCTCCATTCCAGACTATCTTTTCATCCCAAGCTGCCAGAACGCCACCGCGCTTGCTGCCGCCACGTTCAGTGAATCCACACCATGTGTCATTGGAATTTTCACCGTATAGTCACAGTCTGCGATCGTGTGATCTGCCAGCCCGTCACCTTCCGTTCCGAGAACGATTGCTAACTTTTCCTCCGTCATCATTTTTTCATCATCTATACTCACGGAGTCATCCCGAAGTGCCATTGCCGCCGTTTTATATCCCAGCTTATGCAGCACATCCATCGCACCGTCCGGCCAGGATACATTTTTATCAAAATATGTCCACGGTATCTGGAATACTGTTCCCATGCTGACACGGCTTGCTCTCCGGTACAGCGGATCTGCACAGGCTGATGTCAAAAGAACTGCATCCATTCCAAGTGCCGCCGCAGAACGGAAAATTGCTCCGACATTTGTTGGATTTACCACATTTTCCAAAATTGCAACACGCCTTGCATTTTTGCAGAGCTGCTCCACGGAAGGCAGTGTGGGACGGTACATGGCACAGAGCATGCCGCGTGTCAGCTGATAGCCGGTGATCTTTGCCAGCACCTCGATTTCTGCCACATAAACCGGGATTTCATGCTCATCCTCCCTATAAACCAAAGACTTCTGTGTAAGATCTCGGCTTTGTAACTTTTCGCAGCGCGCAAGGATTTCTTTTGCCTGTGTCTCCACATGTTTTTTTTCCATCAAAAATGACATCGGCACACAGCCGGCATCTAAGGCACGCTCGATCACCTTCGGACTTTCCGCAATGAAAATCCCCGGCTTCGGCTCAAAATAGTGAAAAAGCTGTGCTTCATTTAAATTGTAATAAATCTGCAGCTCCGGGGCATCCAGATCTTTGATTTCTATAATATTTATCATCGTGTTCCTCTTTTCTCTCCTGTATCAGCGCTTGAGCATATGGCAGATAAATTCATTGATTATACCATGTGCAAAATGGCACATGATCAAATTTCAAGCCGGAAAAGAATTCTTCCCTCCTCAAGCTCTCCCCAACAATTTACCGGCGGCTCCTTCGTTTCTTTAAATCCACAATCCGAATGCATTTTTATTGATGATAAATTACTTTTTCCTATAATGCAATCTATCTTTTTTGCGCCTATGCCTTTCAAAAACTCCGTTACATGACGTATCAGTTTTTTACCATATCCTCTGTTTCTCTGCCCCGGCATCGTCTCAACTGCCTCAAGAAACCATTTCCCCGGCTCTGACTCAACTACCCTAAGTCCGCATACCCACTGTTTTTCTGCAGTTTCAACAAACACCATCTGCTTTGGATTTTCGATAAACTCCTTTAAAAACGCCGCATATGATGCCTCCATTTCATTACGATTTTTAAATTCCCCCTCCATATCCGCCATGGATTCTGCATATAATAAAAACATTTTTTTTATTACCTGTTCATTTACATTTTCAATCCGTTCTAACATTTTTTATCCTCCTCTTCTGATCGCCAGATTACAAAAACGGTCGGATCACAGCTTTACAGTTCCACGACACGCGTTGAAGCTGTTCGGATTTCTCCGTCTGTCACAAGCAATTTTGCATAACTGCTGCCTGACTGCTGTGTATTGATCTGCTGCACATTTTTCCCCTCATAACCTGCCTGTCCGATATTTACCTGCTGCAGAATCGTCTTGATCAGCGTCGATTTTCCACATCCGTTTTCTCCATGTAAAAAGACACGTTCCCCCTGCACCAGTTCAAAGGTCAGATTTTTCAATACATCGTCCTCTGCACCTTCATACCGCACCGAAAGTTCCTGGCAGGAGATCAGGCGTTCCTTATGATAATACAGTGGCATAAGTTTTAAGCTGACCGGCTGCTCGATATCCTGCAAAAGACCCTCTTTTTCCTGTATTTCCCGTTCCATCCGGCGTTCACACTGTGTCACACGGCTCTGCATCTTTTTTGTCTTGGCACCGATATATGCTCTCGTTGCACCCGAGCGGTCATGCTCTTTGACCGGATCATAGCCTATTTTCGTCGCTTCGTTTTTATCCGCCCACTTTCGGCTTCTTGCCGCCGCCTGTTTTAAAGATGCGATTTCTTTCAAATGTTTTTCATTTTCCTCCATCGCAAAATGATCCATCCGCGTCTTGTTTTCCCACCAGCTTGAAAAATTGCCGCTCTGTACCTCGATCGTCTTTCGATTTAAAACCAGTACATGATCAATGCAGGCATCTAAAATATCCCTGTCATGCGATATCAGGATAAACCCTTTTTTCCCGCGCAGATTTAAAAAAGTTGTTTTTCCTTTTCCATTTCTCCCGATCAGACCTAACTTCCAGTCCGTATCAATCCCAAAAGATACGTTTTCAAAAACCGTATCAAAACTTCCCTCATAACCATATGTGAGATCTGTTACCTGAATCTGTGACATAAAAATCTCCCCATTTCCCTTCCATACAAAAAATCCCATGCTGCCATGGGATTTTTCTTACACCTCACATATTTTATGATCACATCTGGCAGACAATAGATTGCACATTGTAAGATAAAATCGATTGTCCCGGACAACAAAATGTCCGTTTCCGCCATTTTTTAACACAAAAAAGAGAGGATACAAGAATCAAATCCACTTTTGGCAACATGATATGCAGTACTGCACCTCTGCAATACTGCTGTAACTTCAGATTTACACAACATATCATGCACTTTATTCCTTATACCGGTGCAATATATGCCATGTATCATCCCGAATCAGCAGACAAGCGTATGCCATATATGACACACATTCTCTTGCTGACTCTGTTTTCTTTCATGTTTCAAAAGTAAATTATCTCCGCATTAGTTCCTCTCCTTTAAATTTCTATTGCAATAGTAGCACAATGCCATTTTTAATGCAACCAAAAATTTTTACGAAAAATCTTTCGTTACCGGTCACACAATAAATATGCACAGCAGCAATCTCTACTCCACATTTTTGAGTGCCTGATCCATCGGGATCTTTTTGATACGCATAAAGTCCAGTATCATTACAAACAGATATCCGATCAGCACAAATGCAAACATTTTCACATATCCGGCTGGCTGGATCACAAATGCAAACCATCCACTGTAACTAAACAAGATCGCCTTCCATGCCAGATTCATAACAAACGTTCCAAGTACAACACTGACCGCATCTTCGATCACAACCATGATCGTTGTGGAAAGCAGATACAGGCTGGCGATTTCTTTATTCTCATATCCAAGAATCTTTGTCATTGAAATTGCATTCTCATTTTTCTCAATGATCAGCTTTGTCAGAAGATAGATCAAAACTGCTGAAAGCAGGATACAAAGTATCTGGAAATAATCCATATAAGATCCCATGGAATGATCTAACTGGTCACACATCTTTGTGATATCACGCTCGGTGATCACCGTTGCAATATCATCTTCCGACAGATCTGTAAGCTCTTCATTTGAAAAATATCCACTGAATGCCTCTTCATCCAGCTCAAATACCATGCGGTAATTTTCAATCGGCATAAATACTGCAATGTTTACGCACTGGTCATAAATTCCGGCTATCGTAAACGTATACTGTTTGTTTTCATATTTTTCATCCAGTGAAACGGTATCCCCGACATTAAGTTCATATTTTTCTGAAAATGATCTGGAAATATAAACTTCCTCTTCCTGCAGGGACTGCATACCTTTTATTTCTACATACTTACTATCGTCTGAAATACCGTAAACAGAGACTTCCTCATCTATTACATCGCTTTTTTTCTGCAAAGAACACATACTGAATTTTTCTGCGTCTTTATTGTCCGTCGTCAGTACATTTCCATCTTCATCCTCAAAAGATTTCAGAACATACTGATACTTTGCAAACATCATATTTTTTGCATTTTCTTTGTAATAAGAAAGCGTATCCGGCATTCCCACTGCCATTGCAAGCATCACCATGATAAAGAAAATTCCCACAAACAGAATCAGATAATTTGCCACATTCTGAAACATGATGCGCAGACGGAATCTGTTAAAAAATTTAAAATGTGGCAGCCGCATTGCTTTTTTGCGTTTTGTTTTTTTCAGATCATGCCTCAGAAACTGTAACGGTGTATGCTGCATCATTTTAATAATGACGATCAGATTGACCATAAACATCAGCACGACCGGTATCAGGGTTGTCTTAAAAAATGCATCCGGATTCCAGATCGTCTCATAGGTCGGAAGGCTGTAACTGTTATAATACATGGATACCACAACATCTTTAAATACCGTATAGCCAAGCACATTTCCGACTAATGCGGAAATCAGCGTGACAATGACCGGCATGGACAGATAATGACGTACCAGTTCTCCTTTTGTATAACCGGATGCACGCAGCGTACCGATCGCCTGGGACTCTTTTGTGATCGTATTGCTGATCGTGACAGCAAAAATAAATGCAATAATGACGATCAAAATATCAAGCAGCACACCACCCATCGCCTCATCCGAACCCATGTCATCGGTTGCAAAATTGATCGCCGGATTTGCATATTTCGGCACATAATCTTCAATCTCATTGTCATTTACCACGGTCTGTGTGAGCAACGCCCGCATAAAATCATCCGACTGGTTTTTCTCTTCTTTTTCATCTGACGGCTCATTTTCATACTTCCATGCATAATCGTAATGAATCGTCTTATGTAACTTTGCAAATCCCTCATCTGTTACCATTGCAACGTTAAACTTTAAGGCATCAAACATCAGATCCGTGCTTTTTTCGTGCAGTGTGGAATAGTTGACATATGCGATCAGACCAACGACCTGATATTTTTCTTCTCCGACTGTGATCTCATCGCCGACTTTTATCCCGACATTGTCAGCATGCATACGGTCAATGGCAATTTCATCCTCTTTTTCCGGGAAACTTCCGTCCATCAGGCATGCAAAATTGATATCATCTGTCTTTGCAAAAACACGGACTGTTCCATCCGAAGTTCCGTCGTTGTCATGATCTTCCTCTTCATCCCTGTAAAAATTTTCATACAGATGAACCGGAGTTTCCTTAAAATCAGGATCGTTCAATTCATATTTTTCTTCTGCATCCGCATATTTCTCGTTGATCTCATCTAAAACCTTGTTCCAGGCTTCGTCGTATGCTTTCTCATATGCCTCGTCATGTGCCTCATCAAACGCTTTCTCATACGCCTCATCATGTGCCTTAGGATATGCTTTTTCATATGCTGTATCATAGGCTTTGTTGTACTGCCCGGACTGTTTTGCCTGTGCCACTGCTGTATCAAGCATAACTCCCGCAGTTGTTTCATCAAGTCCCTGCGCCATCAGCATCTGCTTTATCTGTGCATTAAAAGAAACATCAAATTCTGACTGGAACTCTGCATCAAATTTTTCCTTAAATTCTGTTTCAAACTTCTCATCAAATTCTTTTTTGAACTTTTCTTCAAATTCACTATCGAACTTTTTATCCAGCTTCTTTTTTGCCTCATCAATGTAATACTGTCTGACATCTGCTTTATCGCCTGTCTTAATTGCATCAAGCAGTGTTTCGTCTGCTTTCTTTTTTAATTCAAAGTGTCCGTCTTCCAGCTTGTATCTGCCAACACCCTCATCAGCCGCTGTCATCATGCTCTCGTTTGCAACATACATGCCGGACACAAAGCCGATCATCAGAATCAGGAACAGACTTACCACAAGATACTTTTTCCAGTCTCCTGTCAGTTCTCTCGGTATTCGTCTGATAAGCGGATTTTTAATTTTTTTCTTTTTCATACTAATCTCCATTCTTGCGCTGTTTTTAAGCGCATCACAAGTTTGTGCGCCAGTACAGCTCCCTACCACTCCAGATCTGCCGCTGAAATTTTATGTTCATTGATATCGTTATGACGCACTGCCCCATCACGGAGTTTGATGACATGGTCTGCCATATGCCGGATTGCCTCGTTATGTGTAACCATAATAACTGTATTACCATATTTGACATTGACATCCTCAATCAGCTTTAATATTTCCTTGGAGGTATTGTAATCGAGTGCTCCGGTCGGCTCATCACAGAGCAGGATATCCGGATTTTTCACAATGGCACGCCCGATGGAAACCCTCTGCTGCTGTCCGCCGGAAAGCTGGTTCGGCAGTTTATGCCTGTGTTCATAAAGTCCCAGCGTATGTAATAAATCGTCAATATCGAGCGGACTGTCTGATAAATATGCACCAACCTCAATATTTTCCTTGACATTTAAATTTGCGATCAGGTTATACATCTGAAATACATAACCTAAATGTTTTCTGCGGTACTGTGTCAGCTTCTTCTCTCCGAGTTCTTCTAACTTATCGCCGTTGATGGAGATGTAACCGGAGTCCGCACTGTCGATACCACCGATGATATTTAACAGCGTCGACTTTCCGGAACCGGATGGTCCAAGCAGCACACAGAATTCTCCTTTTTCCACAGAAAAATTCATTCCCCGAAGTACTTCCTGTCGGGTCTCCCCGCTTCCAAACCCTTTTTTCAGATCAACAATTTCCAAAAATTTTCTTTCTTCTTCTGACATATGTTCCCCTTTCCCATTACAGAATTGTTCTTATATCCTTATCTATTCTGAATTGTGTTAAAGTCTTTTCTTACTTTTGTTAGTGTTGTCTAACTTTTGTTTGTATTATATCACAGCTTTTCCAGATTACAAGCAAAAAGACGATTCCTTTTGTCAGAATCGTCTTTTTGCCTTATATAATGTCTTTACTGTCTGTTACACTGTAAATATTGTTCTATTTCTGAAACTGGCTTTCCTGTCACTTCTATGATTTTCTCTATTGTGAAACCGGACTTGATCATATTACAGATGATTTCTGCTATAGCTTTATCTCTGCCAATCTCAATCCCATCACTTTTACCAGCTTCATACTCTGCCTTTCGGAGTTTCTTTTCTTCCCACTCTTTATCGTACTCTAATATACTCACCATCTTTTCTCCTTTTTGCGCTGTCTTTTGCGCATAACAAGTTTGGACGTAAGTACAAACTTGCATGTGAAAAATCTCATTTTTCACATTACCTCCGAGCGATTCTTCCGAAGAAATTCCACTAAAATTCCTTCTTTGATGCATTCCGTGATTGCCCTTTCAACTGCATCATTCAGATTCTGCGCTGATGCATATTTTCGGACTCTCGCAACATAAATGGCATATTCCTTCAATGTCTGACACTGTTCCATCAGGTCTTTGTTGTGTCCTTCGTTCACATTCAGCATCAGAACTTTTAACTCTAAATCCGGCTCTCCAGCCAGATGCTCATATGCCTCAGACAAACGCAGTTCGACCCGGTCGTCCACTGTATCCGTTCCATTATAAAACACCATAAACTTCGGTGCCGGAATCTTCTGCAGCTTTGACGAATACAGTGACTTATCATTCAGATACTGCTGATACTCGATTCCAATATAGATCAGATCCCGCAATGGTATATTGGGATTGATCGTCGACTGATGCTCATAGAGATAAATATTCGTCTCTAACATAAATGCCAGATCATTTTTCATTCCCATATAGATTGCGTTTTCCAACGTGACGATCTTAAGGGCTTCCGCATTCTGATAATGGCTTCCGGTCACTGCGTTGTACAGGGATAAGAGATTCTCTTTCTCTGAGAACAGCATGCGGAATACAGTGTCTTTGTACTGACGGTTGGCTGTCGGTATCTTTTCTGATACCTGCTCACTCTTCTTCATATTCAGTTCCTCCTGTGTGCAGGAGGCTCATCCAGATCTCCTGCTTTTCATTTTTGTGGATAAAAAGCATAGATTTCTGAAATGTTTTTTGAAATTTAGACGGATGTATACATCCTGATAGTCATGCAGACAGAATTGCCGGATTCATAATTATGGCATCGGATAAATGTCCGCATCAATAGAAATATGCTTTGAGTTATTTTACCATACGTCATTCTTAGTATGCAACTGATTTAAAATTTCTTGTGCAGGTTGTACAAAAACATGGTTGCAGTTCACAGATTACCCGGGAGTTTGACACATTGAAATCCAAAAAAGTACCACAAAGCCTTGAAATAGGCT
>ENA-ORUA01003123-ORUA01003123.1-human-gut-metagenome-genome-assembly--contig:-NODE-3123-length-11842-cov-5.743870_pt1 | contig 11842 bp, 10 predicted proteins | sample MGYA00242076_ERZ509201 | MGnify/ENA primary metagenome ERZ509201 (study PRJEB26280, sample SAMEA2338863) | human gut metagenome | biome: human gut; feature: human-associated habitat; material: faeces...
CAAGTGCCATATCAATGGCTACACGGGCAGAATCATAATTCTGCGCATAGCTGTCCCCATTCATGCCGATACCAATACTTAAGGTAACCGCCATCTCATTGCCAATGTTAACCGTCTTAACATCTTCCAGAATGGAAAATCGTTCCTCCTGCATCTGCTCCATATATTTCTGTTTCACAGCGAAGAAATACTTGTCCTTCTCGATGCTTTTTAAGATACCATCTACCGCACCGATATATTTATTGATCTTACGATCGATCAAAGCAGTCAGCAGAGAACGGCGCACCTCTTCCACGCTCTCAAGTGCCTCATCATAGTTATCCAGATAGATGATACCGGCTACCATCTTTTCATCTGTGATCTGCTGACGACACCGCAGAATCTCGGTTTCATCAAACAAATACACAGCCAGAAGCTTCTGGCGGCTGATGACCGCCTGAATTTCCTCCTGTTCCGAGCTGCTCACATAGATTGGCTGAAGCTCCATACGGAACCGACGCTCTCCAAACACGGTATGCACCTTGACCGGATCCTCATCGGTTGCCAGATCATCTTTTGTGACTTCCGGGAACATGGTAAGCAAACTCTTCCAGTTTCCTTTTTCCAGGGCAGTGATCGCCTGAAATTCATCGTTGGCCCAGACAATCCTGCCGTCTTCATCGGCCAGCGCGTAAGGCAGGGCCAGTCCCGTAAGCAGCTGCTTCTGAATCCATGCATATTCCGCAGAAAAGTCTACCAGACCGCCCAGGATTCTTTTTTTGCTGTAAAAAAAGATCCACATGGCAACGCCCAGATAACTGATCGTGAAGGGGATCATGACCAGACCGCCAATGCGGCTGACACACCCGGCCGCGATGTTGGCGCAGACCATAAACACGGAAAGAAGCAGGGGCCAGCTCAAATACCCTTTTAGCTGCCCATGGACTTTTATGTTCTCTTTCATACGTTTTCTCCTTATCAGATCCGAAAGGATCTGCCGCTGCAGGCAGCTTTTTTGCTGCCACCTATCTTTGAATTATACCATAGCTGCCCTATTTCGTCTACTGTTCGCATGTTCTGCAAACAGCAGACAGATTTTACCGATGCTCTGACTTCCCCTTTATCTAAATCCGTTTCTGTGATAAAATAAGAGTCCAGATTCACGATTTACCATGTATACAAAGGAGATCTGCCTTATGATAAAAAAAGAAATTGCTGAGATCAAACGCCAGTTTACCCCGGCCAACTGCTCCATCTCCCGCATCTGCGGCTGCTATGTAGAAATGCGCGCCGCCATAACTCACCGCCACTGCCCGGATATTCATCCGAGATGGTGAAAATTGATCCAAATGGAGAAAACCGTTTTGCCGCGCTGCGGACAGTCTGTTTTAAGCAAAATCCAACGAAAGCCAGAAGCGGGAGGGCGGACAGCACCGGGCAGACAGCCTTTTGCTGGTGCTTTTAGCAAAGATGAGATCCGGCACCTACGCAGACTTTCGCGAGGGTCCGCCGACCCTCGTGAACATAGTCGGAGTTGGTGACTAGCTCAGATTTGCGTTACCAGCGGCTGTCTGCCCGGTGCTGTCCGTCCTCCCACTTCGTCCGTCATAAACCCAACCGAACTTATTTTTCTCTACACATCCGTAAAAACTCTTCATGCACCCGCTCATCCTCATCCAGCTCCGGATGAAACGCCAGCGCCATCTGCTTCCCATACCGAACCGCCACAATCCGATCCTGTACTACAGCCAGCACTTCAATCCCATCCGAAACCTCCGACACATAAGGCGCCCGGATAAACGTCATAGGAATCTCCCCAATTCCCTTAAACTCTGCCTCCGTATGAAAACTACCAAGCTGCCGTCCATAAGCATTCCGCTTCACCACCATCGGGACCGTCTGAAGATGCACCGTCGCATCACCCTCCAGCGAATCCGCCAGAAGAATCATCCCCGCGCAGGTAGCCAAAACCGGAAGCCCCTCCTGAATCTGCTTCCGGATCGTATCAAACATCCCAAGCTCCCGTAAAAGCTTCCCCTGTACCGTACTTTCGCCGCCGGGAAGAACCAGCCCGTCATAAGACTGGTTCAGATCCTCCGCCTTGCGAAGTTCCACACAGGAAACACCAAGCGCTTCCAGCTTCCGCTCGTGCTCAATAAAAGCCCCCTGTACAGCAAGAACCGCAATCTTCATCTTATTTGCCCCTTTCTGCCATCAGAAGCTGAATCTCAGACTCATTGATACCAACCATCGCTTCTCCGAGATCCTCAGACAATTCGGCGATCATCTTCGCATCCGTATAATTCGTAACCGCTTTTACAATCGCATTTGCTCTCTTCTCCGGATTACCGGATTTGAAAATACCGGATCCTACGAAGACACCCTCGGCACCCAGTTGCATCATCAAAGCTGCATCTGCAGGAGTAGCCACACCTCCGGCTGCAAAATTAACCACCGGAAGCTTTCCATTTTCATGTACATAAGCAACCAGATCAAAAGGAACCTGTAACTGCTTTGCAATCTCAAAAAGCTCATCCTCACGCATGCCTTTGATCTGTGCAATCGCACTGTTCATTTTACGCATATGACGTACCGCCTGCACGATATCACCGGTACCAGGTTCTCCTTTGGTACGGATCATGGAAGCACCCTCGTTGATCCGGCGAAGCGCCTCGCCCAGATCCTTTGCTCCACATACAAAAGGTACTTTAAAGTTTTTCTTATTGATATGGTACACATCATCTGCAGGAGAGAGCACTTCACTCTCATCGATATAGTCAATCTCGATCGCTTCGAGAACCTGAGCCTCCACAAAATGACCGATTCGGCATTTGGCCATAACCGGGATAGTAACAGCGTTCTGGATCCCCTGAATCATCTTCGGATCACTCATACGGGAAACACCGCCGGCTGCACGGATATCTGCAGGTATCCGTTCCAGTGCCATGACAGCACAGGCACCTGCTGCTTCCGCGATCTTTGCCTGCTCCGGTGTGGTAACATCCATGATGACACCGCCCTTTAACATCTGTGCCAGTTCTTTGTTCAGTTCGTATCTGTTTTCCATAATAATGTTCCTCCTTAAGTAGTAGGTTAATCTCTTGAAAAAAATATATGGGTAGATTATAATGCTAAAGTGGATATGAAAAAATCATCAAAATAAATATATTCAGTAAGACCAGATAGGAGAAAAGAAGAACCATGCTGACGTATAATTTTACAAATATAGGGTCAGATTCGATGTATGAATATCTGTATAAATGCATCAAAAACGACATTTTACAGGGCAATTTGCAGGCAGGAGAGAAACTTCCGTCCAAGCGGAGTTTTGCAAAAAATCTGGGTATCAGCGTGATCACCGTAGAAAATGCCTATGAGCAGCTGATCGCGGAGGGTTATATCTATTCCATGCCCAAAAGAGGATTCTATGTAACGGATTTTAAGGGCGCACTGGAGAGCAAACAGAGAGAAGAAGTGCAGGAGATCATTCCCCTGACCAGCGGAGAAAACAGCTATCTGGCGGATTTTACCAGTAACCAGACCGAAGCCGATCAGTTTCCGTTTACCATCTGGGCAAAGATGGTCCGGGAGGTATTAAGCGACAGCCGGATCCAGCTGATGACCAACCCGCCCTGTGGAGGAATCATGTCGCTCAGACAGTCGATCGCGGGCTATCTGAAAGACTTCCGGGGCATGACGGTACAGCCGGAGCAGATCATCATCGGAGCCGGAACCGAGTATCTGTGCGGGCTTTTGATCCAGCTTTTGGGACACGAAGCGGTCTATGCGGTGGAAAATCCGGGGTATCAGAAGATCGGAAAAATCTATCAGAACTATCAGGTTAACTGGAAATACATCGATATGGATAAAGAAGGCGTGGAAGTTTCTCAGTTAGAGGAAAAAAAGGTAGATATTGTACATATTTCTCCATCCCATCATTATCCGACCGGAATCGTGATGCCGATCAGCCGCCGTTATGAACTCCTTGGCTGGGCGGCGAAAGGAGAAGGAAAATACATCATCGAGGACGATTACGACAGTGAACTGCGTCTGGGAGGGAAACCGATCCCTACCCTGCAAAGTATCGATATTTCCGAAAAAGTTATTTATATGAATACCTTTACAAAGACGCTGGCTTCTACCGTGCGTATCAGTTATATGATCCTGCCGCGTCCGCTTTTGGAACAGTTTTACCAGAAATTATCATTTTATTCCTGTACGGTATCAAACTTTGAACAATATACCCTGGATCTGTTTATCAAAGAAGGATATTTCGAAAAACATATTAACCGGCTGCGCAATTACTATCAAAATAAGAAAAATGGATTCTTATCTGCGATCCGGGATAGTGGCCTGCACAAATGTGTGGAAATATCCGGGGAAGAGGCCGGTGTGCATTTTCTGATGAAATTGAAAACGGAGAAAGCTGAGGAGAATGTAATGGAACTGGCAAAAGCCCAGGGCATCAAACTGTCACCGCTCTCTAAGTTTTATTATGAAAAGAAAGCAGGAATTGAGAATACTTATGTGATGAATTATTCTTCGGTAGATATGGAGCAGATCGGAAAGATTGTAAGAGGGCTAGAGCGTGTCTGAAAAATCATTTCCGCAATCTGCAAGCCCCACTTTGCGGTATATTTTACCCTCATTCGGTTGCCGTAGCCCGCTACGCCGCCCTCATTCGGATAAAATCTCCCACAAATTGGGACTCGCAGCTCACGAAAAGCCTTTTTCAGACACGCTCTAGAGAAAATCTGCTGAAAGAAATGAGAAAATAAAAACGGGATTCACCTGGAATCATTTTCGATGTCCGGGTGGATCCCGTTTTCTGCACTTATGTAATTAATTGTTTTATTCGTCTAACTTGATTTTCTCCTTCAGAACCACGCAGGCAGCCAGGTCACCGATGACGTTGACACAGGTTGCACCCATATCACACAGGGTGTTGATACTGATGTAGACACCCATAACGCCGGCCGGAAGCCCTGCCATGGTAGCAAGAGCTGCGAAAGAAGCAATGGCTCCACCGGGGATACCCGGAGTTCCCACAGAAAGGAGAACGTTGGCTAACAGGATGATGATCATCATGCTGATGCTTACGTTAATACCGCAGGCATTGGCGAAGAACATGATCATAAAGGACATCAGGATGGATACCGCATCCATGTTGACGGTTGCTCCCAGAGGAATGGTGATACTGGTGATCTTGTTGGAGACACCAAGTTCTTCTTCCACACACTGTTTGCTGATCGGGATGGTTGCGGAACTGGAACAGGTTCCGAAGGCATTCAGAGCAGCAGGCATGATGGCCTTGAAGAATTTGACCGGGCTTGTCTTACCAAGAATTTTTACGGATCCTCCATAGATGAACAGTGCAAATCCGTAGAAAGTTACATACAGAATGATCAGCTGGGTAGCCAGAGACAGGATCGTCTTGGTTCCGTTGGCTTCTACAACCGGTACGATGGTACAGAAGACACCGATCGGGGTAAAATACATCACGGTGCTGATGATCTTCAGACATACCTCGTTACAGGAATCAATCAGATGTAACAGAGGTTCCCCTTTTTCTTTGATCGCCAACAGGGTAAAACCGATGATAACGGCAAATACCAGAACCTGAAGCATATTTCCGTTGGCAAAAGCAGCTACCGGATTGGACGGGATCAGGTTTTTTACGGTATCCAGGATGCTGGTCATCTCGGTAGCCTGGATATCGGAAGTTGCCATCTCGAAGTTAACTCCTTTTCCAAGGCGGATCAGACGTGGGATGATCAGTCCTGCCAGACTGGCAAGTCCGGTGGTACACAGGAAAAAGATCATGGAATAACCGGTAATCTTTCCGGTGGTACGGGCATTACCGATACTGGTGATACCCATGATGATGGAACAGAAGACCAGAGGGAAGATCATCATATTCAGTGCATTCATATAGATGCTTCCCAGAAGACTGGTGACGGTCAGTACAGGTTCAAATCGTCCAGCCAGAAAAAGTCCGGTCAGAATACCGAGAATCAGACCGATGAAGATTGCACTTGTGATATGTTTTTGATACCACGCATAAAACTTTTTCATAGATTTCCTCCTCTTTTGAAATTTTTTTCTGGCAGTGCCAGATCGTTCATTTGTCAGTGGCTGCGGTGCCTGTGTGTCCGTGCTGACGAAAGATGACAGCACGAACGCCGGGAAACAACAGCGCTGCACTTGTATAATGAGTGCCCGACAAAATATGAAATATTTTATCATAAAGATATTAAATAAATATTACATAAAAATTACACGGAGAAATATTTTGAAGAAATATTGACGAAAAACAGGTATCTGGCATATAATAACAGCGATTATATCCCGATATGCTTTTAACAATCTCGGGAAGTAATCCATTTATCTGACAGACAAGTGAAAACGCAATGATTCAGCAGCTGCCGGAAGGCAGCGGACAAGAGGAGGCAAACATGAACAAATATGTGGAAAATCCTTCTGCATGGACTGCACCGGTGATCCCGGAGAAGATCCCACAGGGTGACATGCCAGGAGACAAGATCGAGATTGGTGAAGATCACATCAACAAAGCAAACCTGATCTTCAGAGAACTTTTAGGACAGATCAGAGAACTGAAAAAAGAAGACGCAGACCGCAAGATCGTACTGACTGTATGCGGTGGATCCGGAGTAGGAAAATCAGAGACCGCTTCTCTGCTTTCTTTCTATTTTAATCAGATTGGAATGAAAGCCTATACACTGTCCGGAGATAACTATCCGCACAGAATTCCAAAGTACAACGATGCAGAACGTCTTCATGTATTTCGTGAGAGCGCGATCCGCGGTATGGTAAAAGACGGAACATTTACAAAAGAAAGATTCGACATTATCCATGAAAGACAGATTGCAGGAATGGATGCAGATCCGAAGCTGAAAGAGAGCTACGACTGGTATGAATCTTATCTGGAAAATGGTAAGACAGGCCTGAGAGGATATCTTGGTACCCTGAATGAAATCGATTTCAAAGAAGTGGAAGGAATCGTTGAAAGCTTTAAAAACAAGGCAGAAAAGATCTGGCTGAAACGGATGGGAAGAGAAGATACCGAACTGTGGTATGAAGAAGTGGATTTCTCTGATACCGAGATCCTGATCATCGAGTGGACACACGGAAACAGTGACAATTACAAGGGTGTAGATATTCCGGTTCTGTTAAACAGTACTCCACAGGAGACTATGGCACACAGAAAAGCAAGAAACCGTGACGGTGCTGTAGACAGCCCATTTACCACCATGGTACTGGAACTGGAACAGGATATGCTGGAAAGCCAGGCTCATAAAGCGAAAGTGATCGTATCCAAAGCAGGAAAACTGTTATCCTATGACGAATACAAAGAGATTATGGATCAGGGAAGAATATAAGGAGAGAGAAGCATGAGTAAAATGACCGTTACAGCAGATGCAAAACCGATGTTAAATGCATATCCGGACAGCGTAGGCGGAACCCTCAGCGATATCACCGGATTTTTACAGAAACCGGAATTAAAGGATGTATTTTCTTCCTTCTATATTCTTCCAAGTGTATTTAATACGGATCTGGATCGCGGATTTTCTGTGATCGATTACACACTGAACGAAGAACTGGCGGACCGGAAAGATCTGGAAGCACTGGATAAACTGGGTATCAATCTGAAACTCGACTTTATCCTGAATCACGCTTCTGTATTATCCAGTCAGTTTCAAGATATTCTGAAAAATGGTGACGATTCCAAATATCGTGATTTCTTCATTGACTGGAACAAATTCTGGGACGGTAAGGGAACCATGACCGAGGAAGGCTACATCCAGCCGGATCAGGAGCTGATCCAGCATATGTTCTTCCGCAAGCCGGGTCTTCCGATCCTGATGGTACGTTTCCCGGATGGGAAAAATGTACCGTACTGGAATACCTTCTATCAGGAAATCAAATATCCGGTTCTGGATGCACAGGATATCATGCAGGTAGCTAACGTGCAGTATTATAAGGCAGATCTGATCGCAAAGAAAGTCAACGAAGAGATCGCAGCAGGTAAGAAACCGGCGGAACTCACCATCGATGACAGCTGTAAGGACAGCGTTGTGGAACTGCTGGAGAGCAAGAGAAAATACCTGGGACAGATGGATCTGAACATCAAATCCCCGCTGGTATGGGAGTTCTATGAGAATACTCTGAAAACACTGGCTGGATACGGCGCAAAGATCGTCCGTTTGGATGCATTTGCCTATGCGCCGAAGGAGCCGGGTGAGAAAAACTTCCTGAATGAGCCGGGAACCTGGGAACTGCTGGAAAAAGTCCGCAAACTGGCAGACAAATATAACCTGACGCTGCTTCCGGAGATCCATGCAAGCTACGGAGAGAAGAACTATGAACAGATTGCAAAACAGGGTTACATGACCTACGATTTCTTCCTTCCGGGAATGATCATCGATGCACTGGAAAGCGGCAACGGTTCCACTCTGGAAAAATGGGCAAAAGAACTGATGGAAAAAGAAATCCATGTAGTCAACATGCTGGGCTGCCACGATGGAATCCCGCTTCTGGATCTGAAGGGGCTGATCCCGGAAGAAAGAATCCAGCAGATCATCGACACTGTTGTTGCAAGAGGCGGATATGTGAAAGATCTTCATGGTCAGAAAAATGTATATTATCAGGTAAATGCAACTTATTACAGTGCACTGGGCGAAGATGACAAAAAAATGCTTATGGCCAGAGCACTGCAGATGTTCATGCCTGGAAAACCGCAGGTATGGTACTTGGATCTTTTCGCTGGCAAGAACGACCACGAGGCTGTTAAACGTGCCGGTGCCGGCGGTCATAAAGAAATCAACCGTACCAATCTGTCCGCAGCACAGATCGAAGAACTGATGAAGACAGATATCGTAAAAGAGCAGTTGAAACTTCTGCATTTCAGAAACGTATCCAAAGCATTTGGTTTTGACGCAGATCTGGCGGTATCCACAGAAGGCGAAACCATCACCTTCACCTGGACAAACCAGGGCGAGAGCGCAACAATGCGTGCAAATCTGAAGACCTTTGAGTATGAGATTACGGATTCGGAAGGAATTTATGCGTAAGGGGTAAGGCAGTAGCATAAGGGAGATAAATAAAAATTAAAAATAAGGGAAGACAGGGCGAAACTGAACGGGGAGCAGTTTCGCCCTGTCTTTTGATGTGCAGAAAATTCCTTTTCTGTAAATCAAACAGCATTCTTTTTAACTGGCATTTTCGCTCCTTCCGCTGGAAAAATGCTAGGGGATAGAGTATACTGAAAGAAAGTATGATTCCGTGGAAACAGGAAGAATATACAAAAGAGGAAAAGGGAAGCGGGGGAATATATGGAACCTATGAAAAAGGGGCATCACCGTCTGGAAGTGATGTCGCATTATTATGGAAAACGAATCCAGCAGGATATGAGTAACTTTGTCAAATGGATTCTGCTGGCACTTTTGATCGGTGGAGTGGTTGGCGGTGCCAGCAGTTTATTTGCCGGGTGTCTAGGCTGGGTGACACAGTTTCGGACGGATCAGCCGGTGGTCGTTTTATTATTACCTTTTGGCGGTTTGTTGATCGTATTTTTATATCAGAAGATTGGAAAAGAGGACAGAGGAACAACCCAGGTACTCTCTACGATCCGGTCGCAGGATGAGGTTCCGCTTCGTTCAGCACCACTGATTTTTATCGCTACGGCACTGACGCATCTGCTGGGTGGTTCTGCGGGCAGGGAAGGTGCGGCGATCCAGCTGGGCGGAAGTATCGGCAATCAGCTGGGACGGTGGATCCATCTGGATGAGGAAGACCGCCATGTGATCGTTATGTGCGGAATGAGTGCAGCGTTTTCGGCGGTATTCGGTACACCGATGGCAGCTGCGGTATTTGCCATGGAAGTTGTCAGCGTGGGCGTGATGTACTATGCGGCACTGTTGCCATGCGTGGTGGCATCGCTGGTTGCTTATGATTTTGCGGGAAGCTTCGGGATTCATCCGGAGAATTTTCATGTCACAGGAATCCCGGCATTTTCGATGGAAAACGGGATCAAGATGGGTATTATCGCTGTGGGATGTGGCGCGGTCAGTATCCTGTTTTGTTTGTTGCTGGAATATGTGAGCAAAGGATATGATAAATGGCTGAAAAATCCATATCTGCGCGTCTTTGCGGCGGGTTGTCTGGTGGTAGTCCTGTACTGGATCCTTGGGACAGACCGGTATATGGGTGCGGGTAATCAGCTGATCGAGCAGGCAGTGGAACATGGACAGACGCAGACCTTTGACTTTTTCTGGAAAATGCTTCTGACAGCATTGACGATGCGTGCAGGTTTTCGAGGGGGGGAGATTGTTCCTTCATTTGCCATTGGTGCCACCTTTGGCTGCCTGGCAGGACAGATCATGGGATTCTCCCCGTCGTTAAGTGCAGCAGCCGGGATGACCGCCGTATTCTGCGGCGTGACGAACTGCCCGGTTACTTCTATATTAATAGCCTTCGAACTGTTCGGCTTCCAGGGTGTTTCGTATTATCTGCTGGCTACGGCGGTCAGCTATGCAGTGTCCGGATATTACGGACTGTATAAAGACCAGACGATCGTGTACTCAAAATATAAGGCGAAATATGTAAACCGACATACGAAGACCTGATAACTAATTAAAAAACGAACTTCTACCTTGATGTTGTAGCAAACAAAGTAAGGGCGGAAGTTCGTTTTTCATTTTAGAAGGACACAAAATCTTCACAAAAAAAATCAGCACTCCCCCTTGACGAGTGCTGATTGAAGTGTTATATTACATCTAGAACAAAGGAAGGGAACAAAAAGAACGAAGAAAAAGTTCGAAAGCTCCTGAAGCATCCCAGTTCCAAAGAAACAAGGTAATAATACATGATGAATAAAAAGGAGAGATGACTTATGTTGATGCCTAGTATTTTTGGAGAGAATTTGTTTGATGACTTTTTTGATGATTATTTTCCATTTGATACCGATAAGGAACTGCACAAAGCAGAGAAAAAACTGTACGGCAGAAGAGCCGGACATGTGATGAAAACCGATATCAAAGAAAAAGACAATGGATATGAATTTGAAATAGATCTTCCGGGATTTGCCAAAGATGAAGTAAAGGTTTCTCTGGAAAATGGTTATATGACCATCGAGGCAGCCAAAGGCCTTGATAAAGATGAGAAAGAAAAAGAAACCGGAAAATATATCCGTAAAGAACGTTATGCAGGTGCCTGCACACGTAGCTTCTATGTGGGAGAGGAAGTAGATCCGGGTGAGATCAAAGCCGAATTCAAACATGGTATTCTGAAACTGTTCGTTCCGAAGAAAGAAGCAAAACCGGCAGTGGAAGAAAACAAATACATCGCCATTGAAGGATAAGTTCTGAATCAGGTAACTATTAACCATACGGTTTGCCGAATGGCAGACGGTAGCACATTTATATATAATACTTAACAAAACCTCTTTGTAGAAGGCTGCTAAGCAATCAGTTTGGAGGAAAAGATAAATGAATACTTTAAAAGCTGAAAAAAGAAGCATGGACGTCAAAGCAAAGAAATTAAGAAGAGAAGGCTATGTCACAGGTAATCTGTTTGGCAGAGAGATTGAAGGATCCAGATGACGAAAAAGGCAGTAGATCAGCTGCTGAAAACGGACAACAAAGGAAGTCAGGTTATGCTGGAAGTAGACGGCAAGACCTACGATGCACTGATCAAAGAGGTTGATTACAATGCAATGGCAAACCGCGTGGATGAGATCGATTTCCAGGCACTGGTAAGTACCGAGAAAGTACATTCCGTAGCGGAAATCGTTCTGCTCAACCATGAGAAAGTAGAGGCAGGGGTTCTGCAGGAAGATCTGGAA
>ENA-ORUA01003134-ORUA01003134.1-human-gut-metagenome-genome-assembly--contig:-NODE-3134-length-11818-cov-4.473094_pt1 | contig 11818 bp, 8 predicted proteins | sample MGYA00242076_ERZ509201 | MGnify/ENA primary metagenome ERZ509201 (study PRJEB26280, sample SAMEA2338863) | human gut metagenome | biome: human gut; feature: human-associated habitat; material: faeces...
ATACGATGTATTTATCAGGAAGACTTACCTTAAATTGGTTTTCTTCGTTATCGTCTTTTATATAGCTGATGTCGGAAATAAGGAAAGAGTTGTATTCGATTTTGCTTTTATTTACCTCAGGATATGTCACCCGTCCTTTATCCACGGCAATGGTTCCTCCCTGTGCTGCCAGTACCCGGGCTTTGCGAATGTCAAAGTATGTCATTATAAGCAGTAGTACACCGCCAATAATCAAAATCGTGGAAAAGACTTCTGGAGAAAGGATGACTGCCCGCCTGATACGTAACCCAAAAGGGTAAATCAAAGGTACGACGATCATACCTATCCCAAATGCCAGGCTTGACCATTGGTTGGTCAATGCACTTTGAGGAGTGTAACTGAAAGTTTTATGCACACTCTTGAATTTTTCGGTTGTTTTTATTGTTTCCATACCGTTTTATATTTTTAAAGTTGATGTAATCAGCGCATCTGTTATCAGGATATTCTCTGAAATACAAGAAATATTTTTTAATGCAGCTTTCGCTTCCGTTATGCTTCCACTTTTCACTTGTGAGAGGATCCATTTCTTAATTTCCGGGAATACGGTATATTCCGTGACTTCCCAATCAGGAATGCGGCAGCGAATCAGTGTGTCAAAAACGAAATCGCGAACGCCCTTTTTGGCCATCGTTTCGCCCAATCGTTTCATGTTCATCTTTTCATAGCCAAGAAGTACACAACCTGAATATACGAAGAGTATGTCAGAAGTCCGGACGGTGCTATATTCGATACATTTGATCGCCGCTTCTACCAGACATGGAAGCAGATTCGCTTTTAGATAACGTTCGCTTCGTCTCATGGAATATCCGGCATAAAGTGCCTGAATCGCATGGTCAAGAAAAGATTCACTCATTTCTGCCAACAAACGAGTGTTATCCGAAGCTATGAACCTGCATATATGACCGTTTCTTTCCAATTGCCTGATACAGTCTCTTTTTACAAGTGCGACTTGAAGGTTTTCAACCATAATTTTCCGCCAGTTCTGCCAGAAGAATTTCCGGTTACGGGTATTGGCGAATGTGATTTCCATGTAACCATCTGACAAAGACGTAGCTATTTCCATTGTTCCACTACGAGCTGTCATATCGGAAGTTTTGTCCCACTTTGTTCCGTCCACAATAATTTCTCCACCGAATAGTCCGGCTGGAATCGGCAGGATAGGGACAGATACTTTATTTTCTGTTATCCACAAGTATATGACAGAAATATTATAAACATTCTCTTCGTTTCGGGCGGCAGTCACTCCGGCATCCTCCCAAACAAGAAAACTTCGCCTGTCATATTGTATGGTCTTACCGTTGTCATCTTGCATGGTCTGGTAGGTAAATACGACTTTCTCTTTGCCGAAAATATCTGTCATGATTGTATATGACAATGGTAGACCGACATATTTCCCGTTTATCCTTAATCTGCCTTCCGCAATCTCCACTCCATCTGCCTCCGATAGTTCGGGACTTCCTCCTTGCTCTTTACCATCCTTTTCCGACAACCGTGGTTTGGCAATCGGCAGCTTTCCGCACGGAGGTGTAGACATCAGAGTTATATCTTCTGAAATAGGAGGTAATAAAAGGTCTATGTCCGGATAAGGCTTTGGGTAATTGAGCCAGTATCCCAATTTATTCGGACGGCTTGCCGTACGAAGGAAATGCCAAAAGTTTTCAGACAGGCTCAGTATGTCATCAGTATGCTGATGCGTATTTACTACGATAGTACCGTCAGGTAACGCATGAATCTTTTTGAATGCTTCGCTACCGAACACACCGGGACGGATGCGTAATACTTCATCTGTCCTCCGATTCCAGAGACGGGCATAGTCGGAACGGTTGCCATTGTCACTGTTCCCCTCTACCAAAATCCAGTCCTCCTGAAATATGTGCAATCCGAATAAACCATCCCCAATGTGGTGCAACGGAGCGATACGGCATCTTCGTGTCGCCATATCGAGATCAAGCAATCCCGGTTCCAACCATATTCCGCTATTGTTTCTTGCATTGTATTCGTGCAGCAAAATAATGCGTGCGGTGTCCGGCACGGGTATGCAACCTTCACGGAACGTTTCATATCCGAACATGGAGAATGGTAGGGTGGTATATTTCCCATTATCGTCATATCGGATGATGCCCGATCTGCAATAATCCCCCATTGTTATATATAGCGTTCCTTTTCCGTCGATCCCGAAACCGGGAGGATACATCAAGCCATCCGGCAATATAATACGGCTTACATATTTTACTCCCTGTTCCGTCATTGTATGAATGATGACACTTTTAGCATCCCCCAAGCAGAGGTAATGTCCGCACCATCGAAAATCATACTTTTCATCGGCACTCAAATCACACAGGCGTGACCATTTTTCCGCTTCCAACGGGTTCTTTCCCCCAATAGGCATTTCTCCCAAAGATGTAGAATAAAGTGCAGCATAAAAGTCCAGCTCCTTCGAGTATCTGAAACTGTGGATTTTCCTCGTTTTGAATTTTACAGGCTGAAGAGGTACAATACGCAAATCGACTATGAATGTTCCCAACCATTGCTCTTCATCTTTCGGCTTCCATTCGCCATCGGCAAAATATCCGGCAAAACCTCTTACGATATAACAGATGCCGTCATCCGGCCATTCCATTTTTTCACGGGGCATTTGCTTCCGTAGATTGATATGCCGGGCTGTAATCCCAAAATCACGGTGTGGTTGTTTGAGAAGCTGGCAATATTGACCATACTTACTACATTTCTTCTCAAAGGCCTGCATTTCCGTTTGTGGAAGCAACTCCAATAGGTAAATCTCATCACCGTCTAAGTCATAGAGAACGTATCCGCAGGCGGTAAGTTCCTGCCCCAAGGCGGCTATACCAGCTTCATGCGAAAGACAGAAATATTGGGTTATGATTTCATCAAAACGCTTGTCTTTCAATATGGGAACATCTTTTCCCCATCTTTTTCTCATTTCTGCCAGCGTATCTTCTACATCTCCATCATATTTGTGTAGTCCTAGGGCTTTGTTGCGGACTTCTTCCATCCGATCATTCTCATATAGTTTCATTTCGCTCTTAATCCATTCCACCACAGCCTTTCTGGATATTCCTTTTGTCGTATATATACTGGCAGGTATTTTGGAAAACCGAATACCGTTATTTGAGAGTTTGTGCATCAAAAGTACAAGTTGGTCGGGAGTATAAGGTTCATCCTTCATTAACCATTCTCCATTGCATACAAGAAAACCGTCTTTTTCGTTCCAGTCCCCATGAATGCTGTTGTCACCGTTGCACACGTGAATTTGATAACTCGTGAAACGGGCATAGTCATAAAAAAGAGATCTCGGTCCGAATAATCGGACTGTCAGAACAAACCACGCTTGTTCGTCTCTCTTATTGTCCGATACGGGGAACATTTCCCCGTCGGAAGTAAAATGGAAAGATATACTCCATTCAAAATCATCAGGGTAAGGAATATTGGCCTTTGCCAACCATTTTGCGCTCACAAGAGTGGGGATTATCCTCTCGTAATAATCGGTAAGTTCCCGGTTCAGTTCATGCAGATGCTTCTGTTCCGGCAATAGCAGCACAATGCGATACAATATATGAAGATCTCCCGGACCTTGTTCCATAAGGGTATGGGCGAGTTTTGACAGATAAGCTATGGCACAAGAATCTGGAGACAAGGCCAGCAAAGCTGCGCAATACCAGAATCTTATAATATCGTAATCGAAAAGTCCGACCATGCAATAAATTTCCAACTCTTGTGCCGTGAAAGGTATACAGGGATAACCTTGTAGAAAATCTGCCACTATGCGGATAAGTTCTCCGTCTGTCGCGTACGGTTGCATGCGCAATATTTCTTTTCTGTTGGTAGGGGCATGAATATAAGAATCAAGCGCAGAGTTGAGTCGGTTGATTTTATCAGACAGCGTCACATTGCAATTTGTCGGTGTCGGTATGCGGATTTTGTTACTGGCATGGCATCCGGAATATTTTTCGTTTTCATAAACGTATGGAATACAGTCGGTAAGATACCATTTCCAAAATTCCCTGTTCGATTCGGGATTGATTTCCGATAAGTCTGCCGCACCTCCATTGCAGGAAAGACTTGCTAAAAACGCTGCATCCCATTCGTCGGAGGCAAGTTCTTCATCATTTTCCGCAACTTCTTCACAATCGTTACCGTCTGTTACTGTATAAGCTGCTTATACAGCTGCCATGCCTGCCATAAGTGGGGCAAAATTGGTTCCATAATCATGTCCTTCTACAAGACTAGAAATGTAGTCCGCTATTTTTTTTATTTCATCCGGAGTTGCTTTTTCTCCTAAGCAATACTCCGCTTTTCGGAGCAATTCAATAATTTCATGGTTTTCTCCAAAATATTTTCTCCAAATCGGTAAAACTTTAAGCGCACACAATATACCGACTCTTCCTGCTATACGGGGAGACCGGAATGCCTGTAAAATTTTATATCTTAACGGGCGGGACAGGTGACCTTGTGGTGAACTGGAAATTTCTTCCAACCCTTCTTTTATCAATTCCTCCGGAAAATCGGGTATTTCAGTTGCCTTTTCCGGCAAGACAAAAGCGATAATTTCCCGTTCGGGATTTTTATATATGGAAAGAATCATATCCAAATACCAGTGCCAATACTCTTTTCGTTTTCCCGTATCACCGTTTCCTTCATTGACAAAAGGATTTCCACCTGAATAGACAATTGAACCTATAAAATCAGCATTCCAGCTTTCATGATCGAAAGAACCGTCATCTTCTCCGCAATAATCTTCGATGTTCAATATAGACGCTGCATCATAACATACTGTATATCCAAGCATCACGATAGCCCAACCTACGGTTGCATCCGTTTCCTTATGATTATCTTCCACATGAATCCTCAATTTCTCTGTTTCTAACAATATATCTTCGACAGAGTTTTCAGCTTTATATAGATAGCTGTTTATACAGGAGAGTACTTGTGCATGAACGTTGTTTTTCTTTCCGGCAAAAAAATAAATCTTCTTGCAACACTCGCATTGTATTTTCTGTACGACACGTATATCACTGATCCGTTTCATCAAATCAATCCTTAGCGGTAAAGGCAAATGTCCCATACTGCTTTGATTAATCAATTCTTTTAATCTTTCTATTCTATCCGTTATTGTATCTTTATCAGAATAGAGTTTCGGAAAAATGTATTCCCGTTTGGATTTGGGGTATCCTACATACAGTCGGCTATAATCAATGTAGGTGTGAGGAGAATAACGATCATGAAAAATCGACAGCCGGAAGTCCGATGCCTTTATATAGGCGTTCCCGTTTCCGTCCAAGCTTATCCCAAGTTCTTGAGATAGCATCGGGGCAATTGCCGGGTTATCAGCATATGCTATCCGTATGTATTGCTCACCATCCTTTTTTTCTTCGTATAGGACGATACTTCCATGCTGTTCACGTACCTTGTCCATATCTCTGGCAGTTAAATCATGTGCCAAAGATAAATAATATATTAAAATCTGAACGATTGTTCAGAAAATATTTTTATCTTTTAAACATTGTCAAAAAGAATCAAGCTTTCAGCAGCGAATATAAACTATCAAATTTGTCCTTCAACTCTTCTACATCCAGACCGTTCAGGAATGATTGCTCGTAAGACAGCCCCAAGAATACCTGACGGAACAGCGAGGCACTCTTTTTCACGTCCGTATCTTGCTTTATTTCACCGTTTTCCTTGGCTTTCTGTATGACCTTTCTCCACAATTCATGTTCCTTTTGGAATGTATCCTCCATTTTTTTACGAGCTCCGGGGTAGTACATCCTCACTTGGGAAAGGAAATGGAAGTAGTAGAAGTTGGGGCAGCAGTCACTATCATCCGCACAGCATTGCACCTGCGTGACAATACGGTTCATGGTTGTCTTCACGCCCTCCACATACTGGTCAATAAATTCCGCAAGGGTTTCTGCCGGTTCTGCAAACTTATTGGCAGGTGTCTGCATCTGTATGGCGTACTTGTCCGCTACTGCCATGAATAAATCGAGTTTGTGGGGGAAATAATATACTACCCCTGTCTTTACGACTCCGCAGGCTTTCGCCAGCGTACTGATACTCGCCTTTTCGTAATTCATCCTCAGAAACACCTTGAATGCCTTGTCTATCACTTCTTCTCGGTTCGTAATCATATCGGGTTGTCTTCTTTTATGTTTTTTTGCAAAGATATACTTTTTATTTTTTACATTTTATACTGTGACACTATTCTTTCCTGCCGACAGGCCACTTCATGCCATCCCGTAGCCACTCATTCCCCATTCCCTCCTTTCCCTTTGCGCCATACTTCCGGAACAAGAGTAAGAATCTGACGTTCCGCAGAATTATACTGAACTGATGAATAAAACCGTGAATAATAGGTGCAGTAACAATTTGGTATGCACCGGCACACACACTCAACTGTTTCAAATATTTTATACCTATAAGTTCCGATTGCTGGTCATTAGGACGTTTTGCCGGAATGACCTGTCCTGACGAGACTGCGGAATATCTTGCTAATACCATTCGCGATTCCGCTTTTTCGGAGAACGACTTCTATATATGGGCTGCCAGTGGTTCGAATGATATCGCATATAATAGGATTTTAGTGCAAATTCAAGCTATGGCACAACTCACGGACGTATTTCCTGTCACAAACTTGACTTTCCATGAACAAGAGGGTGTGCGACATGAATTCCGACCTATAGCGGAATACTTATACAATGCCCTACCGTCATTATTTCCCAACCGATTACCCTCATACTCTCATAACTCCACCACAACTCCCTATCCATCAGCCTTTCCATCATGACAGCAGCCACACACATCCCCCTGAGAGCAACTTTTGCTCTCAGGGTATTATTTTCCATCACCCTATTTTCACCAGATGATAAAGTGTTCCCCGATAAGAACGATAAGAAGGAATATTTAATTTCTGAAGCATACGACCGAATTGCGCCACTTTATTGATAGCCAGCTTATCACGTGTTTTCGTCTGCAAATAATTCAGGATTTGCATAGCCGTCATCCATTCGCTCCCCTCTTCCCCCTCCTCTGCAGGACGGAGATAACAATGAAACAACTGTTCCAAAGGACTCGTCTGCTCAAATTCACGGTTCGTCTGTTTCAGGATCTGCTCGTCCTCATCGTCCAGCCAATAACGCTCACCTTTATAAATAGCCTCCATAGCCTGAGCATAAAGTTGCCGGTAATTGATAGTGACATTCGTATTGATGGGAGCAGTCACCTCAATACAGATGAAACGGCGACTGCCGCTGGGATCCGTCAACAAATCTTTCTGATTGCTCGTGCCGATAAAGGAAGCATAACGACGCATCTCGCGGATAGTATTACCATAAGGTTTCCGCAAGTTGGCGACAGGCTTCTGCAATAAATGTTTCAGGAACCCCTGTTGTGTGACACTGATCTGGTCGAACTCATCAATATTGATTAAGAAAAAACGTCCCAGATAGCGTTCGGCCTCCTGTTTGCTTTTGAAGTCGAGGCTGTCCGTATAGCCGAAGCGGAGTTCCGGAGGCAGAAGAATGCGGCAAAACGTTGACTTACGGAAACCCTGCGGACCAACAAGTAAAGGGGAAGTATTATTACCATGCTGGCGGTCGAGTCCGCGCCAATGAGCCACCATGCTGAGAAACCAGCGGTAGAACAGTTCCCGCCAGTGCGGATTGTCACAAGGAACAAGACCGGCCAATGAACGGATACGGTCCTTCCCGTCCCAACGGCCTGTATCATAAAGATACTCCTCAACGGGATTATACAAAGGAACGTATTCCGAATTCAGGAAACGGTCCACATCACGGTCCCACACACTGATACCCTCTTTCAAGGCACTGATGGACACACTGTTACGGACACGTCTGTCCAAAGGTCTGAAACAGAAATGGATGGAATCACGCTGTCGGTATTCCAGATCATCCAAAACTGTGTTATAACGGAATTCATAACGACGGTTCATAAACTCTTCGAGTAAAAAAGCCACCTCCTGCTCCCGGGTCAGACTGCTTTTCTTACCAAACCCCTTACATTCCTGATAAAGATTATGCAGTTCCAGACGGATGGTCTGCTCATCCTCCTCCCGATAATAGTGGATAAGCGTCTGCCGCACAGCCTCTTCCTCGGGAATACCCGCCTTGAAGCAATGTTCGGCAAGATGCACAAGCAAGGGTTGCAGGTCGTCGCCACGTCTCCAGTCCTCCATCTCTTGGAACGCACGATTCAGAGCAGCCTCAAACACTTTCTTAAAAGTCCGTGAAGACTCGTAGCAAGGCTCCAGCCTCAGCAGAGGATTCTTCTCCCCCTGTTTCCGTTCCCGGAAGGTCTCCTCACCCGGCATAACAAGCGGCTGTTCCAGACAGAAAGGGACAGCGTCGGGGTTATAATAAGGAGAATCATCCAACGTCATACGGCACTTTTGCATCAGTACCGGCTCTTTCAATTCGATAGAAAAAGGAAACATCGGCTGATAACACTTCACCGCCAGCCAATAGGCATGAACGTGGAACAGTTCCGCTTCCGATTCCTTCACGGGAAGTCCCCGATCGTCCGGCAAGGCAAAACGTACCCATATCTTCACGCTACGACCACTGGAGCCGCAAAAGGCGGCAAAAGTCTGGGGCAACAGTGCCGCCTGCCGTTTCACATATTCCATTTCGGACAGGCCGGCAAGATGTTTCACTTCCAACTGTAACAGCCCGTTATACCGTTTCATCTTCCGTTCCCCCTCTTTGGTTCGGGTATACTCTACAGCGGAGTAGATACACGGCAGTTTGTCAATATGCTCATACTGACCGTAAGTACCCTCCAATTCCGGTATAAGATTTCGCAAAGCCGTGATATGTCCCGATTTTGTTTCAGTCTTCATTTTTTCGAACAATATGGCGGTATCGCAAACGCTTAGAGTTTCCTTTCCGCTCCCGTTGTCCTTCCTGATCAATGTTATTTTCATGTTGTTTGTCCTTTAAATACGGCTTGCCGTCAAATTCCTGTAAAGATACGGTATATATCGCTTGGATACAAGCTTTTCTTATGATTTATGTCCGGCTTTTATTTGCATTCTTCTTATAGTTTATGTATCTTTGCTTACTAGTTAGTAAAGGCTCACTACTGTGGACAATAAAGCTATCATCTGTGAACAAAAGTGTTTACAGACGTGAACAAAAATGTCCACAGTAGTGAGCCTTTCCGTTTCATTAATAGATAATAAAAGAACGATAAGGTATTAACATAAGACAGTATAAGAGATAACATAACAACAGCAGGTATTTAAAAACAAAAACTATGGCAATATTATTTGATTGGTATGAAGATCCGAGACCTTCGGACAAGCAACAGGGAAAAAGAACGCTGCATCCGCGCATAAGATATAACGGCACGATAGGAACCGACTTGGTACGCCAACGTATCCAAGAGCGTTGCTCGCTGACCGAAACGGATGTCACTGCCGTACTCGACGCCCTTTCACATATTCTGGGAGAGGAACTGGCAGACGGGAAACAAGTGCATCTGGATGGAATCGGCTATTTCCATCCTTGCCTGACCAGCACGGAACCGGTAACGATAGCCACAAAGCGAAAAGCAACCAAAGTAAAACTGAAAGCTATCCAGTTTCGTGCCGACCAAGCGTTAAAAAACGAATTCGGTATACTGAAAGTAAAAAGCCTCAGAGGAGAGCTGAATTTCAAGCAGTTGACCAATGAACAGATTGACCAATTATTGACGGGATACTTCAAAACACATCAATTTATGAGAAGATACGACTTCCAGAATCTCTGCGGGATGGCGAGAAGTACAGCCATGCGACATATCCGGCGCTTACGCGATGAAGGAAAGCTGAAAAATGAAGGCAGTGTGATGCAACCGATTTATGTACCCGGAGACGGATATTATGGTAATAATGAATAGATTACATAAGAAACGACCAGACCGGAAGTATGAAGGCAACCGTTTACCCTCATACTTCCGGTCTAGCTGCCATCATAGTTGGAAGTACTATGAATAAAGGGTTTGAAGTGATTTATGAGAGTATGACAGCAAAATCAATAAAAAAAAGAATTGGTAGTCATACCGATACTCTTCCTCCGCTGATTATTTGTTCTCAGCTTTCTGAGTATAAATCAAATCACCTCTTTGACTGATTGTCCATAAGCCGTCCACCAGTCGCACATTCTTTGTATCATCGTCTTCTACATTCCACGCATAGCCACCCGACGGCAAACTACGTCTTTCCAATATTTCATTGGGTTGCTTATCCGAGAAGAAGAGTTCAGCACGTGTAGAATCGGGACTGAAAACGATAAAAGCAGAAGTCTCGCCTCCGTTAACAGCCTCTGTACGAATACCTTTTTCAAATAAACGGATGCAGTCTTTTTGTACTTCACACCATACGTATCCGGCAGAACCGATACAACCGTGCTCATCACGGTCACCGCCCAATCGGGGAGCCTGCGGATATTGAACCAATTTGGAAGCCTGCATTCCCGGTGTATATTTCCCTGCATAAAATACTTCCAATGTATCATTCAAAAGCAAACCGTCAACTTGTTCCTTGTTCGCATCCATCGTACTAAACGAAAGCGTGTCATTCTTATCCGTAACAATGGATACCGTATTCATTGACGCATCGCAAACAATCCCTTTGGAACTTTTCATCTCCGACGAGCAACTGCCCATAATACACAAAACTCCTAATGCCAATAACGCTGTTTTCATTTTTCTAAATTGTTAGTTGGTTTAAATCGGAAGCAAAGATACAGATTATATGGTACAAAGGAGTATTTTATCAACGAATGCTTTTTTAAAAGACTTTTTTTAAGTTATTTTGCGCGAAGAATATTACGAACTTATCAACTTATGGATTGGATTGGCCTTGATTTAACACTCCCTATCACCGACCCTACATGGATATTTCTCCTTGTACTCCTTATTATATTATTTGCCCCTATCCTATTGAACAAACTGCGTATCCCGCATATTATAGGAATGATCCTAGCAGGACTGGCAATTGGTGAGCACGGCTTCAATATTCTGGCACGCGACAGCAGTTTCGAGCTATTCGGGAAAGTCGGTCTCTATTACATCATGTTTCTGGCAGGCCTTGAAATGAATATGGGAGATTTCAAGGAGACACGAAACAAAGCGTTAGTACTGGGATTACTGGCTTTTATCGTCCCCATAGGAATAGGATTTGTGGCAAATGTATCGTACCTGAAATACGGTGTAATCACTTCCGTACTGCTGGCCAGTATGTACGCGTCACATACCCTTGTAGCCTATCCCATCGTCACACGCTTTGGCGTATCACGCCATCGCAGCGTAAGTATCGCAGTAGGAGGAACTGCAGTGACGGACACACTCACACTGTTGGTTCTCGCCGTTGTAGGCGGACTATTCAAAGGGGAGACAGGTGGTCTGTTCTGGATTTGGCTGGTAATAAAAGTCATCTTTCTAGGTACGTTTATCATCTACGTTTTTCCACGTGTCGGGCGCTGGTTCTTCCATCGGTACAATGATAATGTAATGCAATTCATTTTCGTCCTGGCTATGGTCTTTTTGGGAGCAGGACTAATGGAGTTCGTAGGTATGGAAGGGATTCTAGGAGCTTTCCTGGCAGGCCTGGTATTAAACCGGCTCATTCCGCACGTCTCCCCCTTAATGAATCATCTGGAATTTGTCGGCAATGCGCTTTTCATTCCTTATTTTCTTATCGGAGTGGGAATGTTGATTAACCTTCGCGTCATCTTCGGGCACGGAGATGCGCTGAAAGTGGCTG
>ENA-ORUA01003137-ORUA01003137.1-human-gut-metagenome-genome-assembly--contig:-NODE-3137-length-11811-cov-5.601735_pt1 | contig 11811 bp, 9 predicted proteins | sample MGYA00242076_ERZ509201 | MGnify/ENA primary metagenome ERZ509201 (study PRJEB26280, sample SAMEA2338863) | human gut metagenome | biome: human gut; feature: human-associated habitat; material: faeces...
GCTGGTGGAAGCCGCTGCTCTGGCCGAGAGCTGGTCCAAGCACCCCATCTCCCTGAGCATCAAGGCCGCCTACGGCAAGGAGATCGACACCGCCCGCGTCACCGACGTGGAGGAACTTGGCGGCCACGGCGTGACCGCCAAGGTGGACGGCAAGCCCGTTGCCGCCGGCAACGCCCGTCTGATGGAGCGGCTGGGCCTTTCTGCCCCCGCCGTGAGCGAGACCGGCACCGTCGTGCACATTGCCATCGACGGCAGATACGCCGGTTGCCTGCTCATCGCCGACGTGGTCAAACCCCACAGTGCCGAGGCCATCCGGGCCCTGAAGGCCGCCGGAGTGCGCAAGACCGTCATGCTCACCGGCGACGCCGAGCCGGTGGCCAAGGCCGTTTCTGCCCAGCTGGGTCTGGACGAATACCACGCCGGTCTGCTGCCCGGCGACAAGGTGGACCAGATCGAAACACTCATCGCCGCCAAGAAGTCCAAGGAGAATCTGGCCTTTGTGGGCGACGGCATCAACGACGCCCCGGTGCTGTCCCGCGCCGATGTGGGCATCGCCATGGGTGCCCTGGGTTCCGACGCCGCCATTGAAGCCGCCGACGTGGTGCTGATGGACGATGACCCGGCCAAGATCGCACTGGCCATGCGCATCGCCCGCCGCACCCTGCGCATCGTGTACGAGAACATCGTGTTCGCGCTGGCGGTCAAGTTTGCCTGCCTGCTGCTGGGTGCCATCGGTATGGCCAGCATGTGGACAGCCATCTTTGCCGACGTGGGCGTCATGGTCATTGCCGTGCTCAACGCCACCCGCGCCCTGTACACCAAAGATCTTGTCAAGAAGAGCCACCCGTAACGCTGCTGCTTTCCATAAAAAATGCCTGACCGCCAACGACAGCGGTCAGGCATTTTTGTGTTTTCCGGGGTTCAGATGTCCCACAGCTCCGGGGCAGAGGTGGACACCGCCGAGGCACCGGCCCGCATGGCGGCCATGACGTCGGCCTTGTCCCGCAGCAGACCGCCCGCGATCACCGGCACCCGGGTGCGGGTACTGATCTCGGTGATGACCCGGGGCATGATGCCGGGCAGGATCTCCACAAAGTCCGGCTTGCCCTGTTCCAGCTGGCCGGAAAGATTGTTCAGGGAAAGGGAGTCCAGGATGAACGCCCGCTGGATGGTCAGCAGGCCCTGATGGCGCGCCCGCCGGATCAGGGACGGGTGGGTGGAAATGATGCCATCCGGGTGGCACAGCGCAATGAGGGAATTCACGGCAACTTCCCGCGCCGAAAGGCCGTCCACAAGGTCGATGTGCACGACGGCCAGCTTTCCGGCCGCGTGGATGCGCCGGACCAGCTCCCCCACATTGAGCAGGGTGCTCGCCAGCAGAAAGACCGTGCTGCAGGGCGAGGCCAGGGCGGCCGTCAGAGCGTCATCCGTCTTGACGGCTGCGATCACCGGCTCGTCCAGCAGAGTTTCAGCAAGTGGATGCATCGGGCAGGACTCCTTTTCTCTCAGATGGTTCTCATTATCGCACAAAGGGGCCGCACTGTAAAGTGCAGCCCCAGTCTGCGGTTGTGCTTATGCCTGGAAATAGATCGCGGTGTTGGCCACGGTCATCATGGTCATCAGGATGGTATTCAGGAAGGCCGCAACGTACACGCTGCCGGTCTTTTTGTACAGGTACTTGGCCAGGCAGGATGCAATGGCCAGCGAGGGCACCAGCGCAAACAGCAGGATGCCGCCAAGGGCCTGTCCCGGGTAGAAGGCAACGCCGGTACGGAACAGGGTGCCGTACTGCAGCACCAGCCAGAGGAGGATGCCGCCCATGTTGGTCAGAGCAGCCAGCAGGTAGCCCCAGCCGCCCTGCAGCTTTTCGCTGCTGGTGTTGGAGATGGCGGCGGCACCGCTGACAAAGTAGTACACAAAGAAGAACGGCATATACTTGACCGCCGCCGGGATGGCGCTGGCTTCAAAGGTCTTGAAGGCGAAGGTCCAGATGCGGAAGTCGGTCTTGAAGATGGCATCCACGGCAAACAGGCAGGCGTAGGCGATCACGCTCACCAGCAGTGCCACGCAGAAGGCTGCGGCCACAGACACCGGCTTTGCGGCAATGCCGTACTGTTCCAGCGTGATACCCTTCTGCTTGCGGCCGCCGAACAGGTAGACGCAGACCATGGTCACGATGGAGATGCAGGCGCAGATGAGAGCCCAGGTCACGATGCTGTTGACGGTGGGGCCCTGCCAGGTGGCATTGGTCTCGAAGATGTTCTTGGTCACCAGCACACGCAGGACGATGGAAGCGATCAGGACGCACACCGAGCCGGACAGCCAGGTCTTGCGGTCGTCCTCGGTGCTGCGGGCTGCCAGAACGATGCCCACCACCGACAGGAGCAGGGCAATGTCACTGGCGTAGCGCATCCAGCGGATGGGCTCTGCGGTCAGACTGCCGTCGTATACGGCGGGGAAGATGATGGCCGGGATCAGCATACCCACCACGAACAGGCTGATCGTGCCAAGCTTGCCGGACAGGGTTCCGACGGCCGGGGTGGGTGCTGCGACGGCCTGCTTTGCATTGGACAGGAAGGGCAGCTTCATCAGCAGCAGGGCAAGAGGTGCCAGCATGAGCAGGAAGCCCACCAGAGCGACCAGCTCAAAGACTTCTTTCCAGTACCAGATCTGGCTGGTGGAAGCAATGTTCTGCACCAGACCGGACTGGTCGGCAAATGCAGTGGCGTAGAACTCGATGGCATCCTTGGTGGAAGCCTTGGAGAAGTGGTTCCAGGGGTGGATCTCACGCGGCTGGTAAATGATGCGCTGGCCGCCGTCCGAGCCGGTGTACCAGGTGTCAGCCTGCGGAGCTTCCTGCTCCAGCAGGGTCTTGCCAGCGGTGGTGGCAACATAGTCCTTGTGGTAGACGGTGCCGCTCTTCGTGGGAGGCTCGTCGGCCGCAAAGAAGAACTCGTCGTACTGGCCGCAGATCTTGCCGATGGTGCGTCCGCCGAAGGTGGCAACTGCAGCCTCTTCGTCCAGGCCCAGGTAGGAGGTCCAGGAGTAATCGGCACCCATGCTCAAACCGGCCTTGATGATGCGGTAACCGGCGGCAGCGTAGTTCTGCTCATCCAGATAGATGGCCATCTCGGAGGAGAAGCCGCCCATGGAGTGGCCGCTGACCGCGATCTGACCGTTGCCCTGTGCATCCTTGGCAACGTAGTCCTGGCTGTACATGTACTGTGCGGCATCCCACAGCGAAGTGGGCCAGAAGTTGAAGAAGCCGCCGGTATTGTCGGCGTTCCCGTGGGAATGGCCGTGGTCATACATATCCAGTGCCAGCACGACATAGCCGCGGCGGGACATCTCGATGGCGGTCTCGTCCTGCATCTCGGCACTGTTCAGGTAGCCGTGGGTGGTCACGATGGTGGGGTGCGGGTTGGAGGCGTCCACGCCCTTGGGCATGTACAACAGGCCCGAAAGGGTGCCGGAGTCGGTATCAAAGGAAATGCGGGAGACCTTGACCTTGTAGAATGAGGTGTTGAACATCTGGGCAAAAATGCTGCCCAGCAGCATCAACGCCACAGCGATCGCCAGCACAACGACCGTGCGCGAACGCTTTTCGGTGGCCTTTGCGGTGCTTTTCATGGGGATCCTCCTTCTTTTTTCAGGGACATGCCCGGCGGCTGCACTTCCAGAACCAGCCCCCGGAACAGATGTGAACGGGCGGACAAGGGGTGCGATGGGAACAAAAAATGGGGACGCACTGCGGTCGTGTGGCACAGTGCATCCCCATCTCAATTCTCTTGGGATGCTTTCAGTATACCATTTCTCAACGGTTTGTCAACAGACAATTCACAAATTCGTGATTTTTTGTTGGAAGTAGTCAAAATCCAGACAAATTCTTTTCATGCTCTGCCCAGTCACTGCTGCGGCCCACGGCCTTGTGCCAGCCGGACAGCAGCCGTGCGCGCTCGGCCTCCGGCATAGCGGGGGTAAAGGTCATGTTGCAGTGCCACAGGCTGCGGATCTCGTCCCGGTCCTTCCACACGCCGGTGGCAAGGCCGGCCAGATAGGCAGCGCCCAGGGCCGTGGTCTCCCGGATGGCCGGGCGCAGGACGTCCTTGTTCAGGATGTCGGCCTGGAACTGCATCAGGAACTGGTCGCGGGAAGCACCGCCGTCCACCTTCAGGGAGGTGATGGGCACACCGGTGTCCTTTTCCATGGCGGCCACAAGGTCGGCGCTCTGGTAGGCGATGGACTCCTCCGCCGCCCGGATGATGTGGTTCTGGGTGGTGCCGCGGGTGATGCCTACAATGGCACCGCGGGCGTACATATCCCAATAGGGCGCACCGAGACCGGTGAAGGCGGGCACGATGTAGATGCCGCCGTTGTCCGGCACCTTCTGGGCATAGTATTCGGCGTCGCGGCTCTCCTGGATCATCCGCAGGCCGTCGCGCACCCACTGGATGACGGCACCGCCCACAAAGACGCTGCCCTCCAGAGCATACTCCACCTTGCCGTTCAGGCTGATGCCAATGGTGGAGATCAGGCCGTTCTGGCTGCGGCAGATGGTGTCACCGGTGTTCATCAGCAAGAAGCAGCCGGTGCCGTAGGTGTTCTTGGCCTCACCCTTGGCAAAGCACCCCTGCCCGAACAGTGCAGCCTGCTGGTCCCCGGCAATGCCGGCCACCGGCACCTGCACCCCGCACAGGTCGGTGGTGCCGTAGACCTCACTGGAATCCGCCACGCGGGGCAGGATGCAGCGGGGGATGTCCAGCGCTTTGAGCAGGGTGTCATCCCAGTCCAGGGTGCGGATGTTGTAGAGCATGGTGCGGCTGGCGTTGGTACGGTCGGTCACATGCACCTTGCCGCCGGTGAGCTTCCACACCAGCCAGGTGTCCACGGTGCCGAACAGGATCTCGCCCGCCTCGGCCCGCTCCCGCGCGCCGGGCACGTTATCCAGGATCCACTTGATCTTTGTGGCGGAAAAATAGGCATCCGGCATCAGGCCGGTATTCTCGCGGATGTGTTCCGTCATGCCGGGCTGCTGCACCAGCTCGTCCACCAGCGGGGCGGTGCGGCGGCACTGCCAGACGATGGCATTGTAGATGGGGCGGCCGGTGGCCTTTTCCCACAGGATGGTGGTCTCGCGCTGGTTGGTGATGCCGATGGCGGCAATGTCATGGACATCCACGCCGCTCTGGGCCACCACCTCGTTCATGACCCCGTACTGGGTGGACCAGATCTCCATGGGGTTGTGCTCCACCCAGCCCTGCTGCGGGTAGATCTGCTCAAACTCCCGCTGCTGCACCGCGATGATGTTCTGCTCGTTGTCAAACAGGATGGCGCGGCTGCTGGTGGTTCCCTGGTCCAGTGCAAGAACATACTTTGTCGACATGGTTCAACGACCTCCGTTTCGCTCAGGGGCGGTTTTACAGGTCCCGTGTGGCTACGACATCCACACCGGTGCCGCAGACGTCGGTCAGCACGACCTGCCCGGTGCGGATGGGTGCGTGCAGCGTGACGCCGTCCAGCGCAGCCATGACCTGCACGATCTTTTCTTTGGGCACCGCCTGCGCGGTCTTGACCGGGCAGCGCGGATAGCGCCCGCCCTCGGCCCGCACCGTACTGGTCAGGATACGGGTGGGGTGGGTCAGTTCTTCCTTGCCATAGGCGGCACCGTTGGGGCAGGCATTGCCGGTTACATTATAATCGTTTTCCGGGTCCACCTGCAAGTGGCAGCCACGGGGGCAGCAGATACAAATGATCTCACGCTTTTTGTTCATTTTGCTACGACCTCCTCTACTGCAACGGTCAGCGGGCCGTCGGCCTTTGCCAGCAGGACCCCGGGCAGGGTGATGTGCTCCATCTCGCCGGGTGCCATCCGCTGGCGCTTGAACCGGGCCAGCTGCTTCTCCCCGCAGGTGATGGTGATCTGGCTGGGGCCGTAATTCTGCCGCACCCGGAACGAGATCTCCACGCCCTTGTCCACGTCCGCCGGGCGCACCCGCTGGGGGACGGTATAGCCCACGCCATTGCCCGGGACAAGGTCCAGCACAGCCGCGTCCGGGGTCTCACCGTGGAGCACATAGGCGGCGGCTGCGGCTCCGGCCCGGTCGCTCTCGCCGGAAACAAAGTCCACCAAATCGTGCACATGCACCACGTTGCCGCAGGCAAACACGCCGGGAATGCCGGTCTCCATGTTCTCGTAGACCACGGCTCCCTTGGTGTGGGGGTCCATCGGGATGCCGGCCTGCCGGGTCAGCTCGTTTTCCGGGATCAGGCCCACACTGAGCAGGATGGTGTCCACGTCAAATTCCATCTCGGTGCCCGGAATGGGGCGGCGGTTCTCGTCCACCTTGGCCACAATGGCCTTTTCCACCCGGGTATCGCCCTGAATGTCCACGATGGTGTGGGACAGGTACAGCGGGATGTCAAAATCCTGCAGGCACTGCACAATGTTGCGGGTCAGGCCGCCGGAATAGGGCATGACCTCCACGCAGGCCAGTACCTTGGCCCCTTCCAGCGTCATCCGCCGGGCCATGATCAGGCCGATGTCGCCGCTGCCCAGAATGAGCACCCGTTTGCCTACCAGATAGCCCTCCATGTTGACATAGCGCTGGGCGGCACCGGCGGTGTAGATGCCGGCCGGGCGGGTGCCCGGGATGCCGATGGCCCCGCGGGTGCGCTCCCGGCAGCCCATGCAGAGGATGACGCTCTTTGCTTCGAGGATCTGGTAGCCCTTCTCCTTGCTGACACAGTGGATCTTTTTATCCGGCGTGACCTCCAGCACCATGGTGCCCAGCTCCACCCGGACGCCGGTGGAGCGCAGCATTTCAATGTAGCGCCCGGCGTACTCCGGGCCGGTGAGCTGCTCGCCGAAACGGTGCAGCCCGAAGCCGTTGTGGATGCACTGGTTCAGGATGCCGCCCAGCTCGTTGTCACGCTCCAAAATCAGAATATCGCGCAGGCCGTGCTGCCATGCGCTGTAGGCTGCGGCAAGGCCTGCAGGGCCGCCGCCGACGATGACCAGATCAATCATGGTTGGTTCCCTCCTGCTTGGTTTCGCACAGTAAGACGTTGCTGCCTGCCTTGTCCTGCAGGACGTCCAGCGGGTCGATGCCCCGCGTCCGGCTGATGAGCTCCAGCACCCGGGGCCCGCAGAAGCCGCCCTGACAGCGGCCCATCCCGGCGTTGCAGCGGCGCTTGACGCCGTCGATGGTGGTGGCCGGGATCTCGGTGTGCAGGGCGTCCAGGATCTCGCCCTCGGTGATGGTCTCGCAGCGGCAGATCACCCGGCCGTAGGCGGGGTTCCGGGCAATGAGCTTTGCCTTTTCTTCCGGCGGCAGCTCCTTGAACCGCACCCGGGTGCGGCCGTCCCGGTAATCCGTTTTGACCGCAGGCAGATCCCCGTGGCCTTCCAGAATGCGGACCACCTCTTTGGCAACGGCCGGTGCGCTGGACAGGCCCGGCGATTTCATACCGGCCAGGTCGATGAAGCCGGGTGCACCTTCCGCCTCGCCGATGACGAAATCCCCGGTGTCCACATTGGCGCGGACGCCTGCAAAGTTGCGGATGGACTCGCCGAAGCGGATGTCCGGCACGCTGCGGCGTGCGGCCGCGCTGACAAAGGCCAGCCCGGCGGCGGTGCAGGCGGTGTTGTCGCCCGCCACCGGCTCGGCATTGGGTCCAACGATCAGGTTGCCGTGAACGGTAGGTGCCACCAGCACGCCCTTGCCGTTTTCGTTGGGGCACTGGAAGATGACATGCTGCACCCGCGTGCCTTCCGATTTGTCCAGAAGGTAATATTCGCCGCGGGTAGGCTGGATGGTAAATTGATGCGGAGCGGCCATGTCGTGCACGGCATCGGCCCGGATGCCGGCGGCGTTGACAACGTAGCGGGCCTCGACCACGCCGGACGGCGTGGTCAGCGCCCAGCCGGACGCGGTTTTCTGAATGCCGGTGACCGGGCTGCTGAGGTGGAGTTCCACCCCGTTGCGCACCGCCACCTCCGCCATGGCCAGCGCATATTCCCACGGGCTGACGATGGCCGCGCTGGGTGCATACAGCGCTCCGGCCACCTCCGGCGAAAGACCGGGCTCCATGGCCCGTGTTTCCTCTGCCGACAGCAGCCGGATGCCCGGCACGCCGTTGGCGATGCCGTTCTCATGCAGTTTCTGCAGGTGGGGCAGCTCTTCCGGGCTGAGGGCCAGCACCAGACTGCCGCACTGCCGGTACGGCACATCCAGCCGGGCGCAGATCTCTTTGGCCAGTGCAACGCCCTCCACATTGAGCCGTGCCATCCGGGTGCCCGGCTCGGGGTCGTACCCAGCGTGCAGAATGGCACTGTTGGCCTTGGTGGTGCAGTCGGCCACATCGTTCTCGGCCTCAAAAATTGCAGTGTGCAGCGGATAATGCGAGAGCTCATAGGCGGCAGCCGCGCCAACGACACCGCAGCCGATGATTGCTACATCCAGCATAAAAACCTCCTGATCTTCTGCCTGTCACAGCATGCTCGTTTGCGTAGCGGGAACAAAAAAGAGCAGAGCAAACAAAAGGGAACAGGCTCCCTCTTGTTTGTTCTGCTCAATTCTCTGAACAAACACTTGATGGTTTTATGATAATGCAGATTGCACAAGATGTCAAGCATTTGTGGAAAATAAATGCATCTTTCGTGTCGGAACGGTTCAGGACTTGCGCAGCAGGTCGGTGAACCAGGCGCTGACCTGACGGTAGATCTCCGGGTCTGTGACCGACAGGTCGAACGGATAGGTCCCGTCCTCGGCCAGCACGGCACAGGCCGCCCGGACCTTCTGCATGGCCTGCGGATCAAAGGCCTTATCCCGCCGCCCGGAAAGGCAGTTCATCAGGACGTCATCCTTCCAGCTCAGCAAGAACTCAAATGCTTCTGTGTTGTTCATTCCAAAATTTCTCCTGTTCCATTGCCCGACATGGTTTCTGTTCCCATTGTAAGGGTTTCTTTCGGTGGATGTCAATCGGTTTTGTGTCGATTCTCTCATACTGAAATGCAGGAAGTCCCTGCAGAGCGTGCCGCACATCCGGGCTTCTTGTCTCTCCGCCCGAATATGCTATAATGGAAGCAGCCAATCTCCTCACGCCTTTTTCTCGTGCCGATCAATGGGAGGTATTTTGTCGATGAACTATAAAGCAGAATCCCTTAATCGCCTTGATTTTCCCTTAAAATTCGGAGATAGACCCTGCCGCATTTACGGTGAAGCCCATGCGGAATACCTGCTGCTCCAAATGACAGGCGAACACGAGCTGCAAAGCATGGAAAGCGAGGTTACCGCTATTGCACAGAGTGCGCACCACTTTTTGTTTGCGGCCGTGCCCGTGGAAAGCTGGAACGATGAACTTTCCCCGTGGGAAGCTCCTGCGGTGTGGGGCAAAGAAAGTTTCGGCGGCAATGCGGCGGGCACACTACGCTTTCTGACAGAACAGGCGATTCCTACCCTGAAAAAGCAGTTTGCACTGCCGGAAAATGTCCGGATTATTCTGGGCGGCTACTCGCTGGCCGGATTGTTCGCGCTGTGGGCATCCACGCAGACAGCTCTGTTTTCCGGTGTTGCGGCTGCTTCGCCCTCTGTGTGGTTTCCGGACTGGATGGAGTTTGAGCAACAGCACCCCATTCAGGCACAGCGTATTTACCTGAGCCTTGGCGACAAGGAAGAACACACGAAAAACGCTGTCATGGCTGTGGTGGGGGATAATATCCGCACTCTGCACAGTCAGCTTATAGCGCGCGGTGCAGACTGCACCTTTGAATGGAACAGCGGCGGGCATTTCAAAGACGCCGATTTGCGTACCGCAAGAGCATTTCAGTGGGTGATGGAGGAAAGCCGATGAATATTTTGATCGATGCAGACGGCTGCCCGGTCGTCGATCTGACGTTGCAGATTGCAAAGCGGTTCGGCATCCCGGTCATTATCCTGTGTGACACCTCGCACCAGATCGAGCGTGAGGGTGCGCAGACGCTGGTATTTGACAAGGGTGCTGACAGCGTAGACTTTGCGCTGGTCAACCGGGTAAAGCCGGGAGATATTGTCGTGACGCAGGACTACGGACTGGCGAGTATGTGCCTTGCCCGGTGTGCCAGAGTGCTGAATCAGAACGGCTTGGAGTACACCGCCGACAACATGGATGCCCTCATGCTGCGGCGGTACGAAAACAAAAAGCTCCTTCGTGCCGGGAAGCACCCCAAGGGGAGCCCAAAGCGGACAAAGGCGCAGGATGAAGCCTTTGCCTCCACCCTGACAAGCCTATTGGAACGTGTCTGACTGGTAAAACCGCCCGGCTGCTCTCCCGGCAGCAAAAAAGCTCCCTGAAAGCCTTCGCTTCCAAGGAGCTTTTTCTAACAGCCGGAATCGCTTGTTTCGAGGTAGCCTTGCAATTCACCCGGTACGATCCCCGAGACCCAGTGCCCAAAAGCCCTGCCGGAGGGCTTGCCTCTGAAAGGTGGTCCTATCCGTTTGATCCAGCTGTTTCGGTAAAATAAAAAGTCACAGTTCCGTGAGAAACTGTGACCTTGGCGGAGTAGCAGGGATTTGAACCCTGGCGCCCCTTGCAGGGCCTACGAGATTTCGAGTCACGCCTCTTCGACCACTTGAGTACTACTCCACGTTATGTTTTTGCCGGAAATTCCGGACTGTGTAGGGGCTTTGTCCTGCCTTGGGAGGCAGCCCCGGTCCAGAATAAACCTTATATAGTATAGCAAAAAAGTCTCCTTCCGTCAACACTTTTCTCCCCGGTGCCGGGCCCGGTCTGCAGCGCAGGCCGGGCCTTTTTGGGGGTATTTTTTGCGAGGTGCAGAGGTTTTTGCAAAAAAGGGCTGGCTTTTTTGCGGTTTTTGAGTATAATATAGAGGATATAGTTCAAATTTGAAGCAAAAGGAGTTTTTGTTCCATGGCACAGGCAAAACAGGACATGGGGTCCGGCAGCGTAAAAAAGCTGATGCTGCAGCTGATGATCCCTGCCGTGGTGGCGCAGGTGGTGAACCTGCTGTACAACATCGTAGACCGCATTTACATCGGGCACATTGAGGGCATCGGCGCAGCCGCGCTCACCGGCGTGGGACTGTTCACCCCCATCCTCATGCTGCTGAACGCGTTCGCCATGCTGGTGGGCGCGGGCGGCGCACCGCGCACCGCCATTGCACTGGGGCAGGGGGACCGGCAGCAGGCCGAAAAGATCATCTCCAACAGCTTTACGGTGCTGATGCTCTTTGCAGTGGTGCTGACCATCGGCTTTTATGCGGGTGCGCCCGCGCTGCTGCGGCTGTTCGGTGCCAGTGACGCCACCCTGCCGTATGCGTTGAGCTACAGCCGCCTCTACATTCTCGGCTCGGTGTTCGTGCTGCTGGTGCTGGGCATGAATCCCTTCATCACCACCCAAGGCTTTGCCAAGACCAGCATGCTCACCACCGTGATCGGTGCCGTGATCAACATCATTCTGGACCCCATCCTCATCTTCGGGTTCGGGCTGGGCGTGCAGGGCGCAGCCATTGCCACCGTGCTCAGTCAGGCCGTGGGCGCGGCGTGGATCCTGCGATTCCTCACCGGCAAAAAGACGATCCTGCACCTGCGCCGGGCGTTTCTCCGGCTGGAAAAACCGGTCATCCTGCCGGTGCTGGCGCTGGGCATCTCCACCTTTGTGATGCTTTCCACCGAGAGTCTGCTCTCCATCAGCTTCAGCTCCAGTCTGGCCCGCTACGGCGGCGACGTGGCTGTGGGTGCCATGACCGTGATCACCAGCGCCTCCCAGCTGTGCACACTGCCCATTCAGGGCGTGTGCCAGGGCGGCCAGCCG
>ENA-ORUA01003148-ORUA01003148.1-human-gut-metagenome-genome-assembly--contig:-NODE-3148-length-11770-cov-6.469313_pt1 | contig 11770 bp, 10 predicted proteins | sample MGYA00242076_ERZ509201 | MGnify/ENA primary metagenome ERZ509201 (study PRJEB26280, sample SAMEA2338863) | human gut metagenome | biome: human gut; feature: human-associated habitat; material: faeces...
CTCGGACGTGTAAACAGATTCACCTCCGCCCAATTATCCAGAAGTTCTTTGATAAGCATCGTTTTGTCTACATAGTAGAAATCTTCCGCCTGAAGCTTTGCGAAATTTTCTATTCCTATTGGAAGTTTCTTTTTAATTTGTTTCAATAGACACACTTCCCTTTATATTTGATATATTAAACTCTAACTTTCATAAAGTGTAACATATTGTTATTGAATTCGTCTATCAAAATTTCTTTACATTCCATAATGTTTCTATTAATACAAAATCCAGAAGTGAATTCTTCTTATTATTTTACATACTTTACATTCCACAATGTTTCTATTATTACGATACAGAAATAGACTGTGAAGTGCTGTTTATGAGCTTTACATTCCACAATGTTTCTATTAATACGGAGAATCCGGATGTAAGTGGTGTAGACTTTCAGAACTTTATATTCCACGATATTTCTATTAATACTGTGTATCAGATAGAAAAAGGAAATACATTCGCACTTTACATTCCACGATGTTTCTATTAATACAAGAACCTTATATGAGCGAAATATGAGCAATATACTTTACATTCCACGATGTTTCTATTAATACGGGGCGTTGATCTATTCAGAAAAAGAAGATGTTTGCTTTACATTCCACGATGTTTCTATTAATACCGATATGGGAATCAAATCTCCTTCCGGAAAAGACTCTTTACATTCCACGATGTTTCTATTAATACAATTTTCCTGACATTTATCCTCTATATCAAGAAACACCTTTACATTCCACGATGTTTCTATTAATACTCCAGTTTCTGGCGTAGTGTTGTTTCTGTGTATACCTTTACATTCCACGATGTTTCTATTAATACGTCGTCTGCTCAGTTTCCGGTCAATCTCTTTTACCCTTTACATTCCACGATGTTTCTATTAATACCCGTCGTCTATTCATCCTTACAATACAGATATAATCTTACCACTTTCTGTCAATCTTGTCACTTCATTATTTTTATACTTATTTTTATCTTTCTAGACAGCTCTCATTTTTGAAATTTTCCTGATATCTCAAGCATTGTCGACCTCCTGAAGTTTTTACTCTATCTGACGTCGACAATCATAATATGAAACTCGTTAAATCATCCTTCCTACCCCAAAATTCTTTATCCAACCATTTTTCCTGCCGAGATTTAAAAATAATTACAGAATCTAATTCTTTATCAATATACTCTTTTAATTCTTTTTGCAGCTGTGCCAGCTGTCCTTTTGACAATTCACCTTCAAATACAGAATTTTGGATGTGCGTCAGATATTTTTTACATATTTTAAAAATTCTTGACCAGCGTCTTGCACCGTTTTCTTCCTGACTTACATCATAAACTAATACTATATACATAACTCACCACCATATTCTGAATCCCTCATATTCTTTTTCGCCAATCAGATGTTTTATCAGTTTATATGATTCCAATCTTAATAAATACTGATAAGATACCTGTCTGCCTAAGTCTTTATGCATCACTGATTGTTTCAACCTTTTTTCGAGTTCTGAGACAATCAGTTTAGACGCATCTTTTTTCAAATGTAAAAAATTTAATTCCTTCGTAAAGCTATCTTCCGTAATCTGCTTTCGATTTAACAGTGAAAAAATCAATCTGTCTCCGATCAGTGGTTTAAACACTTCTGCAATGTCCAAGCTCAAAGAAAATCGTCTTACCCCAGGCTCATGTAAATAACTGATTGTCGGATTTAACTGCGTATGATAAATTTCACTAAGCACTTTTGTATAAATCAATGTATTCACAAATGAAATCAACGAATTAATCATATTATCTGGTGGATGCATAACTCTTTTTTCAAATTTTATTTCCTGATTTACGATTACATTCCACGCTGCATAATACCTTCTTCGGATATTTCCTTCAACCCCCATTAATTCTTCTATTGTTTTTGTTTTTCCAATCTGCTTCCGCAATGAATCCACATCTCTAAGATATTCTGCTACATCCTTTCCTCTTCCATTATAATATCTCAAATTCCTGTAAATATTATCTGCCGCAGCTTCTATAAATTTTTTTGCAAGTATCATTCTTTTCTCATAGTCCGTATAGTTTTCCACCTGTTTTACCAATAGCTGTCCTGCCAACAGGCTTTCTCTCGGATAATAACTTCCAGTATAAAAATTATAGTAATTAAAGAAATGAACTGGTATCCCATACTGAGAAATGTAATTGATAAATGCTGTATTAAAAGACATTTCTGACATCACATAAATATCTGATATTCGCTCTATTGGAATATCTCGCTTTTCACCTTCATAGGTTGTAAATTGCAATGTATTATCTTTACGTTTCAAATCCCCATTATTATAAACATAAAAGCTTTGCTTCATAACCTTCTCCTAATTATAAATTGAATGTTTATATAAAACACAAATCATAATAAGCACATTTTTTGCATAATTTAGAGTTTACAATCATCGGTGGCGTATCCATGCACTCTATCTCTGTAATTTCACCAATAATCTTCTCCAACGTTTTTATATCATTTTCTGATAGCTCAACTATCACCGACTTTTTTAACAGCGGATAGTCAACCTTTCCTTTAATCCCTTTGACTCCACGTTTCCATAAATAATATAGATAGTACTTAACCTGCCATATTCCAGCGTCCTCTACCACTTTGCTTTTCTTCACTTCATGCAATTCTTTATGTTCACTTATAAAATCAATGTTAATAATGTTATCAATATTTATATGCTTCTCATTTTTACTGTAACTGCTTTCATCAAGTATTTTTCCTAATATGACATCCTCATTTTCTGCTTCCATTCGGATTTCATGACAAAAATACCAGAGTTTTCGTTTGCATACAAAATAATAATAAATCATCACTCCTGTTATCCGATTTTCCATATCCACGCTCCATATTTACACAAATATTCCATCCAATTCTAATTGTTCATCAAACAATATTCCACGTCCTTTCCCGCTTTCAATGTCAAATTCATAATTATACTGTGCTCTGTGAATATCTGTAATTTTTCTGTTTTCGCTTAACCCAATTGTAGTTCTGTCCACTTCTGCCGGAAATTTTTGATAGAGATTTAAACTTAATGTAAGATTTTCCAATTTTGATTTTATCAGGCTTCTGGCTTCCCTGCTCATATTAGGTTTCTTCAAAAACTCTACTCCGTATTCGAATAAATTCTGGTTTTCAACATAAACATTTTCCGGAACAATAGTTACACTTCTGATATCCCGAACTTCAGCCTCATCAGCAGAATACTCCGTTGGATGAATTTCAGAGAATAATTTTAAATCTTTTTGAATGTTTTCAAAGTATATGGTTTCTTTCACACCATCTACACTATAAACCTCATTCATGTATGCAGTTTTTTTATCTTCAGAAAATAATATGTGTTCGTATTTGCTCAGTAATTCCAAAGACCTGTCATATAATTTGTCTTCATAAACACTCCGTCTTTTTCCTTCACTGACTCCATTTCTATTATCAAATACAACAATGTTCGCTTCATTCGGACAATAACGACCTTTACGATTACATCTTCCCATTCTCTGTAAAAGACTATCTGCCGTACACATTTCTGTATACAAAATATCAAAATCTATATCTAAACTAGCCTCAACTATTTGAGTTGTAATCCATATTCCAGATTCACCTGACTCCGAAAATCCCATAATTTTCCTTTCCAGAAATGCTCTGTCTCTTCTAATATATTTTGAATGTAAAAGCCATACATTTTCTCCCTCTAATTTCTTATAAAGCTTCTGAGCTTTAGAAACAGTATTACAGATAACTAACACTTTTCTATTTTTTCCTCGCAGCCTGATTTCATCTAAATTCATTTCCGAATGTCTGATTTCAACTTTATGTCTTGGATATTTCTCCACCTGATATTCTTTTCCGGTGAAATCTTTAAATATGTATTGTTTTCCCTCAACCAAACCATATTGTTCCATAAAATATTTAAGTACAGGTGGAAAAGTTGCTGTAATAATTGCAAATTTGCCACCCATTTCCTGTATCATTTTTAATCCATAAATAATAGTTGCAATTACACGTGGTTCATATGCCTGAATCTCATCCAGAACCAACTTTGAATATTTCAATGTAGCTGCAAATATCTCTGTTCCTAATGCTCTGTATACAAATCTAAACAGTTGGTCAACTGTACAGACAGTCAATGGTTGTGACAACATTTTTGACCTTTCATATTTCTCTCCAATATCTTCATTACCATTATACTCTCTTAAATACACCGCCATAGCATCAGAATGTAACAATGCAACGTCTTTATATTCATAATTTTCCTTTATACGTAAATATATCGCATTAGAAGATACCTTCAACGGTAATGTATAAAAACTTTTTTCACCATTCATCCATAATAGCGATGCTTCTGTTTTTCCAGATCCTGTAGGTGCTATAACAATCAGATTTTTATCTCTATTCATCTTCATAAATTTTTGCGCCGGCCTTAATTCTTTTCCGTTTAGAAATTTTTCTATATTCTTTACCAATTTTTTTTCATGAAGATCAATGACGCTTTCTGCATTTTCATATCCTGCACTGACTGTATAATCAAATTTATTAAGCAAGCCTTTTATCAATAAATATTCTTTCCAGGCATTTGAATCTGGTATATATTTTCCAGTATATACATTGTTACGAAACAGTAAATCATCTAAATTACTGCAATTTAATTTTCTGATTTTTCTATTCAGATATTCTTCAATCTGTTTCATATAATACTTTTCAGCATATTTTCTAATTGCCGGACTGTTATAATGATCCTCCCTGTCATGATGATAATAAACCGCTGTAATAAATGGTCCAAAATCTTTATCCGAAAACAATTCCGACAAATCATCAAATTCATCTAAAGAAATAGTAACAGCACTTAAAAAGCCATGTGGAATCTGCTGAGTTTTTCTTACATCTATATAAAATTTTTCAGCTAATTTCGGACATATCATTGCCTGAAAAACAAGATTAACCTTTCCCAGATCATGAATCCTGCATGCCTCAACCACCAGTTTTTTTTCTTTTTCAGTAAAATATTCCCCATATTCTAAAAAAAACATCTCAGCACATGTTACTATGTCCTTATGATGTTCTTTCAATGTTTTCTGCTTTTCTTCAGTTTTTTCGGCTATATCGGTAATACTACTATTCAATATCTCAATATCTGTTTCGGTAAGATTCTCTTTCAAACATTCCTCAATATTCTTCATATTTTTCTTTATTTCATTGATCCGCTCCGAAGTGAATTGTACTTTTTTTGACTTTGCATAGTACTCCATACATATAATCCTTTCTGAAGCAAGACAGCCTCCATAGCTGCCTTGCTCTATATATTTATACAACAGGTTATTAACAGAAAACTATAGCAGCATCCTCTTCAATATTATCTACATACGCACCTTTTCTTAACGTCATTCCCTGCGGACAATAATATGCTTTGATTCTTCCATTTTTCTTTTTCCATCGCCGTAATCCCTGCTTTGTAATTTCATATTCTTTTGTAAGATTATAAATAGTCATTCTTGGATTTTTGATTTTTATCTTTTCTTCATCCTTTTCCCATTCATTTTCTACCGGAATATACATATCTCTTTTCAAATCCACTTCATTTTCCGGATGAATTCTTACAATATCAACTCGTTCTATGTCCAGAAGATCTTCATATCGTCCCAGTGCCAAATATTGTGGAGGATTTTTTAATGATTGATATACCGTATCAAAGTCTTCTTCATCTGGAACAATATGAATAACCATACGATTTTCGCATATAAGTTCTACATTTGCAATTCCACGAAAAATACCATATTTTTCATCATCTTCAATGCAAATCTGATGCCTTCCTTCCTCAAATTTAGCTCCCGATGAAAAAGAATATCGCGTATATAATTCTGACACTGTACCACAATTTGTTCCTTGAATGCAAAGCTTCATTGGATGAAATTCCGTATAACCACATGCAGCATGAATCATTCCCAGTACAGTGGAATAAGGAGGTAATGGAAATGTTTCTTTAATAATAAAACTGCTGGGTTTTCTATAATTGACCAGATTTTGAAAACACTGTAATCTAATTGCTTTCTCCATAATATAGATTCACTTCCTCTTTCAAATGCTTAAATACTGTTCCAACAGATTCTGCTTTTAACTCTTCTCTGACAATCTTTTCGTTATCAAAAATACCTGACGTAATTCCGGTAAAAGTATATCCGGCAAGTTCATTATCTTTAATCAATTCCTGTAACGTTTCTACATTTATTTTATTATCATCAACCTTTACCCTGTTTTCAAAAAACGGATTTTTTCTGCTATATCTTCCTCCAATAACAAATAACGGACTCAAATTTTCACGTCTTCCTTTGATATCTCTATATAGATATTGCATAGTATCCAACAGGATCTTCACACGTTCTGCCTTTTCTTCTTTATCAATATCAATCTCTCCATCGATACCTACTCTGTCCAAATCAATTGACATAGTATATGCGTAATAAGAACGATGAACCTCACTTTGCGCAATTCCATTTTCCAGATTTCCTCTTACAGCCAGTCCCATATTAGTAAGAAATTCCAGATTTCCCTGAAATGGTTCCAAAGCAATAGCATTGCTAAGTCTGGCAACTGCAGATCTCGTAGCAGCACCTCCCTTTTGCTCATCACCTTTCGCTGTTGTTTTCATGTATCCAAACAAATCAATTTCGGGGTAATCTTTAATAGTTGCAGATGGTGCAAACTGTACAACTCCGCTTTTTCCATCCACCGGAGTTGTATCCCAATTAGACTGCTGCACAATATTATATCTCATAGCCTGTCTGGAAATATAAGAATACTGCTCATGATTTCCCCTCGTCATTTTTTTGAGAGAAGAAATGTTTCCAATCCCTTCCCCATAATTTGCACTTTCTGCCAGAAAAATCATCGTAATAGTTAAGCCTTCTCTTTTCATAATCATTTTTCCTCCTTTTTCTCATAGCATCCTTCCAATCCCATTACAAATGCATATCCATATCTTGTAAATTTTTCCGAATTTCCCAGCATTTGTACAAGACCTGTTGGAATTAATAACTCCTGACCATTTTCGTTTTTACGTGATCCGTACGCACTATACAGTCGCAATACAATATCCATAAATTTCTCTACATTTCTTACAGACAGAGCATTCAACAACTGATATTCCATTCCCCGCAGGCATTCGCCGGAAGACTCACCCTTAGCAGACATGATTGCTCTTCTTAAATCTGCTCCACTTTTTTTCATACTTGTGTACATAGCAATCTCCTTTCTCTTCTCTTCTTCTGTATAATATACAATTTCTGACCGCAGCTGAATTTCATATATACAGTTAACATAAAAATTTAATGAGCCTGTTTCAACAGCCGCTTTCAATACCTTATCCAGCAATTGATATTGATTACGATATTGCAGCAGATTAATAACCACTATTTCATGTATATTGACAAATTCATTCTTAATTTTTATATAAGGATATTTTCCCAACAATTGCAATGCATTTGAAGTACCAGGCATACTTATAATGTCCAGCATACTTTTATGAACAATACCAAGCAGATACCTGTCTTCTGCCCTTATTCCACGCAAAATCACCTGAATATTAGAAATCTCTTTCGTTTTTTCTTTCAGCAATATATTAATTGTTCGGGCAAACCACTGCGAATATTTTTCATCCTCCTTTTTTTCTCCCTCTATACTGTCAGTTCCGTTTTTCGAATTAACATCCAATAATGCATGAATATCATTATTAATATTCATAAAGACAAATTTATTTACAAACAGCCGAAATCCCAACGGACTCAGAGCATAAACAAACGTACATCCCGGACAAAGAAATGCATCTACTTTGCAATCCCAGAAAGCAGAACGTTTTCTTGTAAAATCATCCCCCACTTCATTCATAAATGCAATTGAATTCTTCTCTTTAGGTCCTATCGTTGCTCCACAGTCAATGCATAAATCTTTTGCTTTTACATGATCTGTCTTCAGATATTTCCTAAACGGCTCGGAAAAATCTTTTTCAAATAATTCCCGCATATCTTTTTTTGCATTTGCCCGCAGTAAAAAACACTTTCCGCTCCAAAAACGATTAATATATGTATATATCACACTTTTCATAATAAATGTTTCCCTGCACTTTGGTTGCTGAAGAAATTTTTCCAAATCAATTAATCGTTTTTCCAAATCTGTCACGTCTAACTTGTCATTGAGTTTATCCTTTTTTAGAATTTGGTATACTTCCTGCATTTCTATATCATGTTTTATATTTTCAAATCCAGCCTGATAACTATTAGAAAGCAGTTTGTCATTAATAAATTTCAGATCTTCCTTTTCTTCCTTTCCTGGATTCCATTTTCCAATCTGAATTTTATCTATACACTTACTAATTCTGTCAAGGACTCCCTGATAAACTGTAAATGGTCCAAAATACTGTACACAGGCTTTAAAGTACATGTCTGTCCAGTCAGCATTCAATGCGAAATCCATATCAATCCATAATCCTTGTCCGTCTTGCGTAATGCCAAAGTCTGAATCTTCTTTTGCATCTGCTGCTTCTAACATATATCTGAAACCTACGATTCCTGCATTCTTCAGGAAATCCCCCAATGTAATTACATATTTATCCAAGAAATCACCGCCTCCTACTAAAATATGATTTCAAATTTCCCGTGTCCAGCAGAACGTCTAGTTCCAATTCCAGCTGCATACAATATTTCCAACAGTCTGAGATTTCCTGTTATTTTATAGATACCAATATTTCCATCTACAAATTGCCCCATAGTTCTTGTAACTACCTTTTTTCCTTTTAAAGGTACAATAGAAAAATCACTTGTATCGCACTCTATGTTTATCCTCTGTAAAAAGATTTTCAGATTCTCCTTTACAATATCCGAAAATTCCGGCTCATCAAAGGTATAATAAACATCAGTATTATCATCACTATTATGTTTTCTCGCTATTAATGAACTCTGCATTTTTACAATCAATTCCGTTTCTTTAATTGTCTGAAGTTTCCTTGTTTTCACCGACAACAGTTTCATGGAATTTCTGTTCATATGGAATATTTTATGCTTCATAAGACTAAATGCATTAAAAAATATCAGTAATTCTCCCATATCAATATCAGAAAAAGTTAACATAAATTTATTTGCTCCAAGTTTAATTGTGTCTGAAGTAAATTGGGCATGAGGCAAATAGCATGTCCAGCAATAAGTCTTTATCACAGACTCCCGCTTGTTGTATAACCTGTCAAATAAATCCGGCGAAAAATTTTCAATTGCTGCTTTCATAAAGCTTAATATCACTTTATCATAATCTATTGGCAATTCCGCATTTTCCAATTCAAATTCCAGTTTAAGTTCTGTCATCTCAGTTCCTCCTCTCTTCGTCCTTTCTTTTTTTATTGTATCACTATACTTTTATATTTTCAATACTATTTCAATGGATTTTTTTTTTATATTTTGACTTTATCAAATTTTTACATTATAATATCAATACACCATTTTGGAATGTAAATTTGAAATAGTACTGAAACAGTATTTAATAATAGTACCATATTGGAGCAAAATAGAGATTGCCAGCAATTTAACCACTGACAATCTCTATTTTTTATTTTATCAATCAGATCACTCTGAAATCTCAACAATTATTCATATAACAGAATGTCACTCTTTAGCAGTTTAACAAGAGAAATCTTTCATCCAATCGGCTCGAAGTCTACAGCTCCATGTTTACACAGTGGGCAGATATAATCTTCCGGAAGTTCATCACCTTCGTAGATATATCCGCAGACTTTACATACAAATCCTTTCTTACCTTCTGTTTCAGGTTTCGGTTTTACATTTTTCTGATAATAGGTGTAGCTCATTGTCTCCTGGTCACTTACCACGCGGGCTTCTGTCACACTGCAGATGAACATTCCGTGAGTTCCCAGATCTACATACTGCTCTACTTTCAGGGACATAAATGCGTTGATATATTTGTCCAGGAATATCAGTCCGTTATCAGAACGATTCACCTTCTGTCCCGCAAATTTATCCACGCTTCTTCCACTCTGGAAACCAAACTGTTCAAATACAGAGAACGGAGCTTCTACAGAGAGACAGTTTACATTCATCACCCCTGTCTGCTTGATAACATGGTGAGAATAATTTGTCTTATTGATATTAACTGCAACACGGAACGGAGAGTCTGTCAGCTGTGTAACTGTGTTGACAATCAGTCCGTTATCCTTCTTACCGTCATTTGATGTCACTACATAGAGACCATAACCAATGCGGAATAATGCTGTCATGTCATTTTTATTTGCCAGTTCATCATTCTTTGCAATGTATTCCTTACAAAGCTCGGAAGCCATTGCTTCCATCTGATCTCTGTTTTCCTGATTTACTGCGGACATGATCTTCACTGTGGTGTCCAGCCAGTTGATCTTCTTACATTCAGAAAGCATATTTTTCATTACTTTTGCTGCCAGAGGTGCCCAGGAACCGTTTTCAATAAGGCCCACTGTGCGGTTCTGGAAATTATGCTCTGCCAGACGGGTAATAAAGTCATTCATAAACGGATAGATTCCTGCATTATAAGTAGTTGTTGCCAGTACCAGCTTACTGTAGCGGAATGCATCGCTGAGTGCCTGAGACATATCATCTCTTGCCAGATCATAAACAACTACTTTCGGACATCCCTTGCTCTTTAATTTCTCCACAAACTGATTGACTGCTTCTTTGGTATGTCCGTATACAGAAGTATATGCAACTACGATTCCTTCTTCCTCCGGTGTGTAAGAGGACCAGGTATCATAGAGGCTGATATAATGTCCCAGATTTTCTGTAAGTACCGGACCATGTAACGGACAGATGATCTGAATATCCAGAGTAGCTGCTACTTTCAGAAGTCTCTGTACCTGTGCGCCATATTTACCAACAATACCGATAAAGTATCTTCTTGCTTCATCATCCCAGTTTTCTTCCACATCCAGAGCACCGAACTTACCAAATCCATCTGCTGAAAAAAGAACTTTATCTGTGCTGTCATAAGTCACCATAACCTCCGGCCAATGTACCATTGGCGCAAATACAAAAGTAAGATTGTGATTTCCCAGACTCAGTGTAGAACCATTCTCTACTTCCAGTTTCTGCCCTTTCAGATCCAGTCCGAAGAAATTCTTGATCATTACAAATGTCTTCGCATTGGCTACTACTGTAGTGCCGGGATATACTTCCAGAAAGTTCGCTACATTTGCTGCATGGTCAGGCTCCATATGCTGAACGATCAGATAGTCCGGCTTACGTCCGCCCAGTGCCTGTTCAAGATTATCCAGCCATTCATGTTTGAAATTGGCATCTACAGTATCCATAACTGCAACCTTGTCATCCAGAATCACATAGGAATTATATGCCATTCCGTTTGGCACTGCATACTGTCCCTCAAACAAATCTACCTGATGGTCATTCACTCCGACATATTTAATGGTATCTGTAATCTTCATATTTCTGCCCTCAATTCTTTCTTTATAGTATATCGTCTGTCCGTTACTATTCAGCAATCTGCTGTCACTCAACGTTAATAAGTTATAGTTGCTATGCATTCTTAATTTGTTTATGTTTTTATATTATACTATTTTAATCCAATTTTCAAGTCCTTTTGGTAATTTTTTTCATTTATTTATGAAATTTTGTTATTGTTCACACACCACTGTCCCGCGAGGTGTTTTGGCATGAATATGCCAAAATCCCG
>ENA-ORUA01003150-ORUA01003150.1-human-gut-metagenome-genome-assembly--contig:-NODE-3150-length-11767-cov-3.270833_pt1 | contig 11767 bp, 7 predicted proteins | sample MGYA00242076_ERZ509201 | MGnify/ENA primary metagenome ERZ509201 (study PRJEB26280, sample SAMEA2338863) | human gut metagenome | biome: human gut; feature: human-associated habitat; material: faeces...
CGGCATTGCCGTACCTGTTGAGCTTCGCTGCCGGTGCAATGCTCTATGTTGTCGTAGAAGAACTGATCCCTGAAATGTCTCAGGGGAGGCACTCCAATATCGGTACCGTGTTCTTTGCAGTCGGATTCAGCGTGATGATGGTGTTGGATGTGGCACTTGGATAAAAATATAACTGTGAAGGCATGGAACAGTTACAATGAAATAATGATACCGCAGAAAATAGAAAGATACATAATTCATAGGATTCACAAAAAGTTCACAAATAATTAGCACTCAACCATTGACAGTGCTAACAATATATGTTATAGTACGGATAGAACAAAGAAATGACATCAGTTCCGAAAGGGGGAACGGTTATGAATATCAATAAATTTACACAGAAATCTATGGAAGCAGTCCAGAATTGTGAGAAGCTCGCTTATGAGCATGGAAACCAGCAGCTGGAGCAGGAGCATTTGCTGTACAGCTTGCTGACTCTGGAAGACAGTCTGATCCTGAAGCTGATCACTAAGATGAACATTTCAAAAGAGATGTTTATGAATGAGGCAGAACAGGCAGTGAACCGTCTGACGAAGGTAAGCGGTGGCGGCCAGCTTTATGTGAGCAATGATCTGAATAAGGTTCTGATCAGTGCGGAGGACGAGGCGAAGGCCATGGGCGATGAATATGTGTCTGTAGAGCATCTGTTCTTAGCCATGTTAAAACAGCCTGACAAGACGCTGAAAGAACTGTTTAAGCAGTATGGTATCACCAGAGAGAGCTTTTTGCAGGCACTTTCCACGGTCAGAGGTAATCAGAGAGTGGTCAGTGATAATCCGGAAGCAACTTATGATACTTTAAATAAATATGGCGAGGATCTTGTGGAAAAGGCAAGAAGCCAGAAGCTGGATCCGGTCATTGGACGTGACAGTGAGATCCGGAATGTGATCCGTATTCTTTCCCGTAAGACCAAGAACAATCCGGTTCTCATCGGTGAACCTGGTGTTGGTAAAACAGCCGCTGTGGAAGGTCTTGCACAGCGAATTGTAGCAGGAGATGTTCCGGAAGCACTGAAGGATAAGAAAATTTTTGCCCTGGATATGGGTGCACTGGTAGCAGGTGCCAAATACCGTGGTGAATTTGAGGAACGTCTGAAAGCAGTTCTTGAAGAGGTAAAAAAGAGCGAAGGTCAGATCATCCTGTTTATTGATGAGCTTCATCTGATCGTAGGTGCAGGTAAGACGGATGGCGCAATGGATGCCAGCAATATGCTGAAACCAATGCTTGCCCGTGGTGAGCTTCACTGCATCGGTGCTACCACACTGGATGAGTATCGTCAGTATATTGAGAAAGACGCTGCCCTGGAACGTCGTTTCCAGCCGGTTATGGTAGATGAGCCTACCGTTGAGGATACAATATCTATATTAAGAGGTCTTAAGGACAGATATGAAGTATTCCACGGTGTTAAGATAACAGATGGTGCATTGGTAAGTGCAGCTGTATTATCAGACAGGTATATCACAGACAGATTTCTTCCAGATAAAGCTATTGACCTTGTCGATGAGGCGTGTGCAATGATTAAGACAGAGCTTGATTCTATGCCTGCCGAGCTTGATGAGATGCAGCGTAAGATTATGCAGTTAGAGATAGAAGAAGCTGCTCTTAAGAAAGAAACAGACAACTTAAGCAAGGAACGTCTTGAAGCTTTAAGAAAGGAACTTTCAGACTTAAGGGAAGAATTCGGTATCCAGAAGTCTAAGTGGGATGCTGATAAGACAAAGGTTGATAATATAAGCAAGTTAAAGGAAGAACTTGAAAGTATTAATAACCAGATAGCACAGGCAAAGAGAGAAAAGGCAGCAGAGCTCCAGTATGGTAAGCTCCCAGCTATTCAGAAGCAGATAGAGGAGGCAGAAGCCAAGGCTAAGGAAGCAGGTAACGGAGAGTCACTTGTACATGAAAATGTAACAGAGGAAGAGATTGCCAAGATTATATCAAGATGGACTGGTATTCCTGTAGCAAAGCTTAGTGAGTCAGAAAGACAGAAGACACTTAATCTTGATGAAACACTTCATAAGAGAGTTGTAGGTCAGAATGAAGCTGTCACAAAGGTTACAGAAGCTATCATAAGGTCTAAGGCTGGTATCAAGGACCCAACAAAGCCTATCGGTTCGTTCTTATTCTTAGGACCAACTGGTGTAGGTAAGACAGAACTTGCAAAAGCACTTGCTGAGAGCCTGTTTGATGATGAGAATAATATCATAAGACTTGATATGTCCGAATATATGGAGAAGTACTCAGTGTCAAGACTTATAGGAGCGCCTCCGGGATATGTAGGATATGATGAAGGTGGTCAGCTTACAGAGGCTGTAAGAAGAAAGCCTTACTCAGTAGTCCTTTTTGATGAGGTTGAAAAGGCACATCCGGATGTATTCAATGTACTCTTACAGGTGCTTGATGATGGACGTATAACTGACTCGCAGGGTCGCACAGTTGACTTTAAGAATACAATTATTATTCTTACAAGTAACATAGGTTCAACATATCTTCTTGATGGTATTGATGATAAAGGCAATATTAAGGAGGGTGTTGAAGAGCTTGTAATGGGCGACTTAAGAAATAACTTCAGACCGGAGTTTCTTAACCGTCTTGATGAGATTATTATGTTTAAGCCACTTAACAAGGATAATATTGGAAGCATTATTAATCTTCTTATTAATGATGTCAACAGAAGACTCGAAGATAAGGAACTTAAGGTAGTGCTTACAGATGCAGCTAAGGACTTCGTAGTTGAGCATGGCTTTGACCCAATGTATGGTGCAAGACCACTTAAGAGATATGTACAGAAGTCGGTTGAAACACTGGCAGCCAAGCTTATACTTGCCGGCAATGTATCAACAGGAGATAATATAGTAATTGACTGTGTGAATGGCGAGCTTACTGCAAATGCATCAAAATAATGTGTATGCAGAAGCCTGACCTTCAAAAAAGGCATTATAGTTACAAGGTTAATAAAATATATTAATAAGAACCGCCTGCAGCCCTTGATATGATACCTCCAAAGTAACAGATTTTTATATTTAATCTGTCTACTTTAGAGGTATCATATCACCTGAATTAAAGGGCTGCGGGCGGTTTATTTCTGCTTATTATTTAAACTGGTTGCTGCTAACATCATACTGATAGTTAATAGTTCCAAGCTTATCTGTAATCACGTTTTCATCAACCATAAAAGTCTTACATAATTCTGCAAGTGAGTTGTAATTATCCCTTAACTGCATATTGACAAAGCTAAGGAGCATAACCGGGTCTTTAGGTAATGTATTCATAATAATCCTCATTTCTGCGCACGTTTTTTTGCGCATAACGAGTTTGTGTCAAGTGCGCGCAGACACATACCCTGTCTGATAATAGCATTGGCGGTATATATAATGCAAGTAAAAAGGAAGATGTATTTTATGCAGAACATATAAAAAAAGTATCGCTAAAAAAACAAGCTTTGTTTACAATTTATGAAAAATGTGATATTATTAGTCAAAATGAAGTGCATTAATTACAAAGACACGTGTGGGGGCATTATGTTAGTATCGGATAATATATATAATAATAAGTCCAATATGGTATATTGTTCTGCAACATTTACACATACATATCTTGTTATGGTTGCGGATGATTACTTTTATAATTTTGTTGGAAAGTTTGTTAATATATTTATAACAGACATTATTCATCCTGATTGCAGGCAGGAGTTTATGAGTGTATGTGAAAGCCTTAAAGAGGGTGAGTCGCAGAGGATTATTAGTTATGTTAAAAGCAAGGATAATGAATATTTTCTTGTTCATATATTATTATCCAACACAGGACATATAATGGAGGGTAACAGCGTTATAGAAGTCCAGATATATAATCTTTTTGTTATGGAGAAGAAGTATAACAAGCTTCATGATGATGCAGATAAGTACAAGAAGTTTCTTTCCATGTATAATGATTACCTGTTTGATTATGATACTTCCACGGGGATAGCTTCAATATATGTGTACAGAAGTCTTAAGTCAACATTGATTACCAAAATGCATATTGATGAGTTTGAGGAGCATATTCTGACTTTCTTTAATAATGCAAGACACATACAGGATTTTAAGGATTTTATAAACAGGCTGCGTAATGCTAATGAAGGCTTTAGCGCAGAGATTACAGGTCCACTTATAACAGATATGGCAAAGCTTGGAATGTATAAGATTGACTGTCGTATAGTTTACAGGTATGACAGAACCAAGATTGCAGTAGGCATTATCAAGTCACTTGGTGCACAGTCAGGAGAAGCTTATTATGCTACCCAGGAGGGCAAGGACTTTTTTACAGGACTTCTTAACAAGAGAGCATGTAAGGAGTATGTTTCTGATGTCATAGTTTCTAATAAAGACAAGCATTATGTTGTTATGATTGATATAGATGATTTTAAGAGTATTAATGACACGTATGGACATCTTTATGGTGACAAGGTCATATTAAAGGTTGCATCTATTATTAATAGTGCTCTTAATGGAAGAGGTATTGTAGGACGTTTTGGCGGTGATGAGTTTTTTATATTTACGAACTGGATTACAACGGAAAGCCAGTTAAGGTCTATTCTTACATATCTTAAGCGCAAGGTAAGGGATGAACTTAGTCAGGGAGAAAATGGAAGCATAGTTACATTGTCTATGGGTGTATGCCAGTATCCAGAAAATGGAAATGATTATGATTCACTTGTGAATAAAGCTGATAAGTGTCTCTATATAGCAAAGAATAAAGGAAAAAACAGATACATTATCTATGACCCTGAAAAGCACGGCGATTTTCTTGATGAGATAGGAAGAAAAGGCTTCTCCATGGCACCTATTAAAAAGGGTGAGGTTTTATCACAAGAGGTTGCAGATATTGCTATAGATATAGTTAAGAATGGCGCTGAGGCAGTAGAAAGGTCACTTCCAAGGGCTATTAAGGCATTAGAGATAGACGGAATACGTGTATACAATGCCAGCAGGGGTGAACTGATAAGTTATTGTGGGGAGTATTCAAAACTTCCGGATATTCTTGATATGTTAAAGACTGACAAGTTTATGGGCAAGTTTGAGGATAGACATTATGTTACAGTTGTGTATACATCCAATATAGAGTCTTTTTATAAGGAGATGTACAATGCAGTTATAGAATGCAGCATAGGTGGTATGATATACTGCTATTATAAGAATGAAGCCGGGGATAATATAGTTGTATTCTATGATACGTTTAATAAGAGTTTCAGATGGAATGAGTCAGATAAGAACTACATAATGACACTTACTAAGATTATGGCAAGTGTTCTTTGATTATATGATACCAGGGTCAAAAAATCATTTACCAACATGAGTTTGCTCATAGGCGGGTGAATGACCTTGTGACACCCCCCAAAAATATGAGCATAAAAGTGAGATGATAGTCCACGATATGCGAATATGGGACGGGTGCTATGTGCCAGTGGCACATGTTTAGCGCGGACCGAAGCGGAGCGTAGACGTGGGAGTGCATAGCACGGAACAATCCGTATGTATCATAGTTGGGGGCTTTGTACCCCAACATCATTATAAAAATCAGAATAAAATTTGTATAATACATTAAAAAATACGTTTGCCATAGTTTTAAGCTATCGCAAGTTCATTTATAGTAAAGTATTATACGCAGCTAATAATTTATGAGTATCCGTCAGTCTGACACTGACATACTGCATATTACTGATGACCAATAATATCTAATAAGAAAGGAATTACAAAAACATTATGGAACTAATCAAAGGAAGACCAGCTGACGAAGCTGGCAGACTTGACAAAGAAATAAGAGTATACGACTTACTTGATAAACTTGGAATGGAATACTACAGAACCGACCACGAACCTGCAACAACTATGGAAGTATGCAACGATATTGATAAAATTCTTGACACACTTATATGTAAGAACCTTTTCTTATGTAACAGACAGAAAACGCAGTTCTATCTTCTTATGATGCCGGGCGATAAGGTATTTAAGACTAAAGACTTAAGCCAGCAGATTAACTCAGCACGACTTTCATTTGCCGGTGAGGAATATATGGAGGAGTATCTTGATATAACACCGGGTTCTGTATCCATTATGGGGCTTATGAACGACACAGACAATCACGTCCAGTTACTTATCGATAAGGAGGTACTTGAAGGTGACTCTCTTGGATGCCACCCTTGTATCAACACTTCAAGCCTTAAGTTAAAGACTAAAGAAGTTATGGAGAAGTTCCTGCCTGCTGTACATCATGAGGCTATAATTGTTGAACTTCCAAGATATGAAGATACCAACGCCTGATAAACATATCATAATACTAATATGCCATGGTCATAAGGTCATTCACCCACATGAACTTACTCATAGGTGGGTGAATGACCTTATGACCCACCCCAATAATCGCATAATACTAAAAAAATAGGAGTGCGCAGCACAGAAAAATCCGTAGGTATAACGTTGGGGCACAATCCCCCAACATTATACCTACCTGATTTTATTTATCTCTCTAGCATATATAATCATCCCCGCTATCATAATAAATGGCATTGTCAATATACACCATAACGACTCCCTAAATACTTCATACATACATATTGCAATCATCCTGCCCTTGGTCATTCCCATATGACGAAGAAGCTTAAGCCTGTCAAGTCGTCTGTCTATCCTGTTTCTTATGATTATAGCCATTATAAACACCTGAATTATTACAACTGCCAATATGGTTATTCCATATTGAAGTATATTATTGACAAGCTGTGTCCTGTATATATTCTTATCATCAACATTAGACTTATATGTTATATTATTGTTCTTAAAATAGAGCGCAACTTTATTATTAGTAGCTGAAAATGTAGATGAAAGGTCATACTTAATACTTATCTGGTTATATTCAAGATTAAAATCTATATCATCAGTCAGCTCTTCCCCTGTTATTCTTTGCATAAGGTCCTTCTGACTGTCTATTGCCTGCTTTGCAAGCTCCTCACTTGCCAATACCGTATAATAGCCATAATCCGGTATAATGCCATTAAAATCTGCTTTCACCTCATCAGTAACCTTTACAACAGCCGCAACTTTTGGTGATACACATGCTCCCATAATATTTTCTATCTCAAGAGCTGCCTGGTCACCCGTATAGCTGTGTACTGTCAAATAACCTCCATCATCATTAGTAGGCAAATTTTTATTATACAGGTCAACTTTGCCACTATTATTATATCTATTATAAAAAGGCACATCATATGAATAAACACTTTTTCCCCTATATACATTATTTAAATATTTTGTTCCCAGTTCTCCAAACGGGACTGCATAATAATTATAATATAAGGTATCACCTGCACTTAAGGTATTATCATATTCCCTAAAACAGTTGTCCTGCAAAAATACTATTACCTGTTTTCCATTCTTAAAATCATCATAATTAATTAAAGACTCATCTATATACTTAGATGCTATATCATATATCTTCTGCGTTGGATTAACATATTCCGTCGCAAAAAGATATCTGTCAGCATATGAGAAATCCACAGGATTTTTTACTGTTTCAGAGGATTGTGGTGTATATACATCTTTTAGTTTATCAATGCCCATTTTAGTATAATCCTGATTATCCCAGAACCAGCTTCTTTCTGACTCATACACTGAATAATCAATCGAAGCAATACCTGATATCTGATTAAGCCCATTTATAACCTCAGGGGATATTCCATCAATAATATTAGTATTACCTGTTTTAATATCTGTTGACTTTGTACCAGCATTAAGAGCAAAACTAAGCATCGCTATCCTGTCTGTAGAATTGTACGGCATTGGTTTTGAAAACAGATAATTTCGGGAAGATATATCTGTATATATATCCATTATTTCATCATATGACATATTATACTTTTTATATGAACTGCTTACATCATTATAACAATCATTTTGTGTATACACATCCTCTGATAATGACTTATATGGATACTTGTCATAATCCTTAAAATATGCTATATATGTAAATCTTGTTGTATAATAAGATACCTTTGGGTCTGTATATCCATATACATCCGGTAAAGAGTCATTATTTATATATTCTTTTAATGATGTTGCAATCCTTACACCACTGAGTACAAGAATTACACATACACATAGTGCAAATAAACGTATACCTGCTATCATACCTAGCCCATCTTTTTTCATTAACCTGCTGACAATACCCCTGTATACATTATATGATTTTAAATGTGATTTTCTTATATCTGCTTTAGATTTGACATTTGCTGTATTAGGTTTTCTATTATTTTCACTTTCTTTTTCTAAACGCTTCTGGCTAAAAGACTCTTTTATATTAGACACAAGTCCTGCTAATTCTTCTATAACAACCGCTATTATTACTGAGCCTATACTTTTCAGTATAACTGAAGCATTAACAGTATAAAATGTAAAACCTGCCATATTCTCTAAGTTTCTGCCAGTTATTGCACCAATTATCATAGCAGTAATAACACCCGCAATGGCAGATGGTATTATTATAACTGCATTTTCAATAATATACATAGTTCTTAACTGTAAACTGTCAGCACCTATGGCAGCATATCTTTGATACGAAGCTTTTCTTGTATTCCTGTATTCTATGAGCTGGTAAGAAAGCGCAGTTATGCCTATAGCCATGACAACAAGATACATATATACATATATTCCGGAGGTTCCCCAAGTCTTATAATCATATACTCCAGAATTATATACATAATTTCTGCCAGTTTTTTCTTTAATAGACTTACATATTGTTTTATAATCATCAGTTCTTATTGATGACTTGATAGGATATAAAAATACATAGTGAATGTTATAATTAAATGCTTCGAGTTCGTCCTCACTTACTATTGCTGACGGAATCTGCTTTCCACTATTCCATATATTGGTATAATTCCTATATATTCCGACAAGCTTATAAGTCTTTATACGCCTGTTCTCATCATTCGATACACTGTTATTTTCACAATAATGCAGGCTTATATCCTCTCCTAATTCTCCCTCGTACCCAAGAGTAAGAAGAGTATTCCAGTCCATTGCTATCTCATCGTTATTCTGTGGCTGTCTTCCTTCATCCAGCTTAATATGCGACTGGCTTATGCCTTCTTCTGACAGACATCCCACATAAAGACCTGTATTCTCCCACTCATCATTTAGCACATTTACACTTCTGTTAATTGTAACCGGCTGCTCAAGATATATGTGACTTGTAAGATTATAATTAGGCTCTTTGCTGCCTATCTCCATTATAAACCAGTCACCAAACCTGTCCTTATTGGAGGCCATCTGCCACTGGTACATATTTTCTTCAAATATAAGAACTGCTGTTACAAAAAACACTGCAAGCAGCGTTGTAAGCGATGCTCTTATTATCTGTCTGTATCTTCTTCTGACACTTTTAAGTACTATATCTGATATATTCACATTAACTATGCCTTTCTTTTCATAACATACTTAGGAATCGTTATTCTGAAACTTACACCCTTTGAGTCCTCATTATTATTAACACTGACATTTCCGTGATGTGCCTCTATAATAAGCTTTGATAAGTTCAGACCTATTCCTGCATGCATAGAATCATAACTCTTCCCACTCTCAAACCTGTTAAACACATTTTCAATCTTATCCTTATCTATACCTTTTCCATCATCTTTTATCGTTATAATACATTTATCCTTATTACATACAGCAGTTATATCCACATGCTCTGCTTCTTCACTGCAATTCTGGATTATATTAATAAGCGCCTCTGATAACCACTGTTCATCTGCATTAATACAATAATCAGCATCATCACAATCAGTTGTTATAACACACTGTGTCCTGCCATCATTATTAACTGGAACTTTGGATACAACTTCTTCAAGAAACACTCCTACATTAATATCATCCTTGGTAAATACTATCTTTCCTGACTCCATTCTGCTAAGCTTTAATAGGCGCACAATAAAATCTCTTATCCTGTATGTCTGGCGGAAACACTCATTAAGGTTATCCGAAAGAGTATTCATTATAGTATTGTTATTCTGGCGGTCTGCACTATCACCTATAGTTTCTCCCATCATATCAAGCGACAGGCTGAGTGCTGTAAGAGGTGTCTTTATCTGGTGTGCTATATTTTCTGTATAATCCTGTAGCTGCTTGTTTCTCTTTTCCATATAAGACTTATAGGCAGCTAATTCCTGTGACAGATTTTCATTGGTTTCCTTTAATTCTTTAGCATAGGAATATATATCATCATGTCCGATTTTTACAATATTATAGATTGCAAGAACTATAACAAAAACCACTATTACTCCTACAATAAGAAATGGTATATATACTTTTCCATATAGAAACATATACCATGCCCCATTGGTTGTATATCCTGCCTCCTGTAACACCTTTGGATAATCAGATACCGGTATATTACCATGTGTACCATAAAATAATATGTATAATAACTGCTTTCCTGCCTGTGAATCCTGCCCGTATAATGATGTTACCATATACCTTAATCTGTATTCATAATATATTGTAATTACCGCAACCGCAGCTATTATTGATACAAGTAATACTCCCGTATATATATACATTCTCTTTTTTAATGCTCTCTCCATCTGTAGCCAACTCCCCTTATAGTGTCTATGTATGCCTCATCTGAACCATCAATCCTGCCAAGCTTGTTTTTAAGTCTGCTTATAGTAACAGTAAGTGTATTGTCTTCAACAAATGTTCCTGTTCTGTCCCACAGTTTTTCAAAAAATATATTTCTTTTTACAATAAGACCACGATTGTATACAAGTATCTCTAACAATGCAAATTCTGTTGGGGACAGCTGTATATCCTTTCCAGCCTTTTTTACCTCAAGTGTATTAAAGTTAATACTAAGTGTTCCTAATGTATACAGCTTGGAATTCCTTGTATCAAGCATCGCCTGTCTTCGCAGGTTTGCGCTTATTCTTGACATAAGCTCTGACATTCTGAAGGGCTTTGTTATATAATCATCGCCGCCTATATCAAGTCCTTTAGTTATACTTTCTTCGTCATCACAGGATGTTAAGAATATGACCGGTGCCATATTTCCGTTTTTTCGCAGTTTTTCGCATACACTAAAGCCATCACTGTCAGGAAGATACACATCCAGAAGAAAAAGAGAAATATCATCGTGTGGCTTACTGTCAAACTCCTTTACATCTGCTGCCTCCTCTACAGTATGTCCTTTATCCTTAAGCATTCTGGCTAACTGTCCCCTTATAACCTCATCATCCTCTAATATAAGTATCAATGCCATTACTTTATCTCACCATCTGATATAGTTATTATTCTGTCGGCATAATCTGCCATCTGCCTGTCATGAGTTACCATAATTATAGTCTGGTCATACCTCTGGCTTGCTTTTGATAACATTTCTGCAACTGTCTTTGCACTGCCTGCGTCAAGATTGCCTGTAGGCTCATCTGCAAATATAACTGCCGGATTGGTTATAAGTGCTCTTGCTATTGCAACTCTCTGCTGTTCACCACCAGACATTTCAGATGGATACTTATTCTTACAGTGGCTTATCTCTAATTCTTCAAGTATCTCATCGACTTTTGACTCGTCTGCTTTCTTTTTATCAAGCAGGATTGGCATAACTATGTTCTCATAAGCTGTGAATTCAGGAAAAAGACTGTAATCCTGATATATAAAGCCTATATTTCTTCTCCTGAAAGCAGAAAGCTTCTTATCTTTCATAT
>ENA-ORUA01003151-ORUA01003151.1-human-gut-metagenome-genome-assembly--contig:-NODE-3151-length-11765-cov-3.103501_pt1 | contig 11765 bp, 8 predicted proteins | sample MGYA00242076_ERZ509201 | MGnify/ENA primary metagenome ERZ509201 (study PRJEB26280, sample SAMEA2338863) | human gut metagenome | biome: human gut; feature: human-associated habitat; material: faeces...
CCCCACCGCCGTATCGCCTCTGTATCTGGGCTCGTCGGGAGTCCTGATCCACCCTCGGGCCGTATCGACCGAACGGGCCGAAGCCGAGGCCGAAATCCACCTCATCTCGAAAGGCGACAACTTCTGCCGCGTGACCCTCGAAGCGTTCGATCCGGACGGAATTCAGGCCGCAGCCAAAACGATAAAGGCCAAACTCGACGGCAAACCCGTCGTCATCCCCTTCACGGTCGAAAATCCCCGACTGTGGGACCTCGATCACCCCAACCTCTATCGAATGCGGGTATCCGTCGAGAGCGACACCTCGCGCGATGAGATCGAAATCGCCACGGGCTTCCGCAACATCCGCGTCACACCCGAAGAGGGTTTCCGCCTCAACGACTCGCTCGTTCGGGTTCACGGCGTAACGCTCTACTACGACCGTCCGGGCACGGGTAGCGCTATGGAGGCGGAGGACTATGCCGAAGATTTCGCTTTCATACGCGAGTTGGGAGCCAATGCCCTGCGCTCGCCCGCAGGACCGCACGCCCCCTGTCTGTACGACCTCTGCGACCGCACAGGCGTACTGGTCTGGATCGACTTGCCGCTGATCCGGGCACCTTTCCTCAGCGACGTTTCCTATTATCCGAACCCGCAACTCGAGGCGAACGGTCGCCAGCAACTGCGCGAAATCATCGCCCAGCATATCAACCGGCCGTCAGTGGTCATCTGGGGACTCTTCGACTGCCTCTGGCAACGGGGCGAAAACCCCGTGCCCTATGTGCGGACACTGAACGAACTGGCAAAAAAAATGGACCGCAGCCGCCCGACGGCGGCCACCAGCAACCAGGACGGAGAACTGAACCAGATCACCGACCTGATCGTATGGGCGCAGAACATCGGCTGGGACAAAGGCCGCACGGAAGACCTCGAAATCTGGCTCGGCCAGCTTCGGTCGGGGTGGAACCAGCTCCGTTCGGGCATCTGCTACGGTGAAGCGGGGCAGATCGAACAACAAGGCGATCCGGCTCGCCGACGCCGCTCGAACAGCCTGCTCTGGCAGCCGGAAGGACGGCAGACCCGTTTTCATGAAGATTACACGAAATACCTGGCACAAGACACGCTGCTGTGGGGAACCTGGATCAACACCCTGTTCGACTACGGCTCGGCCCGCCGTCCGCAGGGCGTGGAGGCTACGGGGCTCGTCACGCTGGACCGACGACGCCGCAAGGACGCTTTCCATCTTTACAAGGCTTTGTGGAACAACACCGAACCTACGCTCCACATCGCCGGACGCCGGGAGGATGAGCGTAACGGCGACTTGCAGACCGTAACCGTCTATTCTTCGGCCGGAGAGCCGGTCGTAACCCTCTCGGGCGACACGCTCGCGGTCGAGCAATACGCACCGTGCATCTACCGCTGCGACTCGGTACGGCTCAACGGCCGGATGAAGATAGAAGCGAAAGCCGGGGATTTATACGACGAAACGTTCCTTACCGGAAACTGCGCCTTAGTAGCTCCGCCGCGTCGGGACCCTCAGCAAACAGCAGGTCTGCGACTGACAAATTAGGCGCGAAAGGCAGCCGGTCGGAAAAGACCTGGAAATAGGACTCGGCATGAAACGCCGGGTCCTCTTTTTGTTTGGGCCTCAGATCGAGGTCGCCGGGAGCGGCTTCGACGTATTGCTCCGAAATACGGGGGCGGTTCTGCACATTCAGTTTTTGAAGCAGCACCTCCGTCAGTTCGAGGTCGTAATCGACCAGAAAATCGTATTCCCGCCGATAGAAAGGCTCGAACGAGGAGCGGTAGTGATCGAAATAGGGCGATCCCCGGTAAGCCGACACCAACGAAATCCAATGCTGGTGCTGCCACCGCTTCGAATAGTCGAGCCGCACATCCCGCATCGGCGTACGGGGACGGTTGGCATGCCGCACGTGCACCGTGAGGTCCATCACGCCGCCCGAAGCGAGAATTTGCGCCCGATTGCGCTCCGAACGCTTGACAAAATGTTCCCCGAGGTCGATGACGCAATCGTCGCACAGCAGGTGTGCGAAATATTCGACCGACCCCAAATAGGCTGCAGGCAGAATCGTCATGGTCGTTCCGGTTGATTTTCAGGATCGGCCCAATCGCCGTTGGCCTTGATGAGCGCCACGAGCCGATCGAGCGCCTCCTCCTGAGGGATATTCTTCTCCACCACCGTGCGCCCCTTGTAAAGGGTGATACGCCCCGGAGCGGCGCCCACGTAGCCGTAATCGGCGTCGGCCATCTCGCCGGGTCCGTTTACGATACAACCCATCACGCCGATTTTCAAATTTTTAAGGTGCGAGGTTCGGGCACGGATCGCGGCGAGCGTACCCTCTATATCGTAAAGCGTACGACCGCAGCTCGGGCAGGCGATGTATTCGGTGCGGGACATCCGCACGCGGGCTGCCTGCAGGATCATCAGCTCGATCTCCGCGATCTCCTTTTCCGAAAGATGCGGCGCGTCGATCCGAATGCCGTCCGCCAGCCCGTCCAGAAAGAGCGCCCCCAGATCGGCAGCGGCTTTGACGGCGACGGCTTCGACCGTCGGATCGTCGTAGCGGCGGCACACCGCGACGGGTTCGTCGGCCCGGTCGAGGCTCAGGATCGCGGCCCGCAGTTCGGCCGTGGGATTCTCCGTCAGGGCTTCGATCATCCGCCAGTCGGCAGGCAACTCGGAGTGAATCAAGGGAGTTTGCACCCGAGTGCGGCGGCTGTATCGCGTCGGCGTATAGCGCTCCGGGTATTTGACGGAGAACACCCCGCTGCGGCGGGCAAAATGATCGACCAAAAGCTGCGCCACGGGGATCTCGTTCTCGGGCGCTTCGGTCAGCGAAACGCGGATCGTGTCGCCGATACCGTCCGCCAAAAGCGCTCCGATACCGACAGCGCTCTTGATGCGTCCTTCGATCCCGTTTCCCGCTTCGGTGACGCCCAGGTGGAGCGGATAATCCATCCCCTCCCGCTCCATCGCTTCCGCCAGAAGCCGGTAGGCGGCCACCATGACCCGCGTATTGCTCGACTTCATCGACACCACGACCTGATCGAACGCCTTTTCGCGGCAGACGCGCAGGAACTCCATCGCCGAGGCCACCATCCCTTCGGGGGTATCGCCCCACTCGTCGAAAACGCGCTTCGAGAGCGAACCGTGATTCACGCCGATGCGGATCGCCACGCCGCGCTCCCGGCATCGGTCGATGAGGGCTTCGAACTCCCCGTGCGATGAGTTATAATTTCCGGGGTTGATGCGCACCTTGTCCACGTATTTCGCAGCGATCGCAGCCACTTCGGGCACGAAATGGATGTCCGCCACGACGGCGGCATCGCATCCCTCCTCCCGCAAACGGCGGACGATCCGCTCCAAATTCTCTCCCTCCCGACGCCCCTGGGCCGTCAGCCGGACGATAGGACCTCCGGCCCGGAAGATGCGTTCGATCTGCCGAATACAGGCTTCGGTATCCTTGGTGTCGGTATTGGTCATCGACTGCACGGCGATCGGGCGGTCACCTCCGATCACAACCCGTCCGATGCGAACTTCACGGCTCGGGCGGCGCTCATACTTGGTCAAATTCATGTCCTGCCAGAATTTATTACCACAAAGGTAGTGAAAATGAAGGCAGGATAAAACAGACATTCGCGTTTTATCCTGCACAAACCGGAATGGCGACCGTTCGGCGGCGCCGCGCTATCGGGCAGTCATATTCTCCAACTCCTTGAGGATGTAGTAGCGGTTCAGGGATACGGGAGCCTTCTTTTCGTCCAGATAACGGTAAATGGCCGTAATGCCGCAGGCGAGCCGGACCGTCGCGTCCCGATCGGGCGAAGCGGCCGCGAAATCGAACAGCAGCTCGGCGAATTTTTCCAGGTTCTCGTCGCTGAAGCCATACTCACGGGTCAGCACGCCGATAAAGTCCTCCCGGGCCAGCAGAGTGTCGATATCCAGATCGAGCGCCTCCGCCAACTCCGTCCGGGCGGTTTCGCAAACGGCCTCTCCCGCCCCGCTTCTCCGCAGGATGCCCGCCTTCTGCAAAAGGGCTTCGATGAGTTTGCCGATCTTGTCGATCTCCCGCAGGATGTAATCTTCCATAACTCCTCCTTATTTGCCGAAAGGTACTGAAAAATCTTCGGAAATATCCGTCCCTGCGGACAAAATCGGGCAAAATATCCGATCGACAAAAGTTCGATACTCTGCTACGAATCCTTTTCCGCCCTGTTCGGGTCGCCGAACACTTACTTTTCATTATCTTTGTAGAAGATAGGATGCACCTCGGAAAAACGGGAACAAGTTCCCGTTTTCTCTCAGCTTTCGCTATCTTTGCGAAAAGCAGCACCGGCAAAGACAGGCGGTTCTCGAATAAATCCGATACGGCCTCGGGTTTACCGTCCCTGCTGAAGACGACGCTTCGGCGACGTTCGATTAAATTTGGCGCTGCTCTCGGCTTGCACTATCTTTGTCAGGCAAACAACGTATGGCGAACTATCTCGACAACGACATCAAATTCGTCGCGGGCGTAGGCGAGGCGCGGGCCCGGCTGCTGGAAAAGGAGCTGGGCATCCGCACGCTGGGCGATATGCTCTGCCACTATCCGTTCCGCTACATCGACCGTACGAGGATCTACCGCATCGACCAGATCGCGGAAGGGGATTCCGCACTCATCCAGTTCCGGGGGCGCATCACAGGCGTCAGCTATGCCGGAGCGGGGCGCAAACGACGTTTCACGGCCGTCGTGAACGACGGCAGCGGCGTGGCCGAACTGGTCTGGTTCCAGGGAATCAAATGGATCGAAAAACGGATCGAAGTGGGGCGCGAATACCTGATTTTCGGCCGCCCATCCTTCTTCAAGGGCGAACTGTCGGTGGTACATCCCGAAATCGAAACCATCGAGAAAGCCTTTTCCCGCAAGGCCGAAAGCGGTCTGCAAGGCATTTACTCCTCGACCGAGCGGCTTTCGAGCGTCCTCGGCACCAAAGGCATCTACACGATCGTCTGCAACCTCTGGCCGATGGTGCGGGATCATATCCGCGAAACGCTGCCCGACCGAATGCGGACCCGGTACGGCCTGCTGTCGCTGCGCGATGCGCTCTACAACATCCATTTCCCGCAATCGCCCGAACTGCTGCGGCAGGCGCAATACCGGCTGAAGTTCGAAGAGCTACTCGGCATTCAACTGGGTATCCAGTCACGCCGCACGGCCCGCCTGTCGAAAAACAACGGATTCCTCTTCCCCAAAGTGGGAGGCGTATTCAATACCTTCTTCAACACCAGGCTGCCGTTCCCGCTGACCGGGGCACAGAAGCGCGTGGTCAAGGAGATCCGGCAGGACACGATCTCCGGCTACCAGATGAACCGCCTGCTGCAAGGCGACGTGGGCAGCGGCAAGACCCTCGTAGCGCTGATGTCCATGCTGCTGGCCGTCGATAACGGCTTCCAGGCCTGCATGATGGCTCCGACCGAAATCCTCGCGCGCCAGCACTACGCCACCTTCCAGAGGATGCTCGAAGGAATGGACGTGCGGGTGGCGATCCTTACCGGAGCATCCAAAGCACGCGAACGGCGGGAAGCCCTCGCCGGAATTGCCGACGGCTCGATCGACCTGCTGATCGGCACGCACGCCCTGATCGAAGACCGGGTACAGTTTTCGAACCTGGGATTCGTGGTGATCGACGAACAGCATCGCTTCGGCGTCGAACAGCGGGCACGGCTCTGGACGAAGAACGAGCAACCGCCCCATATCCTGGTGATGACCGCCACGCCCATTCCCCGCACGTTGGCGATGACCCTCTACGGCGACCTGGACGTTTCTGTGATCGACGAGCTGCCGCCGGGACGTCAGCCGATCCGCACGGTGCACTACACCGACGCGGCCCGCCTGCGGCTCTTCGGTTTCATGCGGCAGGAGATCAAGAAGGGAAGACAGATTTATGTCGTCTATCCGCTTATCAAGGAGTCCGAAACGATGGACTACAAAGATTTGCAGGACGGCTACGAAGCCATCTCGCGCGACTTCCCGCTGCCGGAATACGTCACAACGATCTGCCACGGCAAGATGAAACCCGAAGACAAGGAGGAGTCGATGCGTCAGTTCAAGAGCGGCGAGGCGAATATCATGGTCGCCACTTCGGTCATCGAGGTCGGCGTCGATGTTCCCAATGCTACGGTCATGGTGATCGAGTCGGCCGAACGATTCGGCCTCTCGCAGCTTCACCAGTTGCGCGGCCGCGTTGGACGGGGCAGCCAGCAGTCCTATTGTATCCTCATGTCGGGCGAGAAGCTCTCGAAGGAGGCCCGCCTGCGGCTCGAAGCGATGTGCGAAACCAACGACGGATTCCGCCTGGCGGAGCTGGACCTCAAGCTGCGGGGTGCGGGCGACGTGAACGGTACGCTCCAGAGCGGCATGGCCTTCGACCTGAAGATCGCCAACCCGACGCTCGACAGCCAGATCCTGACCGTCACCCGGGAAGCGGCCGCCGAAGTGCTGACGGCCGACCCGACACTGACCCAAAACGGCCACGAGGGGCTTCGGGAACTCCGCAAGCGCTACTCCGGCCGTGAAGAGATCGATTTTTCCCAAATATCCTGATTCATTCACCTCGGCACGATGAAACACACCGCTTTCCTGCATTTTAACGATTCCGCAGCTTTTCGCACGGCAGGGTATTTGAACCACTCCGGAAGAAGTTCCGCACAAGGCAAACCTTATCCGCCCCGGAACGACGACCCGAACCGGCGGATTGTAAAGCCCGAATCGAAAACTTTCCGCAATTCATCCGCAAACACGTCGGCAGAAACAGATAAAACAGCCGTAAAAAACAGAGTAAATTACTTTTTTGCAACTTTTCAATGAAAAAACAGATTTTTTTCACCGTCCTGTTTTTCCTGGCAGCCCTGCCTGCTGGCGCCCAGCTCTACCAGCCGGGCGAAGTACTCGATTACCGGGCCAGCTACAAGGCCAAATTCTTTCCCAATACCGAAGTGGGAAGCGTACGCGTGACCACCGTCGAAGAAGAATATGAAGGAGAGCCGATGTACCGCATCGTGGCACACGGCAAAACGCTCCCCGCCTTCCGCTGGGTAATGAACGTGGACGACAAATATACGATTCTGGTCGATCGCGAGGAGTTGAAGACACGCCGTTTCGAAAGCGATATCCGCGAAGGCAACTACCGGTTCTGGAGCAACTACGTGTACGACTGGCCCGAAATGACGGTACACACCCGGTGGCAGGGACGCCGCATGGTGCGCGATACAACCAAAACGATGTCGCTCACCCCGCGCAGCATGGACCCCGTGTCGCTCTATTTCCACCTGCGGAGCATCGACCCGGCAACGCTCCAGGAAGGAAAAACGGAGGTGCTCGAAATGCTCCTCGAAGATACGATCCGCCATCTGCGGTACCGCTTTCTGGGGCGTGAAACCAAGAAAATCCGCAGTATGGGTACGTTCCGCACCCTGAAGTTCGCCTGTCAGATCGGCACCTCCGAAGGGTACTCGTTTACGGACGGAACGGAGTTCACGGTCTGGATTTCGGACGACAAAAACCTCATTCCTCTCTACATCGAATCGCCGGTCCGCATCGGCAGCGTTCAGGCCTATATTTCGGGATATCACGGACTGAAATATCCGTTGAGCAGTAAAATCAAATAAAAATCCATTATATTTGCAGAACATGGGGTGAGGTTCTGCGATTTTCGGACACAAACCGGCAGCGATTGCCCCGTCTTTTATTATATTTGTATAAAATATTCGCACCATGGAAGAGAACTATCAAGGTTACAACCAACCCGAATACGAAAACGACGATCCCCGCAAGGGCGCGAACAAGTCGATCCTCGGCTACCGTATCGTCATCATCATCCTGGCGGTGATCCTGGCTGCCATCACGGTCCTCTATTACAACATTCACCGCCAGCAGCAGGCCGACTACGACCTGTTGGTCATCGACCGCGATTCGATCCAGAACAACTTGAGCGACTTGATGCAGGATTTCGACGACCTGCAACTCTCCAACGACACCCTTTCGCTCCAGATGGGCATCGAACGCCAGCGGGCCGACTCGCTGATGCAGCGGCTCAAACAGGAGCGTTCGTGGAGTCTGGCCAAAATCAAGCAATATGAAAAAGAGGTCGGCACGCTGCGTACCATCATGCGGGGTTATCTTCACCAGATCGACTCGCTCAACACGCTCAACAAAAAGCTGATCGACGAAAACGTATCCTACCGCAAGGAGATCACCACGGCCCAGATGCGTGCCGAGATGGCCGAAGAGAAGGCCCAGGAGCTCAACAACAAAGTACGCCAGGGATCGGTTATCAACGCCCGGGGTATCCGCATGGTAGCGCTCAACGCCCGCAGCAAGGAGGTGTCGCGCATCAAGAACGCCGAGCGTCTGCGCGTGGATTTCACCCTCACGGCCAACGCCCTGGCGACTCCGGGCGAAAAGACAATCTACGTCCGCATCCTGTCGCCCGACGGATACGTGCTGTCGAGCGAAAGCGTTCCGACATTCGAATTCGAGGGCGAACGCCTCTCTTACTCCGCATCGCGTGACGTGGATTACCAGAACGAAGACCTCAACATCGGTATCTTCTACACCGGCAGCGGCTTCACCGCCGGTACCTACCAGGTACAGATCTATTGCGACGGGTTCCTGATCGGTTCGACCGAGTTGCCGATGCGGTAAGTAAGAATTCTCCCGATACAGAAGACAAAAAGCGTCCGGCCCTGCAAGGCCGGACGCTTTTTGTCACGAAACGGGTTGCGGCAACGCTTGCGACAAAGATCCGCAAGGGCCCCGCACAGGAATCATTCGGCCCAAACCAGGGCCGAAGCGCCGAGAATCGCTGCATTCTGCGCCGGGATACCGCTGGGAAGCACCTTCACGTTGCCCCGGTAAACATACAGCAGTTTTTCGTCCAAATAACGGCGCACCGGTTCCAACAGGAAATCTCCGGCCTGGGCCAGACCGCCGAAGAGGAACACCGCTTCGGGCGAAGTAACAGCCACGGCATCCGCAAGAGCGCGGGCCAGCATCTGGGCCGTATAGCGAAAAGCCTCGAGCGCCAGCGGATCGCCCTTCTGCGCCGCCTCGGTAATCATCCGGGCGTCGAATCCGCTGAAAGGCACATCGCGCAGAACGCTCGGCACCGTTTCCCGGGCCATCAACTCGAAAACCGTCCGCTTGATACCCGTCGCGGAAACATAGGTCTCCAGACAGCCACGGCGTCCGCAGCCGCACTGCCGTCCTCCGGGTTCGACGACGACATGCCCCAGTTCCCCGGCCATCCCGTCGTGCCCATAGATCACTTGTCCTCCCGCAACGAACCCCGACCCCAGACCGGTCCCGAGCGTTACCATGATGAAGTCCCTCATCTCACCGGCATTGCCGTAAGCGATCTCCCCGAGAGCGGCGGCATTGGCGTCGTTGGTGATACGGACGGGAATCCCGGGAAAAGAGTTGCCGACCTCCTTGCAAAGCGAGAAAAACCGCCGCCCTTCCTCCGGATTCGGCTCTCCGGATCGAAACTTCCAGAGATTGACCGGACGCTCGATCCGGCCCGTATGATAGTTGGCATTCGGAGCACCGATCCCGATACCCGACAGTACAGCCCCGGCAGGCATCGCCGCACAAAGCTCCCGCAGCGTCCGTACGAGCATTTCGACATAAGCCGGATAGTCGTCGAAAAAAGGGTACTCCGCTGTACGAAAAGAAGATCGCGCATAGACTTCACCCGTGCGATCGACCAAACCGAGAACCGTATTGATCCCTCCGATGTCAATGCCGATGACCAATTTTTTCATAAAAAAGATAAATTTTACAGGTTTATCAGCCCAAAGTTAGAAAATAATTGCACGCTATCGACTTTTTTTCCTACTTTTGGGGGAATGTTTTCGACAAGAGCAGGCAAAACGAATTTCCCGAATTATGCCGAGCGAAGAAAACGACGACGAAGTTCAACGATTCTTATCCAGCGAGTTTCAGCATGCAAAACAACGACCAAATTCTGGAGGCCATCGAACATTATCTGGGACAAATCGGATACCCCGAAGAACCCGGCAGGTTGTACGCACCGATCAGCTATTCCCTCACGATGACCGGGAAACGGTTGCGTCCCATGTTGCTGATGCTCACCTGCGGAATCTTCTCCGACCAGCCCCAGGCGGCCATGCCGGCAGCGGCAGCCGTCGAGGTCTTCCACAACTTCACGTTGCTGCACGACGACATCATGGACAATGCAGCCGTGCGGCGCGGCAAACCCTCAGTCTACGCCAAGTGGGGGCAGAACGTGGCGATCCTCTCGGGCGACGCCATGCTGATCTGCGCCTACCGGTTGCTGGGCGAAGTGCCGGCGCAACTGCTGCCGCAGATACTCTCGACGTTCAACACCATGGCGCTCGAAGTGTGCGAAGGGCAGCAGTACGACATGGATTTCGAACGCAAGCCGAAGGTTTCGGTCGTGGAATACATGCACATGATCGAGCTGAAGACCTCGGTTTTGCTAGCCGGGGCCACCACGATCGGCGCCCTGCTGGGCGGCGCTTCCGAAGAGGACTGCCGCAAGCTGCGCCGCTTCGCCATCGAACTGGGACTGGCATTCCAGTTGCAGGACGACCTGCTGGACAGCTACGGCGACGAAAGGCTGGGCAAGGCCATCGGCGGCGACATCCTCGAAGGCAAACAGACCTACCTGATGATCACGGCCATAAGCCGCGCCGACGAACCTACGCGCGAAGTGCTCCGCTCGACGCACCGCTCACAGATGCCCGACGCCGAGAAAATCGCCACGATAAAAGCCGTCTACGACCGTCTCGACATACCACGCCTCACCGAACAGCAGATTTCGCTGCGCTTCGAAAGAGCGCTGGGCATCCTCGACACCCTTTCGGTCGAAAAATCCCGCACGGAACGGATGCGCGAATACGCCCTGAGCCTGATGGGACGCAAAAACTGATTCCGCCAACACCCCTGCGGCAAACGACGCAGGGACATCCCCCGCAAACGACACTATGCAACGCTCCGAGATAGAAATCATGGCCCCCGTAGGGTCTTACGAAGCACTGGCCGCAGCCATACAGGCCGGGGCGGACTCGGTATATTTCGGCGTCGGGAAGCTCAACATGCGCTCGGCGTCGGCTGCGAATTTCACGCTCGACGACCTGGCGAAGATCGTCGCCACGGCACACGCCGCAGGGGTCAAGGCCTACCTCACGGTCAACACCATCGTCTACGAGGACGAGATGCAAACCGTCCACGAGGTAATCGACCGCGCCAAGGCCGAAGGCATCGACGCCATCATCGCCACCGATTTCGCGGCGATACTCTATGCCCGGCGCATCGGGGTCGAAGTGCATATTTCGACCCAGAGCAACATTTCGAATTCCGAAACCGTGAAGTTCTTCTCGCAGTGGGCCGACACGGTGGTGCTGGCACGCGAACTGACGCTCGAACAGGTGGCGCAAATACACCGCCAGATCGTCGAGAACGACATCCGGGGCCCGCGCGGCGAGCTGGTCGAAATCGAAATGTTCGCCCACGGCGCATTATGCATGTCGATTTCGGGTAAATGCTACCTCTCGCTCTACGAAACCAACTGCTCGGCCAACCGCGGCGCCTGCCGCCAGCTGTGCCGCCGCAAATACACCGTCACGGACACCGAGACCGGTGCGGCGCTGGACATCGACGGGCGCTACGTCCTCTCGCCCAAAGACCTCTGCACGGTCGATTTCCTCGACCGGTTCATCGGCTCGGGTGTGCGGGTGCTGAAGA
>ENA-ORUA01003156-ORUA01003156.1-human-gut-metagenome-genome-assembly--contig:-NODE-3156-length-11748-cov-3.799111_pt1 | contig 11748 bp, 9 predicted proteins | sample MGYA00242076_ERZ509201 | MGnify/ENA primary metagenome ERZ509201 (study PRJEB26280, sample SAMEA2338863) | human gut metagenome | biome: human gut; feature: human-associated habitat; material: faeces...
AGAATTTGTAGTAATACTTGGACCATCAGGAGCAGGAAAATCAACACTACTAAACCTAATAGGAGGAATGGACACACCAACAGAAGGAAGCATAAAAATTGATGGAGAAGAAATCACAAAATATACAGAAAGCCAATTAAGTGACTACAGAGCAGAAAACATAGGATTTATATTTCAATTCTACAACATATTGCCAACACTAACAGTACTAGAAAACGTAGAATTAGTAAAAGACATAGTAAAGAACGGAAACGACAGCAAAGAAGCAATAAAAGCAGTAGGACTAGAAAAACATATGAATAAATTTCCAAACCAAATATCAGGAGGAGAACAACAAAGAGTATCAATAGCAAGAGCAATTGCAAAAAATCCAAAATTATTATTATGTGATGAACCAACAGGTGCACTAGACTCTAAAACAGGAGTTGAAGTTTTAAAATTACTAAAAAAACAATGTGACGGAAACAATGGAGCAAACACAGTTATTATAGTAACACATAACAGTTTATTTGCAGACATAGCAGATACTGTAATAAGAGTAAAAAACGGAGAAATAGAAAGTGTTACAAAAAATGAAAATCCTAAAAATATTGACGAAGTAAAATGGTAATATGCGACAAAATACGACAAAAAATGAAACATTTTAGGACCGTCCCTAGTGTCTCAAAAAAGGAGGAATGTAGTAAAAAATGAAAAAATTAAGCAAAAAAAGATTAAGAGATATAAGACAAAACAAAATGCAATTTTTCAACATATTCATAATGGTATTTTTAGGAGTATTTGTATTTGCAGGAATACATGCATATATGGATGGAATGGATAAAAGTGCTGACAAATATTATAAAGACAACAATTTTCAAGATATATGGTTATCAGGAGAAAATTTTAGCAATGAAGATTTAGAAAAAGTAAAAAATACCGAAAATGTTAAATATGCAGAAAGATTACTAACAATAAATACAGAACTTGAAAACAAAGAAGAAGTAACATTAGAAACAAACTTTATAGAAACAAACAATATTTCAAAAATGTATGTTGTAGAAGGTGAAGAATTTAGCAAAGACAAAAAAGGAGTATGGTTTGACAGTTATTTAGCTAAAAATTTAGATTTACAAGTTGGAGATGAAATAACAGTTACATATCAAAATATGAAAATAACAGAAAAAATACTAGGTTTAGTGAACACACCAGACCATGTATACTTTGTAAAAGATGATACAGAAATATTTCCAACACATAAAAATTATGGATTTATGTATTTATCAATAAATGAATTACCAGAAGGAATGCCACAAATCTTTAATCAAGTAATAATTGACATAGATAACACAGACAAACTACAAGAAACAAAAGCAGATTTAGAAAACAATATAAAATCAGCAATAGCAGTAACAGACAGAGAAGCAAGCGTATCTTATCAAGGATATAATTCAGAAATAGAAGAAGGAACAACATATTCAAGTGTATTTACATTTTTATTCTTATTTATAGCAGTATTATCAGTAACAACAACAATGAACAGATTTGTAAAAAAACAAAGAACTCAAATAGGAACACTAAAAGCAATTGGATTTAAAAACAGAAAAATAATAAACCACTATTTAGGATATGGATTTATAGTAAGCCTAGTAGCTAGCATAGTAGGGCTTTTAGTAGGAAGATATGCATTAGGAACTTTCTTCTTAAATATGGAAATGAGTTATTTCGAAATTCCAGTATACAACACAGTATTAATACCTGTTGTGTACATATTAGCAATAGCAGTAGTGGTTTTAATAACACTTGTAACATACTTATCATGTAGAAGTATATTAAAAGAATCAGCTGTTGAAGCTTTACGATTAGAAATACCAAAAGTTAAAAACACAAAATTTGATTTAACAACAAAAGGAATTTTCAAAAAAGCATCAATTTCAACAAGATGGAATTTAAGGGATGTTGGAAGAAACAAAGGAAGAAGTATAATGGCAATTGTAGGAATTACAGGATGTACAATGCTTATGTTATGTGCATTTGGAATGATGGATACAATGAAATCATATTTAAGTTGGGAATTTGATAAAATAAGCAATTTTGAATACAAACTTTCACTTTCAAACAATTACACAGACGAGCAATTTGACAATATAACACAAAAATATGGCAAAGAAACAAGCCAAACATTTGGAATAGAAATCAAAAATAATGACAAAAAAGAAGCAAATACTTTAACAGTAAATGACGCACCAAACAAATTAAAATACACAAATCACAATAAAGAATATATGGATTTAAAAGATGACGGAATTTACATTACAGAAAAATTATCAGAAAAATATGGCTTACAAGTTGGAGATGAAATTACTTGGCACATATTTGGAGATGATAACTGGTATACTTGTAAAATTATAGGACTAAATAGAGATCCACAAAATCAACAATTAAATATGTCAAGAAAATATTTTGAGTCACTAGGACTAACATATAGAGCAGATGTAGTATATACAGACGAAGATTTAAGTAACACAAAAACAATTGACGGAGTTGATACAATCCAAAGTTTAACAACATTAAAACAAGGAATGGAAAGCATGCTAGAAACAGTCCAAACAATGATAGTTTTATTAATTGTTGTATCAGCAATTTTAGGATTTGTAATAATCTACAATCTAGGAATATTATCATTTACAGAAAAACAATATCAATTTGCAACATTAAAAGTATTAGGATTTAAAGATAAACAAATAAAAAATATATTTGTAAAACAAAATTTATGGCTAACCATAGTCGGAATTATTTTAGGATTGCCACTAGGATTTTGGATGTTAGATTATATATTTAAATCAGCACTTGGAGATAATTATGATTTTAATGCATATATAAAACCAACTTCTTATTTGTATGCAGTAGTAGGAAGCCTTATAGTTTCTATTATTGTAAATAAAGTACTTTCTAGAAAAGTAAAAAAAATTGATATGGTAACAAGTTTAAAAGGAAATGAATAAAATTGGGAAACATAGTTTTATTAGATGATTTAACAATAAATAAAATAGCTGCAGGTGAAGTTATAGAAAGACCTGCAAATGTAGTAAAAGAGCTAGTCGAAAATTCAATTGATGCAGGAGCAGACAACATAGTAATTGAAATAAAAAATGGTGGAAAAACATTTATAAAAATTACTGACAACGGAAAAGGCATTAGACAAGATGATATGGCAATATCTCTAGAAAGACACGCTACAAGCAAAATACGAAAAGTAGAAGACCTAGAAAAAACATATACAATGGGGTTCAGAGGTGAAGCATTAGCAAGTATAAGTGCAATATCAACTTTGACAATGCAATCTAAAACAAAAGATGAATTTACAGGAACTAAAATTGTTGCAAAAGCAGGAAATATAATAGAAGCGGAAGAATGTGGAATGCAAGTTGGAACAACCATTTTAGTAGAAAATTTATTCTTTAACACACCAGTAAGATATAAATTTTTAAAGCAAGATGCTACAGAATTCAGATACATAAAAGAGTGGGTTCAAAAAGTAGCACTTGCGAATCCTAATATATCATTTAGATTATTAAATGATGGAAAAAATATATTCTTTTCTAACGGAAATGGCAATATTTTAGATATTATATACTTAATGTATGGCAAAGAAATAAAAGAAAATTTACTAGAAGTAAACTACGAAAGTGATAATATCAAAGTTACAGGTGTTATAGGAAACACTTTAATTTCAAGAGATAATAGAAAAGAACAGATAATATTTTTAAATAAAAGAAACATCAAAAATAATGTGTTAATAAATAGTGCAGATCAAGCATTTAAAGGAGCAGTGGGCATTGGAAAATATGGATTTTATATTTTAAATTTGGATATGCCAGCAAACTTTTATGATGTAAATGTTCATCCAACTAAAATGGAAGTTAGATTTAAAGATGAAGATAAAATATATAAAGTTGTATATCATGCAATAAAAAGTACTATGCTTAAATTCGAATTTTTGGGAAATAATGAAAACGAGGAACACAATGAAGAATATATCGAAAATGAGTATGAATTTTTAACAAATGAATATTCCGAAAAAAGTTCAAATTCAAAAAGTGAAAATCAAGAACAAAAAGAAGCTGAACACAATATAATAGCAAATATAAATTCAAAAAATGAATTACGAAAAAGAGAAGAAGCAAGAACAGTAAAATATAAGTATATAGGAATATTATTTAGAACATTTATAATAATAGAAGTAGAAAACGAAATATTTTTAATAGACCAGCATGCGGCACATGAAAGAGTGCTATATGAAAAAATAAAAGAAAATTATAAGAAAAAAGTTAGTCAAAATAGCCAAATGATGTTAATGCCAGAAGTTATAAATTTAACACATAGAGAAATGGAATTTGTAAAAAATAACATAGAAATATTTAAAAATACAGGATTCGACATAGAGATATTTGGCGAAAATTCAGTTAAAATAAATGGAATACCAGACTTAGAATATAAAGCAAAAACTCAAAATATTTTTATGGATATTTTAGATGAAATGTTAACAAATGAAAGAACTTCAATAAAAGATGTTGAAGAAAGATTTATTGCAACAGTTGCATGCAAGGCAGCGGTTAAAGCAAATATGGATTTAAGTGTGCCGGAAGTCGAAAATTTGATACAAAGTTTATTAAGTTTAAACAATCCATATACTTGCCCACATGGAAGGCCAACTACTATAAAAATTGATAAAGATTTTATAAAAAATAAATTATCTATTAAATAATTTGTGTTTAATAATTTGATAATATATTGTTTTTGAAATACCGCGTAAGCGATTAAACGAGTGTTAACGAGTGCGAATTGGAGCAATCTACATACAAGTACTTTTTAATATAAAGATTGCGACACCAAGGTATAAAAAAACAATATATTATCAAATAAATATAATAAAAATAAAAGAAAAGAGATAAAATTATGCAAATATTTTTAGGTTTAGCAATACCATTTTTAGGAACAACACTAGGAGCTGCAATGGTATTCTTAATGAAAAAAGAAATGAATAAAAAAGTAGAAAAAATCTTATTAGGATTTGCATCAGGAGTAATGATATCGGCATCGGTGTGGTCACTATTAATACCATCAATAGAAATGGCAGAAACACAAGGAAAAGTTGCTTGGATTCCAGCAGCAATAGGATTTTTATTAGGCATTGTATTTCTTTTAGTATTAGATAGTGTAGTTCCACATATGCACTTAGAAAGTGAAAAAACAGAAGGAATAAAATCAAAATTAAAAAAGACAACAATGATGGTATTTGCAGTAACATTGCACAATATACCAGAGGGAATGGCAGTTGGAGTTACTTTTGCAGGAGCACTAGCGCAAAATGCAGGTATTACAATAGCAGGAGCTTTTGCATTAGCCATAGGAATTGCTATACAAAACTTTCCAGAGGGTGCAATTATTTCAATGCCATTAAAAAGTGAAGGAGTTTCAAAGCCAAAAGCGTTTTTATATGGGACTTTGTCAGGAATTGTTGAACCAATTGGTGCAGTCATTACAATACTTCTTACAAATGCAGTGGTTCCAATTTTGCCATATTTATTATCTTTTGCAGCAGGATCAATGATTTATGTTGTTGTAGAGGAATTAATACCAGAGTCACAAGCAGGAGAGCATTCTAATATTGGTACTATTGGCGTTGCAATAGGCTTTACAATTATGATGATATTAGATGTTGCTTTAGGATAAAAGTTTGCATCATATAGTATCACTTCGAAAGGTAAACCAAAAGTTGAAAATTATGTAAATTTATTGTATAATATAATAAACATCCTTGAGGCATGGATGAAAAAATGTCTTAATGCATATGCAACCCGTATTAGTAATTACTAAAGGAGGATAATTTATGAATATTTCACGGGAGAATGAAACAAATAATATTGAATCAGAGTTAAAAAGAAGAATTAAACAATGGGCTGAACAGGAAGGATTGGAGGTTCCAAAAGATTTTGAACAAATTGCAGAATTGACAAAAATAAAATATTCAGTTAAACCTAAAAACTGGAAGAAAAATGAAGGCACTTTTGAATGTTACACAGAGGACAACAAAAAAGTTTTAGTTACTTTATTAAATAGAAATGTTTGTGATGGTTTTTCAAGGATTTGCATAACTGAAGGATATGTAACTAAAATATATCTTGTTCAAAAAGATCAGAAACTGGGCGTAAGTGTTAGTTTAGAAGAAAAAATAATCAAACGTGAGGACACCAACCTTAAAATATCATATAGTAAAGCTGGTATTCAATTAGCTTTAAAAACAGACTTTCGATTTAGAGTGTTAGTAACAATAGATTCAACTAAAGAAGTAAAGGAGGATTTTAAGGGGTTAGCTCAGATTGAAGAATATCTTTTAGAAATACATGTTCCGACACAAAAGGAAGAAATTCTTTATAGAATTAATGAAGTTTTAGAATCTACAAATCCTGAAATGTTTAAAGAATTAACTATCACTGTATTTTAAGCAACGTGAAATGAAATTTTTTTAAAAGCAAAGCTAGGCTTTTAAAAACGAAAACAAGTTAAGGGTAAAACCTTAGCTTATTTTCGTTTTATTATATTAAGGACTTATTGCTATTTAATTCTTTTTTTGTTAAAATATAAATATAAAAAAGTTAATATGGAAAGGTAGAAATAAAAATGAAAAAAAGGGTAGTTTTTTTTATAACAATGATAATAATATGTACAAGCTTTTTAATGTTTAGTAATAAAATACAGGCGACAGATAAAACATTAAATAGTAGTATAGAAGTAGAAAAAACAGAAATAAAACAAGGAGAAGAAACCTCCATTATACTAAAAATAGATAGTGATGAACAAATTAATGCATTTCAAGCAAAAATAAACTATGATAACAATATTTGGGAAGAACTAGATGAGAATAGTTTTGAAACTAAAAAAGGCTGGGAGAGCTTAAAATATAATAAAGAAAATAATGAATTTATTGTAATTAACAAACAAGAAGAAACTAACAAAGAAATATTGAAAATAAACTTCAAAGCTAAGAATAGTGCAAAACGTTGGAAAAACAGAAATAACAATAGATGGAATAACAGCATCTGACAGCAAAACAGAATTTGAAAATGAAAAATTATCAAAAGAAATTTCAATAAAAGTAAATGAAAGTTTAATAGAAAAACCATCAAATCCTGGAAATACAATTGAAAACACAACCGGAGACAATACTAATAATACTGTGGAGAATACAACAACAGGAAACATAACAGATAATACAGTTGGAAACACAACGACAGAAAATACAACAGGTAACACAGTAAAAAATACAACAATCGATAATACATCAAATAATACAACTGAAAATTCAGATAAAAATACAATAAATGATATTACAGAAAATAACTCAGTAAAAAATGAATTAGAAAACAATCAACAAAATAACATAATAAATTCAAACAAAAATAATTCAACAGATGAAAGCAAAAGTACAAATAAAACAGAAGAAAATCTACCAAAAATGTTTCCTAAAACAGGAGCAAGCAGAACAATATTATTAGTAATAATTATATTAGCAATATTGGCAATAATACTATACTATAAAAACAAAAAAATCGGAAAAACAATGATAATGCTTATAATATGTGGAATACTAATAAGCCAAAGCACAGTATTTGCAGCATCAGAAATATTTGTAGGAGACATAAATCAAAGTTCAGTTATAGATGATGAAGACATACAAATAATGCAAGAATATTTAATAAAATCAAAAAGTATAACATCATTAGAACAAGCAGACATGAACAGTGACAACAAATTAAGCATAATGGATTTATCATTATTAATAAAACAACAAAAAGAATGTCCTTATGACAAAAACAATGTAACAAACATAACATCATGGTCAGCAGTACCAATGGTTTCAAAAGAATTATTAAAAAAACAAGGCGTTACAACAGGAGGGGAAGGCTGTCAATGGCCAATAGGAATGGCTATAAGTAAAGATGGAAAAACATTATTATATGGAACAGATGTAGGTGGAGTATACCGTTCAGAAGACGGAGGAAAAAACTGGGAACAGTCAAATGCAGGACTACAATCAAGAGGAGTAGGAGCATTTTCTATAGACCCTAAAAATCCATCATACGTTGTAGCAGTTGGAATAAACGGTTCACCATTTAATACAAATGGACTATATATTTCAGAAGATGGAGGAAAGTCTTGGAAGTTTACTAAAATGATGTTAATAAAAGGTCACAGAGACATAAGAGAATCAATAGCTTATGATGAATCATCATATAATCAAGAAAAAAATAGATGTATGGTTGCATATTGGTCAACAGCATATGAAACAGAAGACAACTATTTAGAAGAAAACGAAAAAGGCCTATATAAAACAACAGACGGTGGTTATACATGGAACCATGTAAACAATGATTTAAGCGACGGAACAATAAAAATAAATCCATATACAGGTGATGTATATGTTTCAAAAAAAGACGGAATATATTATAGTTCAAATAAAGGCGAAAGTTTTGAAAAAATAATAGATGACACAATTACAGGATTAGATTTAACAGAACAAAAAGATCAAAAGATAAATGTTTATTATTGTAATAATGATGGAGTATATATTTCAAAAGACGGAAAAACTTTTGAAAAAATAGAATCAACTTCATATCCAACAACAGAACCAATGAACATAAAAGTAAGTCCATTAAATTCAAATAAGATGATAATAATAGATAGACAAGGAACATACCAAAATTATCCATATTATAGTACAGATGGTGGAAAGACATGGAAAAATTCAACATTATCAGATGAATTAAGCTTTATGCCTTACAATAACAGAATGAGCATTCCAATGTGGAGCCCAATTAACGAAAACAAAGTATGGATACATACACAAGGAGATTATGCAAGTTCAAGTACAAATAGTGGAAAAACATTTAAATGGGACAGCAACGGAATTACAGGAATACTAAGTGGAGGAAATGTTCACTATAATGTATACAATCCAGATATTATATATTTTGGTTCACAAGATTATGATGGATGTGTAACAACAGATGGAGGCAAAACTTGGAAATATATTAGTATGTCAGGTTACAGATGGGGCGGATTTTGCTATGGAGGATATGCTGTAGACGAAAATACATATTTTGTTGGAGTATCAGACTCATGGCATAACCCAAGAAAATTAAAAATCACATTTGATGGTGGAAAAACAATTATAGATACAGGAATGTATTTTACAAAAGAAAATATAAACACAGGAATAGAATCATCTTATCAATCACCAACAAATCCAAAAGTATTATTTGCGTGTGACTTAAGAAGTGAAGATGGTGGACATACTTGGGCAAAAATGGATGGATGTATAAATGTTTATACACACAACCCAAAAGGTCAAAAAGAATTATATGGAATGGACGAAACTGGAAAATATATTGTAACATCTTATGATGATGGAAAGACTTGGAAAAAAGTAAACAATACAGAATTTATACCAAATCCTAAATACGCATCAGCACATATATTAGATGTAGCATATGACTGGAAAAATGAAGTAGCATATGCTGCATGTGAAGGTGGATATTTATATAAAACATCAACAAAAGATGGAAGTGTAGAATGTGTTTTAAATAGATATGTTGAAGAATATAAAAGAGCACCTGTAAACTTAAAAGGTGGATATAGCATTTCTAAGGTTGCAGTAGACCCAATAGATCCTAATATTATTTATTGTGGAGGTGCTGGAAATACATTTTTAAATGATTGTGCATTATATCGTTCTGTTGACGGAGGAAAAACTTTCCAAGTTGTAACAAGCAATACAACAAATTCTATTGTAAAACAGGGAAGACAAGGAGGATTTGAAACAAATTCTCTAGAGGTTAACCCTAAAACTGGAGAGTTACTATTTGCGGGAGGATGTTTTGGCATTAGCAAATTATCACCTCCATATAAATTAAACAATTAATAAAATATTTTAAATTAAAAAATGGCACATGCTAAAATTAGCAAAATGTGTCATTTTTTTAAGTGTTAGCCTTGACAAACAATATATAAGAGAGTATAATGTTAACCGGAGTTAACAAAAAATAAAAGGAGAAAAAACATGATATCAAAATCATCAGAAGAATATTTAAAAACAATGTACATATTAAAACAGCAAAATGGAAACATACGAGTGACAGACATCGCAAAAAAAATGAACTGTACAAAGCCAAGTGTAAACAAAGCAATTTACAATTTAAAAGACAGTGGACTGCTAAACTATGAATCATATGGAACAATAGAACTAACAGAAAAAGGGGAAGACTTAGCAAAGAAAATTCTAGAAGCATACGACATAGTATATGTATTTTTAAAAGATGTCTTAAATTTAGAAGAAAAAGAAGCTGAAAGCGAAGCGGAAAAAATAAAATTAGCGATAACGGATAAAACAATAAACAAATTGGCAAAATATGTGCATAAAGAACTTGGATTAACAAATTTAGACTGTGATTATGATATAAATAAAGAAAAGTGCAGATGTTGCGCAAGAAGAACAATGTCAATAGGGACGGGCCCTTTTGACAGATAATAAATAAAAATTGTCAAAAAGGGGCGTCCCTATTGACAGAAAGAAAGGACTAAAAACAATGAGTGAATTATTAGAAATAAAAGATTTACATGTAAACGCAGGAGAAAAAGAGATATTAAAAGGAATAGATTTAGATATTAAAAAAGGAGAAATTCATGTAATAATGGGACCAAATGGTTCTGGAAAAACAACAACAGCAAATGCAATATTAAATAACCCAGAATATACAAAAACAAATGGAACAATAATATTTGATGGGGAAGATATTACTGAATCAAGAACAGATGAAATTGCAAGAAAAGGAATATTTATGTCATTTCAATTACCAGAAGAAATACCAGGAGTTTCAGTTACAAACTTCTTGAAATATGCAAAAAATAAAATTACAGGTGAACCAGTAAAAATATTCCAATTTAAAGATGAATTGAAAAAATATATGGAAGAATTAAATATGAATCCTAAAAACATGGAAAGAAGCTTAAATGTTGGATTTTCAGGTGGAGAGAAAAAGAAAAATGAAATTTTACAAATGCTTGTATTAAATCCAAAACTTGCTATTCTTGATGAAACAGATTCAGGACTTGATGTAGATGCAATAAAGACTGTTTCAAAAGGTATTGAAATGTTTAAAAATGAGAATAATGCTGTTTTAATTATTACTCATAATACTAAAATTTTGCATAGTTTAAAGGTTGATTATGTTCATGTTTTGGTTAATGGAAAAATTGTTAAAACAGGTGGACAAGAATTAGCTTCAGAGATTGAAGAAAATGGGTATGCACAATATAAATAACATTATATAAATAATAGAAAGATTCCCAGTCAAAAAGACGGCTGGGAACTGGGGTGAAAAATCTTACTTTCTTAGAAAAATTTTTAAAATAAAAAGAATTGAGAATTTTAGACAGCAGTAAATTGCAAGTGTAAAAAGGAAAACAAAGATTATCTTTATATAATTTTCCTCTGTATTAGTTAAAGGATAAGAATTTAATACTGCTATATAAAATATTAATGCTGCGATTAGGGTAATTAGCCCAATTAGACCATATAGCCGAGCCTGTTCTAAAAAGTGATTTTTCTTCATAATGAAAACCCTCCTTTAATTTTTATAATAATATTATAAAGCAATTTAATATAAAATACAAGTTGTCAAAAAGGGGCGTCCCTATTGACAAGAA
>ENA-ORUA01003171-ORUA01003171.1-human-gut-metagenome-genome-assembly--contig:-NODE-3171-length-11720-cov-2.201200_pt1 | contig 11720 bp, 8 predicted proteins | sample MGYA00242076_ERZ509201 | MGnify/ENA primary metagenome ERZ509201 (study PRJEB26280, sample SAMEA2338863) | human gut metagenome | biome: human gut; feature: human-associated habitat; material: faeces...
TTTATTTTCCGGACATCCGTGGTTAATTTCTTCTGTCCTTAATAATCTTCTTACTGCAGGAATAAGTAATGATAAAGTACATTCCATATACCAGCAGTATCATTCCTGCCGTTATCAGGATGGAATACAACAGTCCGGTATTTCCAAACTGTTCCAGAATCATGTTGCAGGTCTGGATTCCAAAAATGGAATGAATACACGCAAGCACCAGAGGCATTCCGAAGAATACCAGACTCTGGACGAACAGGGAATGGTACATCTGTTTCTCATCCACACCGATTCGGCGCAGGACTGCATATTTTTCTTTGTTATCCGCTGCCTCGGACAATTCTTTTAATGCCAGAATGGCTGCACTGGCAATCATAAAGATAATGCCGAGATAGATTCCGATAAAAATAATCATGGCGGTCAGTCCAATACTGCTTTCCCTGATACTCTGGCGGCTGGAAATGGATATCGCACCCCAGCGTTCATCCTGTGCATGAATCATTTTTTTAAACGAATCACTTTCGATATAACTGCTGGCACTATCCGAAGCATAATTTGCCGCATAATAGGAAGTCATCGGTTTATAATCCTCCAGATTCACATCATCGGGAACCAGAAAAAATCCAAATTCCACGTTATTGGATGCATTATAAAGAAAACCACTCTGGCACTCCTGATATTTCGCATGATATTCTTTTCCGCCGATATCCAGTGTCACATTTTCCTTCAGACCGGCATTTCTCATATCTACCATGGTACCAAAGTTTGCAACTATCATATATTCATCGTCTTCCAGCGAATAGGTTTTCAGACCATATAATTCTGCCATCTTATTATAATCGCTGACCTTAATCAGGGATTCTGTATAATTCTCATAATAATCCCGTATCTCTGGATCCATTGTCATCTTATCCAGTGCCATGCCCATGGTTTTTCCCATGGTAAAACCACCGTCCTTTGCGGTATATGCTGTTATCTCCTGTATATCCTTAAACCTTCCGGTATCGACTCCGAGTTCATTTAAAACAGAGCTGACATCCGTGTAATCATAATATTTATCATACATATACAGAATCAGATTCAGATCGACCGGTGTCATTTCTTTCAGATTATCATTGATGGTTTTTCTCATGGTTGTCGCACTGGAAAGTACACAGATTGTGATAAACAGCATCAGACAGATAATACTTCCCGAAAATACCGTTGTATTAATTCTTCCCCCGAGTTCCCGGATGGTAAAACTGTTTAATCCCCTGTAATAAAACTTCTTATTCTTTGACACAATACTGAATAACAGTCCGGAAACTGACCAGAATACAAGAAACGTTCCTATGACTCCTTTTCCAATCTGGATGACTATCTGTTTTTCTGTCGTGATATCCTTCATACCTGCAGTTACCTGATAATATGCTGTTCCAAGAAGAACGGCTGCAATAAGAAATACAACGACACATACTACCGGATTCTTAGCGGTCTTTTTCGCCGCATGGAGCAGGTCGATTAGTTTTGCCTTACCAACCACGAATGTGTCCAGCACAAGAACCACAAGATACATAATCACGAAGTAGATGACGGTTTTTCCAATTGCACTGTATGACACAACAAACTGATATTTTGTCATATCGGCTTCAAAAAGCTTTGCGACCAGAATACTCATTCCCTGTGAAGCAATGATCCCCACCGCCAGGCCCAGTACCAGGGAAACCAGACCGATAATAATGGTTTCCGTCATGATGATCCGTGCTATCCTGCCCTTTTCCATGCCGAGCAGCATATAGATACCGAATTCCTTTTTTCTCCTCTTCATGAGGAAATTACTTGCATATACAATCAGACAGCCGAGGACAAATGCCACAAATACACTGATTGCTGCCATGGTGCTGTTCATAAGTTTAATCACACCGTATGTTGCAGATGATGTTTTCATCATAATAGTCTGCTTCTCCATGCTGTTGAATACATAGAAAATAGCGACACCGATAATCAGGGTTGCAAAATAAATCGTATAGTCTTTCAGACTCTTGCGCAGATTCTGTATGGATAATTTAAAGAGCATCATTCAAATCCCCTCCCAACATCGTTACTACATCGATAATCTTGTTAAAAAATGTCTTTCTGTCATCCTGACCTCTCCGGATTTCATTGAAAATCTGGCCATCCTTGATAAATACTACTCTTGACGCATAACTCGCCGTAAATGCATCATGTGTAACCATCAGAATCGTAGCCTTTGCACTCTCATTCATGTCCTTCAGACTTTCCAGAAGATGCCTTGCCGCCTTTGAATCCAATGCCCCGGTCGGTTCATCCGCAAGAACCAGCTTCGGATTTGTAATCAATGCCCTTGCACTTGCCACACGCTGTTTCTGGCCGCCGCTCATCTGATACGGATATTTATTCATTACCTCAACAATCCCCAAATGGCCAGCCATGCTCATGACACGCTCCGAGATATCCCCAGGCTTTACATTCTGAATCGACAGTGCCAGTGCAATATTTTCATATGCGGTCAGTGTGTCAAGCAGATTAAAATCCTGGAAAATAAAGCCTAGCTGCTCGCGTCGGAATGTATTCAATGCATTGCCTTTTAATTTTGTAATGTCCTCTCCGCCGACATAGATATGTCCGGAAGTTACCCGGTCGATGGTTGCAATACAGTTTAACAGGGTTGTTTTTCCAGAACCACTCGCTCCCATGATACCGACAAATTCTCCTTTTTCTACCTCCAGCGAGATGCGATCCAGGGCTTTCGTCAGATTCGATTTGTTTCCATAATACTTTTCAATATTTTCAATTCTCAATACAGTATCCATAATCTCTTTCCTTTCTGATACAATTTCTTTTCAATTTCTAATAAGATGATACTGTATCTGCCAGTTTTCTTCCATAGAAAAAGCTTACAAAACCTTACAGTTTTGTAAGCCTGAATTTTTACTTTTGTATTCTGGTATCATAATAAGGATTTTTGCCGAATTCAAAGCAGATTCTGGTGTATTCGCCCAGTTCTGATTCTGCATAGATTTTATGTCCCATTTTATTGCATAGCTTTTTACAGATAAACAATCCCATACCGGTTGCATAATCATGCTTTCTTCCGTTTTCACCGGTAAAGGTCTTGTCAAAGATGCGTCCAATATCCGACTCCGGAATCCCGACTCCGTGGTCTTCCACCGTAAGACGTACCACTGCATCATCCTGCTCTGCCTGAAACAGAAGATACGGCTGTTCCCTCTTATATTTTATGCTGTTATGAATTACCTGTCCCAGCATAAATATCATCCATTTGGAATCCGTATATACCTCAGCATCCAGCCCCTGCTTCCTTATCCGGAATTTATTGTCAATCAGCAGGTCTTTATTTTCCACAACTGCTTTATTCACGATATCTTCCAGTCTTGTTTTCTTTAGCAGATAATCCTTCTGCGGTGCATCCGCCCTGGCAAAAAACAGAATCTGTTCCACATAATGATTCAGCCGGTGCAGCTGTACCCGCTGCTTCTCTTCATCATAATTTTTATTATAATTCATCAGCATAAGTCCTGCGATCGGCAGTTTGATCTGATGAATCCACATCTCGATATACTCTTTGAACTCACGGACGGTATCTTCCATCTCATTTATCCGTTCATTCATGGATTTATCGGTTTCATACAATGTTTCATAGAGGATTTTTCCTTCCGGAAACTCCGGACATTCCATCATCTCCGCAATCAGATATTTTTTATCAAGCTGCTGCAGCTTCGCTTCCAAATCCTGATAAAATGCTTTCTTGCGGTAATATTCCATTCCAAGACTGAGCAGAAAACCGGTACAGGCAAGAAAAACGACAATGACGATATAGGCATATAATGCCTGGAATAACAGTCCAAGAAAAATAACTGCCAGAATAAATACAATAAAACTGCATATACTTATCCGTTTTTCTTTTAAAAAAGTTTTCCCTGTCATCCCAGAATATATCCCTGCCCTCTTTTTGTTTTTATTACCTCTTCCATACCGCACTCTTCCAGTTTTTTCCGGATACGCGTGATATTAACGGTAAGTGTATTATCATCAACAAATTCATCAGATTCCCAGAGATAGCGGATCAATTCATCCCTGCTGACAATCTTCCCCTGATTCCGGATTAGATATGCCAGTATCCTGCTTTCATTTTTGGTCAAATCTGTTTTACCGGAACCAGCCTGCATACTGCCCCGATCCAGATCCAGCTGTAATTCTTTATATTGCAATATAGTTTCATTTTCCCGGCTGGCTCTGCGGAACACTGCTTCCATATGCAAAAGCAGAATCATAGGATTATAAGGCTTTGCAATGAAATCATCCGCACCATATGTCATACATAATACTTCATCCATCTCTGTATTTTTACTGGTCATTATGATAACCGGCAATAAAGACTCCTTGCGGAATCTCCTTAACAGTGTCTGTCCATCCGTATCTGGAAGTGTCAGATCCAGCAAAATCAAATCGGCATCTGTTTCCCGCATAGATTTCCATGTATTTCCAAAATCTGTTACACATTCCGTCTCATAACCATTTCTTTCGAGCAGACAGGAAAGTTCTTCCTGCAAATCCTTATCATCTTCTATGATTAATATTTTTTTCATTCTAGTTCATCATTTCTTCCAGTGTCTTGCGCACCTCTTCTTTGTCAAACGGCTTCATGACAAATTTTGCCGCACCTAACTTCAGTGCCTGGATTACCTTGGACTGCTGCCCTGCGGCAGTAATCATAACAACTTTCGCGTCTTCATCGCTGTCCATGATCTGTTTCAATGCTTCGATACCATCCATAACCGGCATGGTAATATCGAGTGTCAGGACATCCGGCTGGCATTTCTTGTACAGTTCTACAGCATCTGCACCATTTCCAGCTTCACCGACTACGATATAACCCATCTCTTCCACAATACTACGAAGCATCTTACGAATCAGTACCGAATCGTCCACAATGACAACAGAACCATTGCCATGTCCACGATCCACCGTACCTTCACGCACTTCAAGTTCCAACATATGTACTTCTTCGCCAAGACGGATCTGACTGTCTACTGCGATAAATAATTTTAACTCTTTATCATTAATATAGAACGGAATCACATATCCGCTGCCTTCTGTAGCCTGATTCAGATACGTAACCGGCGGTTCCATATCCACACTGATATTTCTTGCACTGAGATCGGTTGCAAGCAATCCGTTACAGATGTTCGCAAATTCACCAATCGCATCGTACATCTCATTCTCATCATCGTCCAGAGAAATCTGTGCAAAACCCTCTGCCAGCTCTCTTATGCCGGCTTCGTCCTCATCGGCTGCAAATCCCAGTATGATATTATGATCCCCGACCAGTTTCTGTGCTACCATACTTTTATAGAAAAAGCGATCCACATGTTTCACTTTTCCAATGTAAAAATTATCCGTAACAAAACGAACCAGATTTCTCATAACCAAAGCGGATAACTCTGTAACATAAGGTTTTGATGCATATACAAATGCAGGTGCTATCTCGTCAAAATCATTCTGCTTCAAGGCTTCCAGTTCATCATCTGAAAATCCATAATATTTCTGGAATTGAGATACCAGCCGGTTACAATCTTCCAGTGAAATCTTCTTCTGTTCAGAAAGAATCTGTAAAAACTTCATACAGATATTTCCCTGTTTAGATAACAAATTTCCTACATCACTTCCGGATAAATATCCGCGTTCTACTGCAATATCTCCAAAACGCTTATCCATCTGTACCTGAAGATGATTTACCTCAGCAACCTGCTGTTCTGTCATGAGGCCCTGGGCAACTGCGATTGTTCCGAGTTTTAATCTCTCATCACCCTGCTTCTGTATCATCCCTCTTAATTCGTCATCTGTTATTACTTTCTGGTCGACCAAGTATCTCCCAAATAACTGACTAAACATAACTATTCTCCTTATCTTCTCTTAATTAATCAAAACCAACTCTATTTTTCTGCAAGTACAAAATATCCGATCAAATCGCTTAACGTAGTTGCCTGGGCAGATAATTCCTCACTTGTAGCCGATGTTTCTTCTGCGGTTGCGGAATTAGACTGTACAACTTCTGAAATCTGGTTGATTCCGGATTCTGCCTGGGTCATAGCCTCTGCCTGTCTCTCAGAAATTTCACTTAACTGTTTGGATGCCTCTGCAATATTCTTAATGCCTGCTACTACTTCTTCCAGAGATGCAGCCGCGTTGTCTGCAATTCTGTTTCCTTCTTCTACTTCATTAATAGAGCTCTCAATTAATTCTCTGGTGTCAACTGCTGACTGTGCACTCTGCTCTGCCAGTTTTCGAATCTGTTCTGCAACGACCGCGAATCCTTTTCCTGCTTCTCCTGCTCTTGCTGCCTCAATCGCTGCATTTAATGATAACAGGTTTGTCTGGCTTGCAATATCTTCAATTTCAGAAATAATGCTTTCAATCTTCTTGGATGTATCGCTGATCTTTGTCATGGCTGAAATCATGCTGTTCATTTCATTATGGCTGTTATCAGCAACGTCTGCATATTTCTGCGCCTGCTGATAGGAATCCTCCACATGCTTTGCCGTAACATGTACACCCTCTGTAATATTTGCAAATGTTGCCTGAAGTTCTTCTACAGCTGCTGCCTGATCCGTTGCACCTTCTGCCAGTGCCTGTGCCGCATCTGCAAGGTTTCCGGAACCTGCTGATACCTGTTCTGCTGCTTCTTCAATATGACAGATGGTAGAATCCACCTGACGGTTCATTCCTCTTATTGCCTCAATTAACTTACTGAATTCACCAACATATCTTTCTGTGTGTTCTGTACGAACAGCATAATTACCATTTGCCATTTCATTCATAAGATAAGCAGCATCGTTTAATATAAGGCCAATATCTTCGCTCATCTTCCTGGCTCCTGCTACCATGTTGGAAACTTCATCCTGCGTCTCTGTTTCCGGATATGGAGAAGTAAAATCGCCCTGTGTAAATAAGGTAAACCTGTCTGCAAGTTTTGTCAGAGGTTCTGCAATAGTCTTTGCAATCTTTGCTCCAAGAGTCTTTGCGACAACAGATGCTCCTATGATAACAATTGCCATAAGTCCAATCATAATTGCACTCAATATAGTAAGCATCTGACTGAGTGCATCACCTTCCGTTACCTTAAGGTCCATGATTTTTGCAAGCTGTGCATAAACTTCATCGTAAAGCTCATTTAAATCACCTGATTCCGTCTTCTGAGCTTCAATACTGCTCTCTGCATCCGTCGTAGCACCTGCTTTGATGACCTTATCTTCCAGTGTCCAGTATTTCTCAAGCTGTGTTTCAGCTTCCTGGTATGCTGCCTTCTCTTTGTCAGAAGTCATGGTCTCCTCCACAGTTGTCATGTAATCAAGAAACTTCTGTTTCTTAGCATCATGAATAGTTTTGGTACTGTCAATAAGATCCTTCTGCTGATAAGCAATAATACCTCTTGTAGCCGCTCTGGTATCGGCAAAAGTAACAAGTGCCTTTCCAATATCACCCTGTGTGAATCCATAATTCTTTAATGCACTTGAATACTGTGTTGTTGTGATAATCAACGTAATCAATCCGATAACTGCTGCTATACTGGCAATCAAGGATACTAATGTAAACGATTTACTTAATCGCTTTTCAATTTTTAACTTAGACAAGTTTTTTAACATTCTAAACCCTCCTCTTGTGCCCATTTTTATTTAATCTCTGCTTCTCTTTTTATTATATCTCTTATGATTCTCATTTGCAAGTAAAATTCAAGCATTCCTCATGTTTCTTTCATAACAAGTACATCCGATTCTTCCAGTATCGTTTTTCCATTTGGTATAATAATATCTTCTGCACGCTGAATCATAATGACCAGTTTACCCGGACGGGGACAAATCTCTGAAACCATTTTTCCAATCCACTCATTTCCTCTGTCCAGTGTCAGCTCGGTCAGATGTACTTCTTCCACGTCCTGCATTGCCTTTGCACTTAATATCAGGACATTTCCCGCCTGCAGCATGGTATTTCCATCGGGCGTAATGGTTTCTTCTTCCTGCCGCATCTGGACCAGAAGTGTTTCCGGCGGAAGTATGATATCTTTTACCTGCTTTCCATTCCAGGAGTGATCCGGGGTAACGGTAAACTGAATAAACTGCACCGGCACTTCTTCCGTATAATCCGTAAATGTTTTTAATACATCTTCTTTTTCATCTATCATATCCAGTTTTTTTGCCATAACCGGAAGGAACATTCCCTGTATGAGAATTGAAAAGAGTACAATACAGAATACTATATGAGACAGATCATTTTCGATATTTGCCGGATGTGTGACCGTCATAATTGCAAATACAACGGATGCCGCTCCTCTCAGCCCTGCCAGTGCCACCAGAAGCTGCTGCTTCAACGGACAGCCGAACGGGGAGAGCAGAGCAAGTACAATAAGCGGTCTTGCCACGAGTGTAAGGAACAGGGCGATGGCAATTGCCGGCAGTAAAACCTGCGGAAGTACGGACGGAAATGATAACAGCCCCAGCAAAAAGAATAACAGCATCTGCATCAGTCCGGTCAGACCATCGAAGAAATTTACCATCGGTTTTTTATGGTTCAGTTCCATATTTCCGAGAATAATTCCAAATATGTATACACTCAGATATCCATTTCCGCCGATTTCGCTCGGAACTGCATAGGCAAGCAGCACCATGGCAAACACAAAGATTGTGTCAAATCCCTGTGTGGCAAAGGATACTTTTTTCATGATAAATCCCGTGACAACCGCCGCAATCACTCCGGTTACCGCTCCATATACAATCTGGGCGAACACAAGGTAAATAAGATGCGGCACTGTCATGCTGTCCCCACCGATGATACTGAGCATAATCATGGTCAGCATATATGCACAGGGATCATTGCTTCCGCTTTCCACCTCCAGAAGGGAAGCCGTATGATATTTTAAATTAAGCCGTTTGGAACGCAGAATAGAAAAAACAGAGGCTGCATCCGTTGAACCGACCAATGCACCGATCAGAAGACTTTCCTGAAAATTAATACCAATGACAAAATGACAGAACAATCCCACCAGAAATGCAGTCATAACAACTCCTACGGTTGACATAAGCACCGCTTTCGCTGCGACGGGCTTTGCCGCCTTCCATTTTGTACCAAATCCTCCGTAGAACATGATGAAGATCAGTGCGGCGGTACAGACATTTTCGGCAAGCACAAAATTATCAAACGGAATCTTTATCACTCCGTCCGATCCGAAAAACATACCGAGTGCGATGAAGATTAATAATACGGGAACACCAAGTTTATTCGAGATCCTATTGCAGATAACGCATAATATAATAACAACAGAAAACAACAGAATATAGAAATTCATAATTTAAATCCTTTCAAAACGGGTTTATAGTTACGATTCCATACATTTACAGAATATTTCCTATTATATATTATTTTATCTGAACAATCAAGAAGAGAACAGAAATTTATCAAAACTCCTGTTCCCTTTCCTGTATTATTTGTTCTTATAACCTGTATATTCTGCGGTTTTTAAGATTGTTTCCGCACGTTCGATCTCTTCCTTTGATGGTGGATTGACATCTTTTAATGCATAATCAAGTCCCAGTTCTTCCCATTTGAATACACCCAGTGTATGATACGGAAGTACCTCGAATCTCTGGACTGTCTTTAAGGATGCTACAAAATCAGATAACTTTTGCAGATCACTCTCATCATCCGTAACACCCGGTACCAGTACATGGCGAATCCACATATCTTTTCCATTGTCGGAAAGATACTGTGCCAGATCAAGAATATTGGCATTAGTCCATCCGGTCAGTTTCTTATGCTTCTCGTCATTCATTTCCTTGATATCCAGCAGGAACAGATCCGTATACTGCATCAGTTCATTGAATTTACTGAAATACGGCTCTTCCCTGGTGAACGGATTTCCGGAAGTATCCAGACAGGTATGCACTTTTTTCTTCTTTGCCAGTTTGAATAACTCCGTCACAAACTCTGGCTGCAGAAGTGCTTCCCCGCCGCTTACCGTGATTCCCCCGTTATTTCTCCAGTAGGTATGATAACGGTATGCCTTATCAAATGCTTCCTTCGGTGTCATTACCAGTTCGTCATCCTTCTTTGCCCAGGTGTCCGGATTATGACAGTACTGGCATCTCATATGACAGCCCTTTAAAAAGAAGATAAATCTTACACCCGGTCCGTCCACAGAACCAAAGCTTTCGATCGAATGAATGTGTCCTTTTATTTCCTCCATTTCAGAATCCCTCCTTTAAATGCAAATGGCAGGTAAAATATATACTATATTCTACCTGCCATCCAAAATTTTATTCTAAGTTCAAATCACAAATCTTATCTATGATCGTGGAATGTTCTTGAAATAACGTCCATCTGCTGTTCTTTTGTAAGGTCGATGAACTTAACTGCATATCCTGATACACGGATTGTAAAGTTAGCATATTCCGGTTTTTCAGGATGTTCCATAGCATCGATTAATTTCTCTTTGCCAAATACGTTTACGTTAAGGTGATGAGCGCCCTGATCGAAGTATCCATCCATAACTGCTACAAGGTTTTCTACTCTTTCATCATCATTATGACCTAATGCATCCGGATTCATTGTCTGAGTATTTGAAATACCATCTAATGCCCACTCATATGGAAGTTTTGCAACTGAGTTAAGAGATGCAACAAGACCATTCTGTTCTGCACCGTAGCTTGGGTTAGCACCTGGTGAAAGCGGAGTACCTGCTTTACGTCCATCAGGCATTGCTCCTGTATATTTACCATAAACTACGTTTGAAGTAATTGTAAGGATAGATGTTGTAGGCTCTGAATCTCTGTAAGTATGTCTCTTCTTGATCTTCTCAAGGAATGAATTTAAGAGCCATACAGCGATATCATCTGCTCTGTCATCATCGTTACCATATTTAGGGAAATCACCCTCTGTTTCGTAATCTACTACAAGACCAGCCTCGTTACGAACTGTCTTAACCTTAGCATACTTGATAGCAGAAAGGGAATCTACTACATGTGAGAATCCTGCGATACCTGTAGCGAATGTTCTTCTTACATCTGTATCGATAAGAGACATTTCTGCAGCTTCATAGTAATATTTGTCATGCATATACTGAATCAGGTTCAGGATATTTACATAAAGTCCTGCTAACCAGTCCATCATAACGTCGAATTTCTTAATTACTTCATCATAATCAAGATATTCCGCTGTAATAGCCTTGTAATCCGGTCCTACCTGTTCGCCTGACTTCTCATCAATACCACCGTTGATAGCGTAAAGGAGACATTTTGCAAGGTTTGCTCTTGCTCCGAAGAACTGCATTTCCTTACCTGTCTGTGTTGCAGATACGCAGCAGCAGATTGAGTAATCATCGCCCCATACAGGCTTCATAACGTCATCGTTCTCGTACTGGATTGAGCTTGTTGTTACAGAAATCTTAGCAGCATATTTCTTGAAGTTATCAGGAAGTGCAGCTGAGTATAATACTGTAAGGTTTGGTTCCGGTGAAGGTCCCATGTTCTCTAAAGTATGAAGGAATCTGTAGTCGTTCTTTGTAACCATGTGACGACCGTCAACACCGATACCACCAACTTCAAGTGTAGCCCATGTAGGATCTCCTGAGAATAATTCGTTGTAAGATGTGATTCTTGCAAACTTAACCATTCTGAACTTCATAACCATATGGTCGATTAATTCCTGAGCTTCTTTTT
>ENA-ORUA01003173-ORUA01003173.1-human-gut-metagenome-genome-assembly--contig:-NODE-3173-length-11716-cov-16.045279_pt1 | contig 11716 bp, 6 predicted proteins | sample MGYA00242076_ERZ509201 | MGnify/ENA primary metagenome ERZ509201 (study PRJEB26280, sample SAMEA2338863) | human gut metagenome | biome: human gut; feature: human-associated habitat; material: faeces...
TTATCAGCCTGACGCCATACGTTTTCTGACTGTGGTTCAACACCGTTCTGTGCATCGAATACACCTACAGCGCCATCAAGTACTCTAAGTGAACGTTCAACTTCTACTGTGAAGTCAACGTGCCCTGGAGTATCAATAATGTTAATACGATATTCCGGCTGTGTCTTATCTGGCTTACCTTCTTTTTCAGGTGTCCAGTGACATGTTGTAGCAGCTGAAGTAATTGTGATACCTCTTTCCTGCTCTTGGGCCATCCAGTCCATAGTAGCAGTACCTTCATGTGTATCACCGATTTTGTGATTAACACCAGTATAATAGAGGATACGCTCTGTTAATGTTGTCTTACCAGCATCAATATGAGCCATGATACCAATATTTCTGGTTCTCTCCAATGGATATTCTCTTCCAGCCATTGATAAACCCTCCTAATTTTATTAGAATCTGTAATGTGCAAACGCTTTGTTTGCTTCTGCCATCTTGTGCATGTCTTCCTTCTTCTTTACAGAAGCGCCTGTGTTGTTGGCAGCATCAAGGATTTCATTTGCAAGTCTTTCTTCCATTGTCTTCTCTCCTCTTTTACGAGAATAAGAAGTCATCCAACGAAGTGCTAAAGCCTGTCTTCTATCTGGCTTAACTTCGATAGGTACCTGATATGTGGCACCACCAATACGTCTAGCCTTTACTTCAAGAACTGGCATAATATTATTCATAGCCTCTTCAAATACTTCGATAGCTGGTCTTTCTGTCTTAGCTGCAATTCTATCAAATGCACCATAAACAATCTTCTGTGCTACACCTCTCTTACCATCAAGCATAATGTTGTTGATAAGCTTTGTAACTACCTTATTATTGTAAATAGGATCAGCTAATACATCTCTTTTTTGAGTATGTCCTTTACGTGGCACGGTTCTTCCCTCCTTAATAGTCATTAATTCATCGGTACTCACAAATAATTTGTGTTTCGTGCTCGGTCTATATTAAACCTGCAACCTTAGGATTAATCTAACTCCGGCACTATTCAAAATTATGTGAATAAATGTGTCATCGCTAATTTGCGTTACACTTTATCTGCTTAAGCAGTTAATTACTTTGCGTCCTTTGGTCTCTTAGCACCATACTTAGAACGAGCCTGTCTTCTCTTTGCTACACCTGCTGTATCAAGTGTACCTCTTACGATGTGATATCTTGTACCTGGTAAATCCTTTACTCTACCACCTCTGATAAGAACAACGCTATGTTCCTGAAGATTATGACCTTCACCTGGAATGTATGATGTTACTTCAATACCGTTTGAAAGACGAACTCTGGCAATCTTTCTAAGAGCTGAGTTTGGCTTCTTAGGTGTTGCTGTCTTAACAGCTGTACATACACCTCTCTTCTGTGGTGCTGATACATCTGTAGCCTTCTTCTGAAGTGAGTTATATCCCTTCTGAAGAGCTGGAGCTGTAGACTTCTTTACTGTTGACTTTCTTCCCTGCTTTACTAACTGGTTAAATGTAGGCATTCCTTTTTCACCTCCCGGAATTAGAATATTAATCTGGTTGCACGCTCAGTAAATTCTGAACTTAGGTATGCGAAAATATTATTTAATTCACATACTCATCTATTATATATGGTATAGTTTTTTATGTCAAGATATTTTGATTGTATTTTTTTGAAATATTTTGTCTATTTATTATAAAAATATATTTACAATACTTTTTTCTAATTACTTATATTCTATATAATAATATTATCATCTATTTCAACCTCATTATTTCTAAATACAATTAGTTTTCCTACTTATTACCTTTAACATTATAAGTATGAAATTTATTTAATCATATTAAAAAAACTCACTACATATTGTTTTATTTACAATATATAGTGAGCTTATTATATCTTAATTGTTTTTATTTTATTCAATACATGAATATTATTTAACAATTATTCTTCTGTTATTCCTACTATCATATCATCGTCTTCTGAAAGATTGATTTCATCATCTTCTGAGAAATTAAGCATAGCATCTTGTTCTTGTTCAGATGTATTTTCATTTTCATCTTCAACAAACATAGTATCTGTATCAAGCTTAATATTCTGATAACGAGGCATACCTGTACCGGCTGGAATAAGCTTACCGATAATAACATTTTCCTTAAGACCAATAAGTGGGTCAACCTTACCGTTAATAGCGGCATCAGTAAGAACCTTTGTTGTCTCCTGGAATGAAGCTGCTGAAAGGAATGAGTTAGTTGCAAGGGAAGCCTTAGTAATACCAAGAATAATTGGTGTACCAGTTGCTGGCATCTTGCCTTCTTCTACAAGTCTTTCATTAACTTCTGTAAATTCAATTGTATCTACCTGTGAACCTGGAAGGAATTCTGAATCCCCTGCTGACTCAATGATAATCTTCTTAAGCATCTGACGAACAATAAGCTCAATATGCTTATCATTGATTTCAACACCCTGTACACGATAAACTTTTTGAACTTCTCTTATCATGTAATCCTGAACAGCTCTTACACCAAGTATTCTTACGATATCATGTGGATTTTCTGAACCCTCTGTGATTTCTTCACCAGTTGCAACAATTTGTCCTTCTTGAACCTTAACTCTTGTATCTCTTGATACTGGATAAGCCTTTGACTCACCCTCATCGTTAGTAATAACGATATCTGTTTTCTTTTCTGTCTTAGCAAAGCTTACTGTACCACCGAACTCTGCAAGAACTGCAAGGGTCTTAGGCTTTCTAGCTTCAAAAAGTTCTTCTACTCTAGGAAGACCTTGTGTAATATTATCACCGGCAACACCACCTGTATGGAAAGTACGCATTGTAAGCTGTGTACCTGGTTCACCGATAGACTGAGCTGCTATGATACCAACTGCTTCACCTACTTGAACTGTCTGACCTGTAGCAAGGTTAGAACCGTAACACTTAGCACATACGCCGATATGTGAACGGCAAGTAAGGATTGTTCTTATCTTAACTCTTTCAACACCTGTTCCAACAATAGCCTTAGCTCTTGCTGGTGTAACAAGCTTGTTAGCTGCTACTAATATCTCACCAGTTGCTGGGTCAATAATATCTTCAGCAAGGAATCTACCTGTAATACGTTCTTCAAGTGGCTCAAGTACATCTGCCTTAGCATCACTATTAGCAGTAGCCTTATCATTAACAAAGTCTGATACATACATACCAGGAATTGCTCTACCAACACTACAATCATTCTCACGAATAATAAGGTCTTGTGAAACATCAACAAGACGTCTTGTAAGATAACCTGAATCGGCTGTTCTTAACGCTGTATCTGAAAGACCCTTTCTAGCACCATGAGCTGACATAAAGTATTCCAAAACGTCAAGACCCTCACGGAAGTTAGACTTAATAGGAAGTTCGATAGTATTACCTGATGTATCTGCCATAAGTCCTCGCATACCAGCAAGCTGTTTAATCTGCTGGTTAGAACCTCTCGCACCTGAGTCAGCCATCATGAAGATGTTATTGTATTTATCAAGACCTGCAAGAAGTGCATCCTTAAGTATTTCATCAGTTTCCTGCCATACTCGAATAACATTCTTATGTCTTTCTTCATCTGTTGAACGACCTCTATTATAGTTATTAGTAATCTGTTCAACTTTCTTTTCAGCATCTGAAATAAGTTTCTTCTTGATTGGTGGCACTGTCATTTCTGAAATAGAAACAGTCATAGCAGCTCTTGTTGAATACTTATAACCCATAGCCTTAATATCATCAAGAACTTCTGCTGTCTTAGTTGTACCATGTGTATTAATAACGTGCTGTAAAATATCCTTAAGTTGTTTCTTACCAACGTGGAAATCTACTTCTGGTACAAATGTGTTATCTGGGTTAGTTCTATCTACATATCCTAAATCCTGTGGAAGAATTTCGTTGAAGATTAATCTTCCTAATGTAGACTCTGTATTACCATATATTGTTTCACCATTAGCATCCTTCTTCGCAACACGAACAAGTATCTTAGAGTGAAGTGTGATTACACCATTTTCATAAGCTAAAAGTGCTTCGTTTATACTCTTAAAGAACTTACCTTCTCCCTTAGCACCAGGTCTTTCCTGTGTAAGATAGTAGATACCAAGTACCATATCCTGTGAAGGAACGGCAACAGGACCACCATCTGAAGGCTTAAGTAAGTTATTTGGTGAAAGAAGCATAAATCTACATTCTGCTTGAGCTTCAACTGAAAGTGGAAGATGGACAGCCATCTGGTCACCATCGAAATCGGCGTTGAACGCTGTACAAACAAGTGGATGAAGCTTGATAGCCTTACCTTCTACAAGGATTGGCTCGAATGCCTGAATACCAAGTCTGTGAAGTGTAGGAGCACGATTAAGCATAACTGGATGTTCTTTAATAACATCTTCAAGTACGTCCCAAACACAAGTTTCAAGGTGTTCTACACTCTTTTTAGCTTTCTTAATATTGTCTGCAAGACCACGTCTTACAAGTTCTCTCATAACAAATGGCTTGAAAAGTTCGATAGCCATTTCCTTTGGAAGACCACACTGATAAATCTTAAGTTCTGGTCCAACTACGATAACTGAACGTCCAGAGTAGTCAACTCGCTTACCTAAAAGGTTCTGACGGAAACGTCCCTGCTTACCTTTAAGTAAATCAGAAAGTGACTTTAACGCTCTGTTACCAGGGCCTGTTACAGGACGACCATTTCTACGTCCATTATCAATAAGCGCATCAACAGCTTCCTGAAGCATTCTCTTTTCATTACGAACAATGATTTCAGGTGCGCCAAGCTCCATAAGACGAGCAAGACGGTTATTTCTATTGATAATTCTTCTATATAAATCATTCAAATCAGATGTTGCAAATCTACCACCATCAAGCTGTACCATAGGTCTTAAATCTGGTGGAATAACTGGAATTTCTGTAAGTATCATCCATTCAGGCTTTGTACCTGCTGTAAGGAATGCGTCCATAACTTCAATTCTCTTGATAAGTCTTGCAGCCTTCTGTGAAGTTGTTGTAGCAAGTTCTTCTTTAAGCTTTACAAGTTCAGCTTCAAGGTCAACATTTCTTAAAAGTTCAAGAATAGCTTCTGCACCCATTCCAACTCTGAATTCATCACCATACTGGTCATATAATTCTCTATATTCCTGTTCTGATAATATCTTCTTAAATGGAATATCTGTTTCACCTGGGTCTATTACAATGTATGAAGCAAAGTATAATACTTTTTCAAGGTTCTTAGGGCCAATATCAAGTATTAAATCCATACGGCTAGGTATTCCCTTAAAGTACCATATATGTGATACAGGAGCTGCCAAATGAATGTGTCCCATACGGTCTCTACGAACACTTGCCTTAGTTACTTCAACACCACACTTATCGCAGACAATACCCTTATCCTTAATCTTTTTGTACTTACCACAGTGACACTCCCAGTCCTTGCTAGGTCCAAAAATTCTTTCACAGAACAAGCCGTCTTTTTCCGGCTTTAATGTTCTGTAATTGATTGTTTCTGGTTTTGTAACCTCACCATGTGACCATTCTAAGATATTCTCTGGAGAAGCAAGTTTAATCTGAATCTTATCAAACTTCATTGATTTATTTGATAAATCTTTTTTTGATTCTTCTGCCATTATAGTGCTCCCTTCTATTATTCCATAATATCTATACTGCCATCACCATAATCGTCCATATCATCAAATGAACCATCATCATCGTAATCGGCATCTTCAACATCAACAAAGCCTTCATCACCAACAGTCTGGATTGTAGACCCACTCTTAGCATATTCAGCTTCTTCTTCTTTGCTGTTTCTTCTGTATCCACCATCATCAAGAACTTTCTTGAAGTCAGTAACTTCATATTCAGAACTTTCAAGAAGACGAACTTCATTGTTATCCTTGTCAAGAACTCTTACATCAAGAGCAAGTGATTGAAGTTCCTTAAGAAGTACCTTAAATGACTCTGGAATACCTGGTTCAGGAATATTTTCACCCTTAATAATTGCCTCGTAAGTCTTAACACGTCCTACAACATCATCAGACTTAACTGTAAGAATTTCCTGTAATGTATATGATGCACCATAAGCTTCAAGTGCCCAAACTTCCATTTCACCGAAACGCTGTCCACCGAACTGTGCTTTACCACCAAGTGGCTGCTGTGTAACGAGTGAGTAAGGACCTGTTGAACGTGCATGAATCTTATCATCAACAAGGTGATGTAACTTAAGGTAGTGCATGAAACCAATTGTTACTGGACTATCAAAGTATTCACCTGTACGTCCGTCACGAAGTCTTACCTTACCATCACGTCCGATTGGAACCCCCTTCCATTCTTCTCTATGCGCTCTATTAGCTGATAAGTATTCAAATACTTCTGGGTTAAGTAAATCCTTATATTCTGCTGTAAATGTTACCATATCAGCTGGATATTCTTCTCCATCTTCCTGCGCTTTCTTTCTTTCAGCTTCAAGTTCTTCATCATCAAATGGGTGGTTTGCATAAGCATTTGCCATATCAAGTGTATCCATAATATCATGCTCGTCTGCGCCATCGAATACTGGTGTAGAAATATTAAAGCCTAATACCTTAGCAGCAAGACTTAAATGTATCTCTAAGACCTGTCCAATATTCATTCGTGAAGGCACACCAAGAGGATTAAGTACGATATCAAGAGGACGACCATTAGGAAGGAATGGCATATCTTCTACTGGAAGAACTCTTGAAACGACACCCTTGTTACCATGACGACCAGCCATCTTATCACCGACTGAAATCTTTCTCTTCTGTGCAATATATATACGAACTGACTTATTAACACCTGGTGCTAATTCGTCACCATTTTCTCTTGTAAATGTCTTAACAGCAACAACAATACCATATTCACCATGAGGAACTTTAAGTGAAGTATCTCTTACTTCTCTTGCCTTTTCACCAAAGATAGCTCTTAAAAGTCTTTCTTCTGCTGTAAGTTCTGTTTCTCCCTTAGGAGTAACCTTACCAACAAGAATATCACCTGCACGAACTTCAGCACCGATACGAATAACACCGTTTTCATCGAGGTCCATAATTGAACCGCTGCTTGCTGATGGAATATCTCTTGTGATTTCTTCTGGTCCTAACTTAGTATCTCTTGCTTCTGTTTCATATTCTTCAAGATGTACTGATGTGTATACATCTTCTCTTACAAGTCTTTCACTAAGAAGAACAGCATCTTCGTAGTTATAACCTTCCCATGTCATAAAGCCTATAAGTGGGTTCTTACCTAAAGCAATCTCTCCATTTTGTGTTGATGGACCATCTGCAATTACATCTCCAGCTTTAACTCTATCTCCCTTTAACACGATAGGCTTCTGGTTATAACAGTTACTCTGGTTACTTCTTACAAACTTAGTAAGTGTATATTCATGAACCTTTCCATCATCACCTTTGATAACAATTCTGTTAGACTCAGATGATAATACAACACCATCTTCTTCTGCAACAACACATACACCAGAGTCAATAGCTGCTTTATTTTCAATACCAGTACCAATTACTGGTGCTTCTGTTGTAAGAAGAGGAACTGCCTGACGCTGCATGTTAGAACCCATTAAGGCTCTGTTAGCATCATCGTTCTGAAGGAAAGGTATCATTGATGTAGCAACTGAAAAGACCATCTTAGGAGATACGTCCATAAGGTCAATCATAGTCTTATCAAATTCTGATGTTTCTTCTCTGAAACGTCCAGAAACTGTATTCTTAATGAAATGTCCTTCTTCATCTATTTCAGCATTAGCCTGTGCTACATGATAATCATCTTCTTCATCTGCTGTAAAGTATTGAACTTCATCAGTAACTCTAGGATTTTTAGGGTCAGTCTTGTCTACAACTCTATATGGAGCTTCAACAAATCCATACTCATTAATTCTTGCATAAGAAGCAAGTGAGTTGATAAGACCGATGTTAGGTCCTTCAGGTGTTTCGATAGGACACATTCTACCATAATGTGTATAGTGTACATCTCGAACTTCGAAACCTGCTCTATCTCTTGATAAACCACCAGGTCCTAAAGCTGAAAGACGTCTTTTATGTGTAAGCTCACTTAATGGATTATTCTGGTCCATGAACTGTGACAACTGTGAACTACCAAAGAATTCCTTAATAGCTGCTGTTACAGGCTTAATATTAATAAGTGACTGTGGTGATATTCCACTTAAATCCTGAGTTGACATTCTTTCTCTTACAACTCTTTCCATTCTTGAAATACCAATTCTGAACTGGTTCTGTAAAAGTTCACCAACAGCTCTTATACGTCTGTTACCTAAGTGGTCAATATCATCTTTAGTTCCTACACCATATTCAAGGTGTAAGTTATAGTTAATTGAAGCTAAAATATCTTCAACTGTTATATGCTTTGGAATTAAGTCAGCAATATTAGCTGAAATTGCCTTCTTAATATCTTCAAGTTCTGTGTTATTAGCTAAAATATCACTTAAAACTGGGAAGAATACATCTTCTGTTACGCCTAATTCTTTAGCCTCCTGCTTGTCAATATCAACCCACTTTGTGATATCAACAGCCATGTTAGAAAGTACCTTAACTTTAACATTCTTAAATGTTCCGTCATTACTTCTACACTCTACATCAAGAAATACTGCTGGTACAGCTGCATCTTGAATCTTTGTTGCAGTTTCTCTATCTAACTTTTCTCCAGCACTTGCAATAATTTCTCCGTTACCATCAATAACGTCTTCTGCAAGAATATGTCCTGCAATTCTATTTCTGAAAGAAAGCTTCTTATTAAACTTATATCTTCCTACTCTTGCAAGGTCATATCTTCTAGGGTCAAAGAACATTCCTGAGATAAGTGACTCAGCACTATCTACTGATAAAGGTTCACCTGGTCTTAACTTCTTATAAAGCTCTAAAAGACCTTCCTGAACATTAGTAGAAGTATCCTTTTCCATAGTAGCAAGAAGTTTAGGTTCTTCTCCAAACATATCAATAATCTCAGCATTAGAACCAAAACCTAAAGCTCTAATAAGAACTGTTACAGGAACTTTTTTATTTCTATCTACCTTTACATAGAATATATTGTTAGCATCTGTTTCATATTCAAGCCATGCACCTCTGTTAGGAATAACCTGACTGCTGTAAAGGAATATCTTTCCATACTTATCTTTCTGGATATCATAATATATACCAGGTGAACGTACCAACTGGCTGACAATTACTCTCTCTGCTCCATTGATTACAAATGTACCTGTCTTTGTCATAAGAGGAAGGTCACCCATAAAAATCTCATGAGTTGTAATATCACCAGACTCCTTATTATGGAGCATTACTCTTACTTTAAGAGGAGCTGCATAAGTTGCATCTCTTTCCTTACATTCCTCAATAGAATACTTGACTTCATCTTCGCACAACTTAAAGTCTATAAATGAAAGATTAATTCTTCCATTGTAATCTGCGATTGGAGAGATGTCATCAAAAACTTCTTTTAACCCTTCATCCAAAAACCACTGGTAAGAATCTTTCTGAACTTCAATAAGGTTAGGCATATCAAGAACTTCTTTTTGTCTTGAGTAACTCATTCTGATACTTTTACCTGACTTTACTGGACGTATTCTGTTTTTCTCCATTGACGTTTCACCCCTTGTGTTTATTTTTTATAATGAAAATAATTTGTGTGTATACAAACACACTCACCTTAAAACCTTACAATTTTAAAGGTTATTAATGCGTCATATTCTAAAATATGGCTTTAACGATAATATGTTTAAGCAAAAAAGGCATAAACATACCACAATAGTGCATTGTTCATAATATCATAGACTTTTTCAAATGTCAACACTATTTCTAAAATTATTCATATTATTACTATAATTTTTTTGCAATTTTATCCAATTATTTTTTAGGATTGAGTTTTAAAAACACTTATTACAACTATAATTCAAAACTAGCAAATAAGCTCCCACTTCTTACCTTAATAAATGCTTTTAAAACTCAATCCTTAATTTTAATAGTGAATATAAATATCCCTGATAATAGGACACGCCAATTATCAGGGATTATATATATCTCACTGTTCTTCAATATTAGTCAGACAGCAAAATCAATGCTAAATTTGCAATAATTACTTAAGAGTAATCTTAGCTCCTTCAGCTTCAATCTTCTTCTGGATATCTTCAGCTTCTTCCTTAGAAGCAGCTTCCTTAATAATCTTAGGAGCGCCATCAACAACTTCCTTAGCTTCCTTTAATCCAAGACCTGTTACTTCACGAACAACCTTGATAACCTTAACCTTGTTAGGACCTACTTCTGTAAGTTCTACGTCAAATTCTGACTTTTCTTCTGCTGCTGCGCCGCCTGCTGCTGCTGCAACTACAACACCTGCTGCTGCAGATACGCCAAATTCTTCTTCACATGCTTTAACTAAATCGTTTAATTCTAATACTGATAATCCCTTAATAACTTCAATGATTTCCTGTGTAGTCATTTTAAAATTCTCCTTTTTTAATAATATTGGGGAAATTCCCTTAAAATCCTTTAAACAGATAGCTTTTAAAAAGCTAATCTGAAATAATCACATTCTAATACTCTGTAGATATTATTATGCAACTTCGCCGTTCTTTTCAGCGATTTGCTTAATAACACGAGCAAAGTTTGTAATAGGTGACTGCATACTGCCAAGTAACTTTGAAAGAAGTTCTTCTCTTGATGGAATAGTAGCGATTGTCTGGATACTATTAATATCATAATATGTTCCTTCAACAACACCACACTTAAGTTCAAGTGCATCAGCTGTCTTAGCAAAGTTTGCTAAAATTCTAGCTGGAGCTGTAGCATCTTCCTTACTAATAGCAATAGCTGTAGGTCCTTCGAGCTGTTCTGTCATTGGTTCAAATTCTGTACCAGCGATAGCTCTCTTTACTAAAGTATTCTTATAAACCTTGTAAACTACTCCTGCTTCTCTTAACTGCTTACGAAGCTGTGTATCCTGTTCAACAGTTAATCCACGATAATCTACTAAAACAACGCCCTGAGCGCCATTTAAAGATGCAGCAATTTCGTCTACGATAGGCTGCTTAAGTTCTACCTTTGCCATGAATCAATTACCTCCTGTTAGATTTCATATTCCAATTCGGAATAAAATTCTGCCTTCGATAAAATTGAATTTCACAGAGTCAAGTTCTAATTACTAACTCAATAAAAAAGTCCTCCTATGCAAGACAGGAGGACTGAATAATTCATCATCATAAATAATGCTTAGCATTAATCAAATGTTATATCCTCGGTAGGCGTTTGTCTTTAACCCTTGCGGGACCATACTGTCTTAGGCAAAATATAAGTGTGTCAACCACACTTGTGATAGTATACTATCATATATATAGGTTGTCAACCGTTTTTTATATATTTTATATAAATAAAATATAAATTAGCCAATATACTTAGCTGTGCTTACCTTAACACCAGGTCCCATTGTAGAAGTAAGTACTACACTTCTTAAATACTGTCCCTTAAGTGTTGCTGGCTTAGCCTTAACGATTGCGTCCATAACAGCCTGGAAGTTGTCTGATAACTGGTCTTCACTGAATGAAGCCTTACCAATTGGCACATGAATGATATTTGTCTTATCAAGTCTGTATTCAATCTTACCAGCCTTGATATCATTAACAGCTTTAGTTACGTCCATAGTAACTGTACCAGCCTTAGGGTTTGGCATTAAGCCCTTAGGTCCGAGTACACGTCC
>ENA-ORUA01003179-ORUA01003179.1-human-gut-metagenome-genome-assembly--contig:-NODE-3179-length-11700-cov-9.457106_pt1 | contig 11700 bp, 8 predicted proteins | sample MGYA00242076_ERZ509201 | MGnify/ENA primary metagenome ERZ509201 (study PRJEB26280, sample SAMEA2338863) | human gut metagenome | biome: human gut; feature: human-associated habitat; material: faeces...
TAGACCGTACACTTCAACAGGCAATAACCCAACAGTTAGTGCCAATCTATGAACCGCTGTTTGCAGAGGGTAGCTATGGCTATCGTCCGAACAGAAGTGCAAAAGATGCAATACTTAAGGTTAAGGAGTATGCAGAACAAGGCTATACATTTGCTGTAGTCCTTGACTTGTCAAAGTACTTCGATACTCTTAATCACGAAATTCTCATCAATCTTCTCCGAAAGAATGTAAAAGATGAACGCGTAGTGCAGCTGATAAAGCGCTATCTGAAAAGCGGTGTAATGGAAAACGGAGTAGTCATTGATACAGAGGAAGGCTCACCACAAGGTGGAAATCTATCACCATTGCTGGCAAATGTCTACCTCAATGAGTTCGACCAGGAATTCCTGAAAAGAGGTGTTCCATGCATAAGATATGCAGATGACATCGTGCTTCTTGCAAAGAGCAAGCGAGCATCAGAGAGACTCTTGGAAAGCAGTACAAAATATCTTGAGGAGAGGCTGAAACTTACAGTCAACCGAGAAAAGAGCCGTATTGTCAGCGTGTTTGCAACCCGAAATTTTAAATTCCTTGGCTTTGCATTGGGAAAGAACGGAAGTGGCATTTATGTCCGAGTTCATCCGAAGTCATGGAGGAAGTTTAAGTCTAGACTGAAAGAATTGTCTTCTCGCAAGCGATGTCAGTCGATCAAGCCAAGTCTTGAGAAAATCAAGGTGTATGCAAGAGGATGGCTTAACTACTACGGAATTGCGAGCATGAAGAGCAACATAGATGACATCAACGGATGGCTCTATCACAGAATACGAATGTGCATATGGAAACAGTGGAAGAAACCCGGAACGAAATATAAAAATCTAGTCAAGCTAGGAATTCCAGAACACTATGCGGCAACAATAGCAAACAGTCGCAGAAAGTATTGGTATATCAGTAATAACAAAGCTGTGATTTGGGCGCTGAATAAAGAAAGACTGATAAACAGTGGCTTTTATGATTTAGCCACAGCCTATCAGTCTGTGCACGTCAACTATTGAAACCGCCGTGTACCGAACGGTACGCACGGTGGTGTGAGAGGACGGCGGTTAGTCACCGCCTCCTACTCGATTGGTGGATAATTCTATGTATAATTTCGAGAACTCAAAAAATGTAATTGCGTAAGCGAAAATCTGATGATATAATAAAAATCAAGATAAAAGGACTATTTGACGTGATAATCGGAGGAAATAACATGTCAGAAAATCAAGTAAAAATAACTTATAAACCTTTATGGAAGTTGTTAATTGATAGGGATATGACGAAAACTGAATTGAGAAAGAAAACACAGATAGCACCAAGTACATTTACAAAAATGAACAACGACCAACAAGTATCGTTAGATATTTTGGCAAGGATCTGTGTTGAATTGAAATGTGGCTTTGATGATATTGTGGAAATAGAACGATAGTGATATTGCAAAATGAAAAAGCATGTGCAGATAAATATAGCAAGTTACTAATAGAAAGGAATTTATAAATGGCAGTTCAAAATAACGCTAACATTGGTTTTGAAAAACAAATATGGGATGCGGCTTGTGTTCTTTGGGGACACATTCCGGCAGCAGAATACAGAAAGGTTATCGTAGGACTTATTTTTTTGCGTTACATATCAAGTGCATTTGAAAAACGCTATCAACAGCTTGTTGAAGAGGGGGATGGCTTTGAAGATGATAAGGATGCATATGCGGAAGATAATATTTTCTTTGTACCAGAGGATGCCCGTTGGAGCAAAATTGCTTCTGCAGCACATACTCCAGAAATCGGCACTGTTATCGATGATGCAATGAGAACTATTGAAAAGGAAAATACAACTCTTAAAAATGTGCTTCCAAAGAATTATGCAAGTCCGGATTTGGATAAGCGAGTATTAGGCGAGGTTGTTGATCTTTTTACCAATATGGATATGGGCGATACAGAAGAAAGCAAAGACCTTCTTGGCAGAACATATGAGTATTGTATTCAACAGTTTGCGGCATACGAAGGTGTTAAGGGTGGCGAGTTCTATACTCCTGCAAGTATTGTTAAAACAATCGTTGCTATTTTGAAACCATTCAAAAATTGTCGTGTATATGACCCATGTTGTGGTTCAGGTGGTATGTTTGTTCAGAGCGCAAAGTTTATTCAGGCACACAGCGGCAAGCGTGGAGAAATCGCTGTTTATGGTCAGGAGTCTAATGCTGATACTTGGAAGATGGCAAAAATGAATATGGCTATTCGTGGCATTGATGCGGACTTTGGACCTTATCAGGCAGATACATTTTTCAATGATTTACATAAAACGCTTAAAGCTGATTTTATTATGGCAAATCCACCATTCAATCTTTCTAACTGGGGACAAGATAAGCTAAAAGACGATGTCAGATGGAAATACGGAACTCCGCCAGCAGGAAATGCTAACTATGCGTGGATTCAGCATATGATACACCACCTTGCACCGAACGGGAAAATCGGTCTTGTACTTGCTAACGGTGCGTTGTCCTCTCAGTCCAGCGGCGAGGGAGAAATCAGAAAGAACATTATTCAGGCTGATCTTGTGGAAGGTATCGTCGCTCTGCCGACTCAGCTCTTTTACAGCGTTACCATTCCTGTTACGCTTTGGTTTATTACCAAAAACAAAAAGCAAAAAGGTAAAACCCTGTTTATTGATGCCCGCAAGATGGGGTATATGGTTGACCGTAAGCACAGGGATTTTACTGATGAGGATATTCAAAAGCTGGCAGATACATTTACGGCATTCCAAGAAGGTACGCTTGAAGATGTCAAAGGCTTCTGTGCTGCCTGCGACCTTCAGGAAATCGAAAAGCAGGACTTCATTCTGACACCGGGTAGATATGTAGGTATCGAGGAAGTCGAGGACGACGGAGAACCATTTGAACAAAAGATGACACGCCTTACAGCAGAACTTTCAGATATGTTTGCAAAGTCTCATGAGTTGGAAGAAGAAATTCGTAAGAAATTGGGGGCGATTGGGTATGAAATGTAAGTTGTCTGATATTTGCGGTTTTCGTAAAGGAAAAGTTGACGTTTCAAATCTTACCTTGAAAACATATATATCTACTGAAAATATGTTGCCAAACAAAGGTGGGATTACAGTGGCAAGTTCTCTTCCCACAGCTCAACTAACTCAAGAATATAAAAAAGGAGATGTTCTTGTTTCTAATATCAGACCATATTTTAAGAAAATATGGCGAGCGAAGAATGATGGCGGTTGTTCAAATGATGTTTTAGTATTTCAAGGGAACTCAAACATAGATGGAGATTTTCTATATTATATACTTGCTAATGATGATTTTTTTGCCTATTCAATGGCAACTTCAAAAGGCACAAAAATGCCAAGAGGCGATAAGACTTCAATAATGCAATATGAAGTGCCAGTATTTGATGTAGATACTCAAAGAAAAATAGCTAGTGTTTTGAGGTGTTTAGATGAAAAAATAGAACTGAACTTTGCGATAAACAAGAATTTAGCTGAGCAATCACAAGCCATCTTTGCGGAATTTATGTGCAAATACCCTTATGTACTGTCTCCCCTCGGCGATATGGCAGAAATCATTGATTGCCTTCATTCCAAAAAACCGAAGGCTGTTAACGATACGACATATCAGCTATTACAGCTAAACAATATTACAGATAGTGGTTTTCTTGACCTTTCATCAAAGTATTATATCTCCAAGTCCGATTATGAAAACTGGACTCGCAAGTGTGAAATAGTCGAAGGTGATTGTGTAATAACCAATGTTGGTAGGATAGGAGCCGTATCACAAGCTCCTAATGGTACACACGCAGCTATGGGCAGAAATATGACTTGTATAAGATTAAGGAAGGATAAACCCTTTTACTCATATCTTATCACAGCCTTGCTATCACCTCACATTCGCAGGGAGATAATGAAGAACACTGATGAAGGAACAATAATGGGTGCTTTAAATGTTAAAAATATTCCTTTGTTACTGTTTCCTATGTTCGCTCCGCCAACAATGAATGCATTGGAGGACTTATTGTCACCCATAAGGAAAGCTATTGAGCAAAATTATCTTTCAAACCAAACGCTTTCACTATTGAGAGATTCTCTGCTTCCTCGCCTTATGTCAGGTGAGCTTGATGTCTCAGGCATCGACCTTTAAGCCGCTAAATTCTTGTTTACCATAACTCTCCTACCAACGGCGGGAGCAATATACCAATGGAACTGCCGTTGTGTCGTTCTCTGGAAATAAAATTGAAGGAGAATGACTTATGAAACAACAGATTATATGTGATGTGGTGCAGCAGATGCTACCACATCTTGACAATGCACAGTTGAGTGAATTACAGAAAGTGTTGGAATACACTTTATTCGGTTGTGAAATCACGAAGCAGGAAGGAAAGGAAACAACGAATGACAATCTGAAACTGATCGATGATTTTGTGGCGGCAAAACGAATAGAGGGCTGTTCAGAAAAGACTTTGAAGTATTACCGCACTACGATAGAAGCAATGACAACTTCGATTGAAAAGGACATCCGCCATATACAGACGGAAGATTTACGCTCTTATCTGATGGATTATCAGAGCAAAAATCAGTCGAGCCGTGTGACAATAGATAATATCCGTAGAATATTGTCGAGTTTTTTCTCTTGGTTGGAGGATGAGGATTATATCCTAAAAAGCCCTGTTCGTCGTATTCATAAGGTGAAAACTGCAACCAACATAAAGGAAACCTATACGGATGAAGAGTTGGAGAAAATGCGAGATAATTGCACAGAACTGCGGGATTTGGCAATTATTGATATGCTGGCATCAACAGGGATGCGTATTGGGGAAATGGTGTTGTTGAACAAGGCGGACATCAATTTCAACGAGCGGGAGTGCGTTGTATTTGGTAAGGGTGATAAAGAGCGTATTGTCTACTTTGACGCAAGGTCAAAGATTCATCTACAGGACTATATCAATAGCAGAACCGATGACAATCCGGCACTGTTCGTCACTCTGCGTTCACCGCATGAGCGGATTAAAATTGGGGGAATCGAAACCAGACTGCGAGAAATGGGTAAAACACTGGATATTGAAAAAGTTCATCCGCACAAGTTTAGGAGAACACTTGCAACGATGGCGATTGATAAAGGAATGCCGATTGAGCAACTACAACAACTTCTGGGACATAAACGGATTGATACGACCTTGCAGTACGCAATGGTTAAGCAGAGTAATGTTAAACAGGCTCATAGGAAATACATAGGTTAGGAAGGTAATAATATGGCAATCTATAAATTAAAAGATATATGCTTGAAAATAGGTAGCGGGGCAACTCCAAGAGGTGGTAAAGAGGCATATTGTGATGAAGGAATTTCGCTTATCAGAAGTCAAAATGTACTCGATTTTACATTTTTATATGATGGATTAGTACATATCAATGATCAGCAAGCAGAAAAATTGAGTAATGTTGAAGTGAAACCACAAGACATTCTTTTAAATATTACGGGAGATTCTGTGGCTCGTGTTTGTGCTGTTGATCCGAGCGTTTTACCTGCACGAGTGAACCAGCATGTAGCGATTATCAGACCTGATGAAAACAGGGTGTTAAGTAGTTACATTCTGTTTTTTCTTCAAATGATAAAACCGTATTTGCTTCAAATTGCTGCTGGTGGGGCAACGAGAAATGCTTTGACCAAAAGTATGATAGAAAATCTTGAACTTGAAGTGCCTGATATATTATCACAGAAAAAAATAGTATCTGTTCTTGATGATATTCAGGGAAAAATACGAGATAATAATGAAATAAACAAGAATTTAGCGGCTTAAAGGTCGATGTCTGAGACATCAAGCTCACCGGACATCAATTTTGGTAGTAATGTATCACGCAAAGAGGATAGCTTTTCATTTTCATTCTGATTAGCCCATATTTTTTCAAAGATAGGATCAACCGTAGCTGTAAATAGTGTCACGATTTCTTGTGAGGGAACAAGGATTTCTGTCTTTTGAAAATCAGGTACTGTGAGTTGTTGTTGCGTTGTTCCTGTTCCAGTAATGTGAAGCTGTTTTAACCACAAATAGAGGTATTTTGCAGAAATGATTTCTGTTTTTGGTGTCAAGGTTACTAAACGAACGATTGGAACATAAGGGATATGACGCAAACACACAAAACCTATTGTTCCACGAGCTGATACAGTCACGCTTTCTTCGGATATTTTGGGTTTGTCAGTAAATCCGTAAAACCCCTCATTACTCAATCCATTTGAGTAAATCGGATATTTGTACAAATCAGTCTTTATTGGGGATACATTTTGAGGTTTATCCCCACCTGCACCCATTATAGAAACATTCCCAAGCTTTGATACCGACCAGTCACTTGGCTTTCGATTACTGAATGGTTCCAAATCAATAAACCAAGACTTAAAAATTGCCTGAGCTTGCTGCTCTAAATTCTTGTTTATCATACTTGAAGTGTTTTGGCTTGCAGTGCAAGGGTTAGTTGCACCAATTGCTATTTCATCGCTTGTAGTCTTATTTACTGTATCTGTTGTCAAGATAGTGATAAAAGCGAAGGGAGATGACGCCATGGGAAGTAAAGTGAAAGAATTCGTATGTGTAATTTTTGATATTTTATATACTATGAGTGCTAATTTGGCAGGTGGTGCACTGCTAGCCAAAACACTTCAAAGGATAATCGTTTAGTTTGCAAAGGAGTAGATAAAGTGGCATATAAAGAAATTGATGAATCTAATATAACATTGATTGATTCAGTTAGTTCTTTTATTGAAATGATAAGACAGGTAAAAGAGACTAAGGAAGCTCAAGACGGAACTTCTACTGAATTATATTTCAGAGGTCAGGAGACTGAATTTTGGGATATTGAGCCAAGCATATTTAGAGACGATATGTTAAGCATTGAACATAAATTGATGCAGATACCATTGCAGAAGTCACCAACAGAATTTAGGGACTTGAATTCGATGTTTGATATTATGACGAAGTACCAGCATTATGGGATGTGTACTCGTCTTTTGGATTTGACTACGAATCCGTTGGTTGCCCTCTACTTCGCCTGTAAAAAACATGGTGCAGTAAAATACGTTACAGAAGATGGAGAAGTGGAAAAAGAACCATATGGAGTGATTTATTACACGGACAAATACTACTCATCTCAATCCACAGATATTGAAATTCAAATCGTGTCTGCCTTGGCGAGTTATGATTTGGAAAAAGAAAATACTTTGTCTGATGTTCTTGAAAGACTATATCATGACCGGATTATAGACGAAAGAACAAAGGATAATTGGTTAGTAAATTACGGAGAGTTTGTAAAAATAATACAAAATAACTACATGGTAATGCCAACTTATACAAATGAAAGATTGAGAAAGCAAAGTGGAGTATTTTTACTGACAAGCCTATTTTCTTTTAATAAAGAGAATGAAGTCAAGAATTCTGTTATATCAAAAGCAAAGGGAAAACTAAAAGAAGAATTTAGCGATACGTGTTTTTATATTTCAGGAGAAGATAAAGAAACTATTTTAAAGGAACTTGATCTTTATAATATAAATGAGGCTACATTGTTTCCAGAATTAGAGCATCAACTAAGTTACATAAAATATGCAAATCGTAATCTGGTTAATCCTGTTACAGATTTTACAAAATATGAAGAAGAGTCTGCAAGCAATAAGCAGGATATAGGTGTAAAACAACCGGAACTTGAACAATACATTCTTAATAATTTCAATGATCAATTTAAAGGGATTATTGGGGAAGAAGATGTTAAGGAAGTATTAAACATAATAAAAGAGCATTTTACTGTTGATTGGTATAAGCGTAATCCGATACTCAGTAAAATAAATATGTCTATTACAGGTTATTATTTAACAAAATGTCAATCTAGGAATGTTGCGAAGCAAAAGGCAGAACAGATTGTGACATTATTAAAACAAATGGTTGAAGATTTTATTACAGCAATGGATGAGAGAGGTGAATAAAGTGTCAGCTAATTATACGGAAGCTAATTATGAAAATTCAGTTATAGAGCTATTTAGTAATGATTTAGAATATGAATATGTTTATGGTCCGGATATAGAAAGAGATTTTTTCAATCCACTATATGAGGAAGTCCTGCTTGATTCTTTGTATCGTCTGAACAGAGGTCTGCCTGATGATGCTATTCAGGATGCCTTATTCAAGCTTAAAAATTTTGAAAATGGAGAACTTGTGCAGAAAAATGCTGCATTTATGGATTATCTGCAAAATGGAATTCCTGTAAGATATTTTGTAGATGGTGAGGAGCGTTCTTCTATTGTTTATCTTGCTGACTACAAAAATCCTGGCAATAATTCATTTGTCATAGCGAATCAGTGGACTTTCATTGAAAATAGTAATAAGCGTCCAGATGTAATTCTCTTTTTAAATGGCTTGCCGGTTGTATTAGTTGAGTTGAAATCTCCTTCTCGAGAAGAAACGGACGCTTCTGAAGCATACAGACAGCTTCGTAATTATATGCAGGAAATCCCAACTATGTTTATTTATAATGCTATCTGCGTTATGAGCGACCAGTTGACATCTAAGGCAGGTACAATCACTTCAGGCGAAGACCGCTTTATGGAATGGAAAACGAAAGATGGAGATTATGAGAATACACAGTTTGCACAGTTTGATACTTTCTTTGAGGGGATGTTCAAGAAAGAGCGACTTCTTGATATTATAAAGAACTTCATTTGCTTTTCAAATGAGGGTATTAACGCATTCAAAATTCTTGCAGGATATCACCAGTATTTTGCAGTCAAAAAAGCAATTGAATCCACCAAACATGCTACTGTTACAGATGGTAAGGGAGGCGTGTTCTGGCATACACAAGGAAGTGGGAAGTCACTTTCTATGGTATTCTATGCACATTTATTACAAGAAGCATTGGATAGTCCAACGATAGTTGTTATTACCGATAGAAATGATCTTGATGATCAGCTTTATGGACAATTTGCAAAGTGTAAAGAATTCTTAAGACAAGAGCCGATACATGCTGAAAGCAGAGAAAACTTAAAGTCTTTGCTTGCCGGCAGACAGGCAAATGGTATTATTTTCACTACAATGCAGAAGTTTGAAGAATCTCACGAAGCATTGTCGGAGCGAAACAATATCATTGTTATGGCGGATGAAGCACACAGAGGGCAATATGGACTAGCGGAAACTGTTGATGCCAAAACTGGTAAGATAAAAATTGGAACAGCACGAATTATCAGAAATACTCTGCCTAATGCTACATATATAGGATTTACAGGTACTCCTATTTCATCAAAAGACCGCAGTACTCGGGAAGTATTTGGTGATTATATTGATATTTATGATATGACACAGGCTGTTGAGGATGGAGCAACAAGACCTGTTTATTATGAGAGCCGGGTTATCAAGCTTAATCTTGATGAAGATACTCTTAAGTTGATTGATAGTGAATATGACATTATGGCTGAAAATGCTGATGGAGAAGTAGTTGAGAAAAGCAAGCATGAACTTGGTAAGATGGAAGCTGTTCTCGGCAATGATAATACTATCAATTCCCTTGTCTGTGATATTCTTGACCATTATGAGAATAACAGGGAGAATCTTTTAACAGGAAAGGCAATGATTGTTGCTTATTCTCGTCCTATTGCAATGAAGATATACAAGCGTATCTTAGAACTTCGTCCTGCATGGACTGAGAAAATTGGAGTTGTTATGACTTCTGGTAATAATGATCCGGAAGAATGGAGAAAGATTATTGGCAATAAACATCATAAGGATGAACTTGCTAAGAAATTCAAAGATAATAACAGCACTATGAAGATAGCAATTGTTGTTGATATGTGGCTGACAGGCTTTGATGTTCCTTCACTTGCAACTATGTATGTTTATAAACCAATGTCTGGACATAATCTTATGCAGGCTATAGCTCGTGTAAATCGTGTATTTCGTGATAAAGAAGGCGGACTTGTTGTAGATTATGTTGGAATTGCTTCTGCATTGAAACAAGCAATGAACGATTATACTTCTCGTGATAAAAAGAATTATGGTGATACTGATGTCGCAAAGGTAGCATATCCGAAGTTCTTGGAAAAGCTTTCAGTTTGTCGGGATATGTTCCACGGATATGATTACTCGAAGTTTATAGGTGGAACAGACCTTGAAAGAGCAAAAACTATCAGTGGTGCAGTCAACTTTATTATGGACAGAGAGAAAGTGGATGATAAGGACTCATTTGTAAAAGAAGCACTTATGCTGCATCAGGCATTGTCTCTTTGCTCTTCTCTGGTTGATGAAGAAAGTAGATTTGAAGCAGCATTCTTTGAATCAGTGCGAGTTCTTGTCCTTAGACTGACTAATACAGGAGTTGGGAAGAAGATCTCTCTTCCGGAAATGAATGCAAGAATAAATGAGCTTTTAAAGCAGAGTATCAAGAGTGATGGAGTTATCAATCTTTTCTCAGATATCAAAGAAGAATTTTCACTGTTTGACCCGAAGTTTCTTGAAGAAGTTGCCAATATGAAAGAAAAGAATCTCGCGGTTGAACTTCTGAAAAAATTGATTGCAGAACAGGTTTCAGTATATCGCAGAACTAATGTAGTTAAATCTGAGAAGTTTAGTGAAATTATGCAGCGTTCGCTTAATGCGTATCTTAATGGTATGTTGACAAATGAAGAAGTTATTGAGGAAATGCTGAATCTTGCAAAACAGATTGCAGCAGCCAGAAAGGAAGGTGACCAGCTTGGGCTTACTGCTGATGAGCTTGCCTTTTATGATGCATTAACGAAGCCACAGGCTATAAAGGATTTCTATGAAAATGAAGAATTGATAGCAATTACAAAAGAACTTGCGGACACTCTGCGAAGAAATAAAACAATTGACTGGCAGAAACGAGAATCAGCAAGAGCAAAAATGCGTATGCTTATAAAGAAATTGTTGAAAAAGCATAAGTACCCGCCTGAAGGTATGGAAGATGCAGTTCAGACTGTTATGACACAGTGTGAACTTTGGACAGATAATAATGATATGGGAGAAGAAAAGGTTGTAAACTTTCGAGACAAATCAATATCATATGCTCAATCAAACTATGCACCCATGATGGTTGCTGAAAGCACAGCAACATATGAAACAAAGAAATAAAAGGAAGTGACATTTATGGACATAAAGCAGCTAATCGGGGAAACCACAGATTATGATAAAAAGGTTGCACTTGAGACAAAAAAACCTAAAAGCTGGTGCAAGAGTATCAGTGCATTTGCAAATTGCTATGGTGGCAAGCTGGTATTTGGTGTGGCAAATGATGATGAGCTGGTTGGACTTGCAGATGCTGAAGGTGATGCAGAGAAAATAAGTGAAGTAATAAAAACACACCTTAATCCAATACCGGAGTTTAAGCTTTCATTTGAAAAAGAGAAAGACAAGATATTTGTCATTGTAGAAGTTATGAAAGGGCAACAGACACCATACTATTATGAAGGCGATGGACAACTTATTGCATTTATGCGTATTGGAAATGAAAGTGTTCCAGCAACGCCTTCGCAGTTAAGAGAGTTGGTACTTCGCGGAAGTGGTGAAAGTTATGATGGTCTGAAGTCAAGGTATGATTTTAACAATATGTCCTTTACAAAATTAAAATCAGTGTATAAGCAAAGAACGGGAAATACATTTGAAGATACAGATTATGAATCTTTTGGTTTGATTGATGAGAAAG
>ENA-ORUA01003185-ORUA01003185.1-human-gut-metagenome-genome-assembly--contig:-NODE-3185-length-11693-cov-3.725211_pt1 | contig 11693 bp, 15 predicted proteins | sample MGYA00242076_ERZ509201 | MGnify/ENA primary metagenome ERZ509201 (study PRJEB26280, sample SAMEA2338863) | human gut metagenome | biome: human gut; feature: human-associated habitat; material: faeces...
AAAAATATTTATCACAACTTTTACAGGAAAATAATTTTTAATGCGTCTGCCCTGTCCGGAAATAGGATTCCAGTACAAGGAATTTTTTCGTACTTTTCGCCTTTAGCAGTTCCTCCACTTCCGTTTGGAGGGCAAGGGTTGTTTCTCTCAGTGATTCCGGTACGGTCATCACCAGCTGTTCGATAAACTTCGTTTCCATGATAATGTGTTTTTAATGGATAAATCGGTAATGTATGAAATCCTGCAAAGATAACCGCCATAGACCGGTAACCGCTTCCGTTTTTCGCCGGAAATGCTTCCGTGTCTGGAAATGGAATTAGGGATTTCATCTCATCCTTTAATTCTTTACAAAGGAATAATACACCCAGTAGATGAAAATCCAGACCATATCTCCGGCAAGCAGACAGATGATCCGTTGCCTGAATTTCAAATCATACTTTTCCGCTTTCAGCTGTTTCAGTTTGGGGAAGAAGTCGCTTGGCAGATAGTGCTGCCTGCACAGATAGAACGGTGCAAATATAAATATGACGAGCATTTCCCACCATCGGTAACTGACATTCCTGTTCTTCTCGTTCTGTTTGTCCATGCGGGCTTTCTCAGCACGTGCGGCGGCATCCAGCCTTCGCATGAAGGCTTCCTCCTTCTCTTCCATGATGTCGGCGATCACCTTGTCGTCCACGCCTCGGTTGTACAGTTCCAGCTTTGCCTGCCGTACCTGCTTGTCGGTATATTCGCCGGTTACATTGTTGGCGATTAGCAACAGCTCATCTGTCGAATATTCTCTTGTCCTCATATGCTCAATCTTCTATCCTACAATCCATAGCCAAGCCTTTTGGATTAGCAGCCAGACCACATGATAAAGGAACATGACGGCAAGCATGACGAAACCTGCCCGCAGGAAATATTCTTCAATGCGTTGCCAAACGCTCATTTTTCGTTCGGGCATCAGTATGTCCGCCACTTCCTCAAAGGTCTTGCAGTCGAAAATCGCTTGCCGGAACTCGTCTGCACTGTCCCAGCATTCTTCCTTGAACCACCGTGTCTTGGGGTATCGTTCCGCTACCAGTTCTTGCAGTTTTCGTAGTGGGAACGGTTCGGGGTTGTCCCCGTACTCGTATTCAATGGAAATCACACGTCCCTGCATCCTGATACAATATCCGAATATCCCTTGCCACTTCACTTTGTGCGCCCCCTTTTCAACATATTTCGTCCCGGTTGCATCCACAACAATGTAGTTCTTCCGCTTCTTCAACAACTCGATATTGGTCGTTGTGTACAGTTCTTCCTTGTGAAACACGTATATCATGTTGCCTTTGGGGGCAAAACTGAATATCGCATATTTTAACTTTGCTTTCATCTTTCAATACCCCCGCCAAATCTTCAATAAAATATTTTTAGAGGGGCGACATCTGAACACCTCTGCCAGTTCCTCAAAACTCTTGCATCCGAATACGGCCTGCGTGAATTCATCTGCGTTTTCCCAAAGCCCGGAACGGTATTCTTGTGATTTCGGGTATCGTTTAACGACAATCTCCTGCAATGTCCGTAAAGTAATGCGGACGGGATTTTCCTCATATTCATTCTCTATTTCAATAATACCACGCTGCATACCGATAAATCCACGTATGCCTTTCCATCGGATGAAATGGGCTGTTTTTATTATGTACATCATCCCCGAAGCATCTACTACAATATTCTTTTCACGTTTGTTTCGTTTGAACCATGCTATACTGGTCGTAGTATATGTATTCTCTTCCCAACAAACATATACCACGTTGTTTTGGGGAGAGAATGAAAATATTGGGTATTTTAGCTGGGCTTTCATTATGAATTGGTGTTAATGGCTTGCAGCTTGCTACCGTTAGGCAGAAAAGGTGCATGTTAGCATCATATTAAATAAAGAAATCACATTTTTGTTAATTCCCCATTTTACAGAACAAGTGGAAACATCATCAATATATGCTTGTTTTAATATAAGGTTAAATCTCGCACAGTATTATTTTTCCAAATAATACTGAAACTATAATCCAAATCATCAGTGGTGAATGTGATTTTCCAGCTATTGTTGTATTTGACGGATGATTCTATTGCTTCCGGATAAAATCTATTCTGCCACGAAGTATATATTTCTTCTTTATGTGCCAATCGGCTTTCAGTGGGTAATAAATTTTCCACTTTGGCAATCACTGATTCCCAATTCTTCAACAATACCTGTAAATCCAAAATATGCTGTGACAAAGGAGCTTGAGCATCCCTTCAATCCAAATCACAGTTTCCGTCGAATATAGTGGCAACTGGATTGTGCTCCACCAATTGTAGTGCTCATTCTGCCACCAATCACATACCTTAGAGTGAAAGATGCCCAAATCTTTTACTGCATATTCTTTTTGTGTTCCAAACAAAATATCTACCAGTTTTTTGAAAAATCCCATTGTTTTTATTTGTTGCTAATGTTATACTATTTAATGGTTTACAGCTTACCGGCGTTAGGCAGAACAAGTGTTTGTTATAAACATTTTTATATTTATTACAAATCTACCGTAAAGATGACTGAACAACCTTCTTTTTGAGCATTCTCATAAAACGATTGAATATCTCCACTCCAACCTAAAAGGTAGTTCAAAGTATCATCATTTTTAGGTAATGAATATTCTTGTTCATCTATCAGTGGGAAATTCTTTCGTATAATTTCTTGCAGATTATTTTGACGTAAATAGGCAACTATTTGTTTTACCTCAGAATGATTCTTCAGAGTCATGATTTCATCTTCTGTTTCAACTAAAAATTCTCCACCAAACACAATGTTTGTCGGAATAGAATTTACCTCATTCCATTTACCTCCACCAAGACAATATTGGATACCTTCCCATGCTTTATCTAACTCGTAACTACGAGGCGTTTCCAATAAGGTTTCCTCTATTTCCTCTAACATATAATCGTACCGTTCATCCTGTGGCAAGGAACGAAGTTTGTTCAGCTCATCTTCTTTCAAAGCATATAAAACACCTAATCTTGACATAATTTTATTCTCCTATTGTTTAATTTATTGATAATGGGATAGCGGGGAACGCTGTAAGGCGTTATCACGCTTCGTTATAAACTCAATTTATTTTACATGATTGGCTTTTAATTATCCACCATTCCTGTTCTTCCACCTCACGAGCCTTTTGTATCTCGGCCGTTGTCAGATTCTCATTGTGATAGGCATTATATAGATTTTCCCAACCATTCTTACGATACTTCGGTGATACAATCCATTCGCCTGCATCATTAAACAGGCAGAAGTTTGCAGGAGTATCGGGTATAATCTCATCTGCCCAAGAACAGACTTTTGTCAGTCCCTTTGCGGATTTCCACTTACCCCGATATTCAGATAAGTTCAATTTCAGTTCTGCCATTTCATTCCGTCCTTTCTCTATTTGTTGTCCGCTCATCCGATACCCCTGCTTGAAAGAACCGGAGAATGTACCGCTATATTGTTTATCTCCGTATTCCGCAAACGAGTAATGCCCGTATATGAAACCGTCCAATTCCGTATATTCACTTTTTATCATTTGAGAACAGGAAGAAATGCTATCTATACAAGCCTTTCCCCTAAACGGACAGATTACGGATAATCGGGTACGACTGATACCCTTTATCTCATATTCTCTACTATCCATTTTCCGAACTTCGGTAATATGAATATCAATTCGGCTACAATCTTCTCCTAATATGCCAATCATACTTAAATTGTCAAACAAGCCCGAAAGGCCTTGCTGTAAAATATCCGCTTTGGAATTTTGTGAATAGGCTACTCCACAAAACCAAAAGAGTAAAAAGATAATGATATGGTATATTTTCTGTTTCATATTTTACACTATTGTTTATAATGGTTTGGCGAGGGACAGCGTTTAGCTGTTATCTCGACCTTGTTAGTTGCTGACTATATTTACTTAATGATTTCAATGTCTTGAATAGGTATATAACCTATAGGAGCATTAAAAATGGAATTTATTTTGCACCAGTCATTTGTTAAATTACTTATGACAACAGGCATTCCAAAATTGACTGCTATACCATCTTCGCCTTTAGTAGTTTTTTCTCCATTAGGCAAAGAATAAATGTAAGAACTGCATAGTATGGCACTATTTCCAACTTGTGGCGTAAAAATCGTCCTTTTAGCATTTGGAGGGCTCTGTAATATTATATTATATTGAGCTTCTATACATTTCGTAGATAGGAACAGGTATGCTTCAAAACAATTCTTACATTCATTTTCGTCAGGAAACTGCTCGATGTGAAAACCCGAAGCGTCAGCATACAACTTTCCGTGAATTTCATCACCTCTATTATATACACCATATATCAATCGCCCATTAGAATTATAATATGCGATACTATGCAATGCCCCCCCGTCAGCCCATCGCTTAAATACTTTTCTTATTTTGTTATCTCTATCTAAATACATAGTGAACAATATATTGGCATTTTTAATTTGATCATCATCTAAGATTTTATACGAATGGATTTGATTAAATTCCATATATTCATCCTCTATCACTTTTCCTGAACTATCTAAAGGAACAAGGTATGCAATCCACAAAGGCATTTTATTTATTGCATTAATCTCTGTTCGAATAGTTTCCTTATAGCTTTGTGCAAAAGTATAAGGTAAAAGCAAGAATAAAATATAAAGTATTATTATCATTCTCATATTGCAAACATGGTTCAGCAGGGAACGGCTTGCCGTTATCCTGCGTTGTTAGCGAAATATTCTATTTTATCCTTTGTTAGTTCTATCAAAATGAAACTAAAGGAACAAGCTATCAAAGCCAGTATATAGGATAAAAAATAACATTTCAGATATTTATTTGTAGGCTCTTTCCTGAATTGTTTGAAATAGGAGATATACCTACCGTTCCTAAATAAAAATAGTTGATTGGAAACATATAACAGCAAGAGAACAATAAGCAGAAAACTAATAGTATTTCCATTAAAATCACGAAATACAACGCCATACAAAGGGATATGGGTTATTACCATTATCACATTCAAAAAAGTAAAGATTAGTAATATTATGAAAATGCAAGTTCCACCAATGGATTCTATAAGAATAAAAGGGGAAAAATCCTTTTCTCTTTCTTCTGTTCGCTTCACAATATCCAGTGATTGCCAAAAAATATTTTCTTTCTTATAAAACTTCCGTGTGTATTTGTTGTCAATCAAACGGAACGGATCGATTGCACGGAAGCACCTATACAAAAGTGTATAAGTGCAATAGTATAATATGTTCCAAAATAATTCTATTCGTTTCATTTTGATATGTTTTCGCTAATGGTTTAGCAGGGAACAGCTTGTCCGTTATCCTGCGTTGTTAGCATTATTTTTTGTTTCATCCATTGCAAAAGTAAATTTTCAATCTCTTTTGCACCTGTTTCCTTAGACAAAGCAAGAGGGGTGCTGCCGTCACTATCCTTTATATCAAGGTCTGCATGATACTCTAAAAGCAACTGCACCAGTTCTATGTTATGATTGGTAATAGCTTTCATAATCGGATATACTTTGCAGGTGTCGTATGGACTTTGACAACCATTTACGTTAATACCATACTCCAGCAAGATATGGGCTAACTTCACATGAGACAATTTGCAGGTGTATACCAGAAGCGTTAGCCCATATTCATCACTATATATTCTATCATTAATGTCCTTATATCGGGGAAGGGCATATTTTTTCAGCACATCTTCTTTATTAAAGTAGATTACCATATAGAGTATGTCAAAATCGTAATAATCATTACCCATTGCCATAGGTGCGATATGTCTTGATAAGAATAAAGAAACCGCATTTCATACGGACACTTCTGAAAATGTAGCATCTGCCAAAAGGCGGTTTCTCACTAAAGTGGATGTGTAAAGAAGTCGCTTACCAAGCGTATTTTCTCCACGGGCTGTTTTCATGTGTCAACAATTCATCGGCAGTACTTTTCATCACAGAATTGTATGCGCCCTTGCCGCCCCATAAGGAACGTCCGATAACATAGCTCATAGCCATGTCTCCCCATGAAGAGAACTCGGAATGTACCATATCGTATGCGATGTCTATATATTTCCAAGCATCCGCTTCGGAAATATAGCTCATTTCACAGCAAGCACGGGCAAGGAAGCAGATGCGTCCTGCATCCCAACCGGCAACACCGTAACGTTTCAAATCTTCCTTTTGTGCAATCACTTTGCAGGCAAGCAGTTCCTCATAGGTTTCCTGCAAGTTTTGAAACTGCATAACAATTTTGTCATAATCTTCTTGAGAAGTCATATTCTGCTGAAAGATTTCATCTTGTTCTTCAGGTTTGTCCAACAAAAATGCTTGATAGACAAAAGGAAAATAATACCGATATCCTTTTCCACAAAGGTAGTTCAATTCTTTATGGGCAGCTTCCGTAGTTTCAATACCCCACCATTCTCCGAGTATCTTGGGCAGCATATCGGAAATACCGGTTTCTATCGAGTTCTGATAAGCCCCTTGTTGAGAGGCATACATGGCTCCAACAGCAATCCTCTTGCATTGCTCATCGTTCAATTTCGATTTTGGGTTTAGGCATACGCCTTTAAAAGATCTGCGTATTTTCCTGATAAATAAAAATGCGCTTTTCCCTTTCTTGAAAAGCCAAAAACCGCCCACGACAGCAGCTATCGTAACGGATATCCAAAAATCGTTGCTCATATTGTTATCATGCTTTTTAAGGTTCTTATTGTTATTCTCCCCAATTCGACTGCTTCCACGGCGATTCATCATTCTCCAGCAAGAGTTCTACTATCTCGTATGCCGTTTCGCTGTCAGCAGGCTCACCATGCCATACACCACGTCCCATGATGAAACTCCGTCCGTATTCTTCCCATGAAGAAAAGTGTTCGAGTGCGATGTCTGCCGCTACCTGCATGATCTGCCACATCTCGTTTTCGCTGACGTAGCCGCAAAGATATGCCCAACGCCCCAAGTTCACTACACGCACCAAATCCCAAGCGATGACGCTTTGCGGTATTTGTCCGGTAGGACACCAACCGTTTTCCTGCATTTCCTCCGCAATCAAACAGACATCTTCCATCTTGTTATCCTCACTACAACATTCCTCTGCCGATATATTTTCCAATCCGCATTCACGGATTTTTACCAATACCCGGTCCGCCTCTACATGATGTCCCTCTTCAAGCAACCATTTTACGATATCCAGTGTACTTTCCCGGTCTGTCACATTCCACCATTCCCGAAGTGTGCATTTAATGTTGTCAATATCGTTTTCGCAATCAATCGTGTCCACGTTTTCGTCATTGTACACTAACATGGGTGCGCCGAAAGCCAATAGGCGAAGTTGTCTTACATTCAGTTTTCCCTCACCGGATTTGTTGATAGTCCATCCTGTATCCAAGTCGTCTGCATCATAGAAGTCTTGCATCATCTGTTGTGCAAATGCCATGTTCTGCTGGCCTGCTTCCGCCACCGTCCCCATGTCTATTCCGGCTGCTTTCAACATAGCCTCCTGCTGCGCTTGCACTTCAGCCATATTAGGAACGCCGGCTGTCATTTGCGTCATTATTTGCTCCTGCATACCCTCCGGCATTTGGAATCCCGGAATGTTTCCGAACATGGACTGCGCCTGTTCCATTGCTGCCTTCACTGCGGCTTCCTGTGCCGCCTTTGCCATATCCTCAGGACTTTGAGGGGTTGTTTTTTCTTTTGTCATATCGTCTAATTCTTAATGATGTTAATAAATTATCCTTCGGCTCCTGCCGCTAATAGAATTTCCGTAATCTCGTTGTAGCCACGTTCACCGGCATAATATAATGCCGTCCGTTGAAAATTGTCTGCCTGATTCACATTCGCTTGGTGTTCCACAAGAAGTGCGACAAATTCATTGTTACCCTCTCTGGCTGCAAGAATAAGCGGAGTTTCTCCATTTTCATTTTGTGCATCAATTTGTGCACTTGCCCCTATTAAGTCTCGGCCAACAAACTTGTTTCCCGACCAAGCTGCAAAATGCAAAGGAGTATTACCGTTTAACAGAGCCTTGTTTACATCTGCTCCGGCATCAATCAGCAATTTCGCCACTATAAGATTCCCTTTCATGCAGGCGATAATCAGCGGTGTTTCCCCTTCGTCGTTCGGAATATTCAGCATATCGTCTGATGTGGAAAGCAATATGCGAACTGTTTCTGACTGCCCGTTAAAAACAGCCTGATGAAGAGGTGTGTTACCATGAATATCGCTTGTTTCCACAGATAGGAACATCACGACTTCCCGCAATCCGTGAGCTGTAGCATAGTCTATCGCCTTATGCCCCGAATTGTCCGCAACTTCTGTATCCGCACCTTGCTCTATCAAAAACAAGGCTGCATCGGTGCGCTTATTGTCAAGGAGGCGGATTAAAGGGGTACGCCCTTCCTTGTCTGTGGCATCCAGCTCCGCCCCATATTGTACCAGTTTTCCTATTATTTCCTTGTTTCCACTCCTGGCAACCGCATGCAAGGGTGTTTCCGAACAGTTGTTTGCAATGGAAACATCCGCATCGCTGTCAAGCAGGAGACTCACAATATCTCGAAATCCTTTCAGGCAAGCATAATACAACGGAGTATTACCCTCCGCATCCCGTTTGTTTACATCAATTCCTCCTTTTTTCAGGAATATCTGTACAATACTTTTCTGCCCGTTGCGGCACGCATTTAAAAAAGTCACATTATTATCCATACTCAATCATATTTCAATAAAAACTTTACAAGAGACTCGTCGTTCTTTTCCGTTGCAATATCCAAGGCAGTCTTTCCTTCATTGTTCACAGCATTCACATCCGGTTTTCCGAAATCCATGACCAAACCAACAGCTTTTTTGGCTCCTCTTTGAGAACTACCTGCGATGTAGTGCAACAAGGTATTGCCCCATTTGTCTTTCGCATTTATATCCGCCCCAGCTTCAAGTAAGACTTCAAGCACATCGGCATCCTCCTCCGTGCAGTAACGTCCTCCATAAGGATATGACCTCGGAAGGGCGGCAAGACGTGGAATGTTCCCATCCCAAAAACATCCTCCATAAAGGTTCATTGCCGGTGTCTGTCCTTGCAGATTAATCGCATTGACATCTGCTCCGTTCTCTACAAGATAGCGCACAGTCCAATTTCCTAGCTCATACCCTGCTTTCCGGCAGGCAAGAGACAAGGATGTGTTGCCTTCTTTATCGGCAGGACTTTCCGGATGCCATCCGCATTGCATTAGGCATTGGAGAAGGTACAGACATTCTTCTTTCTTTTCGCTGCCATGCTTTTTTTTCTTTAACCACACGGCAAAAGCCGTCCGTTCTTCCGAGTCTCTGAAGTTCGGATCAGCCCCACTCCTTAACAGCATCTCTACAGCTTTAGCATTATCCCATGACAGAGCACAAGCCAAAGGAGACTTCCCTTTGAAATCATGCAACTTTTCATCCTCGCATACGGTCTGTAATTCTACCCCCGAACGCAAGATTGCATCCAAGGCTGCCATATCCTTGTACCATAACGCCTGAAAAACATTCAATCCTCCAGCCAATGCAGAAAGTTCATCTGTTTCAGGATCTTGACCGGACAATAATGCGCCGATCCGTCGTGCGCCTTCTTCTACTGCGATGTCGAAAGCGGTCTTTCCGATGTTATTCTTGTCTTCCGGATCTATTTGTCCATTTTCTAAAATACGTTTTGCGGTGAGAAAACATAACTTGTCTGCTTCTCGCAAACTTTCCATGTTTTCATAAATTTCCCGTCTATCCCTTTCCGAATGCCACCGTTCGGAAAAATCCGCTATCCGTTCCTCTGTACGCTTGATATCGTATGCAATGTCGCCAGCAGACTGGCAAATGGCGTGTAGCACGTTGTCGCCGTTTGAATTGGCAGTATCGATGCGGTAGCCTGACATCAAAAGGACATCCGCCATCAGGAAATGCCGGTTACGTACTGCTTCAATCAGGGCGGTCGTGTTTTTCCCCGAGCGTAACACTCTTGCTCCTTTGGAAAGCAGTAGTCCGGCAATATCGGCAAATGTAGCTTCTTGCCGACAATAATTGTGTTTTGCCAACACACATAACGGAGTGTCTCCGTCGTTATTCTTTACATTTACATCCGCTCCACGTTCCAACAATATGCGTACCGCATCCTCATCGGCAAATGTACAAGCCACATGCAGGGGAGTATCATTTTTCCGCATTCCGTTCCTACTGTCAAGCGGGATATCCCTATATGCTACGTGAATATCGGATTCCGGAGTCTTGCTTGTATGCAGGCTATATATTTCTTCACAGGTTATCATTATCGTTTCCTTTATTTATCAATTTCTCGATATGCTTGTATCTGCCTCCCAAACGGGCGGAAATGGCCTTAACTTCACTATGCAAATGCAATTTAAAAGCCGTTTCCGCTTTTAATCGCAACAGTTGCCTGTATGCCAAAGATTCCGGAACACCTTGCGGCATGGGATAAAAAAGAGGTCCCCTATCATAATCATAACGAAGGAATGTTTCGGGCAACTCTGCCATGCGGATAACATCCCCACCGGACATAAGCCGTTCTGCCTCACAAAGCAACCTGTAGCATTCATCATACCATTCTACCATAAAGCAACATAACGCCTTGTTGTACAACAGCCTGAAATCCTTGTTCGGAATGCGATTGAAACATAAATAAGCGTCAGGAAAAGCCTTGCAGGACAGAAGTGATATTCCGGCAGCGAACAGTTCTTCCGCTTCGCTGCCGGTTATTGTTGGCATATTGGCAAACAGTGTCATAGACATGCAGGATTATTGTTCTATCTCGACTTCGCCGGCTTCGTTAATTTCAAACGGCACGGTGTAGTAGTTTGTCCAGACGTGTCTTCCTCTGACCTCCTTTTGTTCGTCTTTTTTAATAAAATTGAGTTCGAACATCTGGCGCAATTGCCGATACTCCTGTTTTTTGTCATCACCCCATTTCTTCCAGCGGTCTTCGTAATCTTTGGGGACGGGACGCATATACAGCATATATTTTTCCACCGATTTGAACTCATATTGTTTGCCTTCTTCCTGAAGGATTACCAATTCACCGCCACTGGCAATATTGTGCCGTATTTCCTCGGCATTCATTCCGTCAATCTCAATGGCGGTAGTATATTCATAAGAGTTTAATACGGATTTTCCTTTTCTCGGTTCTTCAGATACAAATTCACCATCCGTATAATTAATGGTCAAATTATAGTCATTGTCCTTCTTGTCGATGTAATCCACGCTAATTTGGCTCAATACGTTTTCCAATTTGCGTTCTGTCCTGTCTTCTTTCCATTCTATGCGGTAAATTTTACATTCGTTTATATCCACATGGGCTTTTACAAGTTCCTTTACTTTAGCAACACCTTCATCGGAAGCCATTGCACAATCATTTGCAGATGAACAGGAAGAGATAGAAATTACTGTGACCAATGTCACAAACAGGTTCTTCAATAATTTTGCATTCATAATTTTTTATTTTTTTAAGTTATAAATAAAGAATTGACTAGTTGAATAAAGAGCGAAATTCTTCGAACTCTTCCTGCGATGCGAAATATTTGGTTTCGAATACGATGTATTTATCAGGAAGACTTACTTTAAACTGGTTTTCTTCATCATCGTCTTTCATATAGCTGATGTCGGAAATAAGGAAAGAGTTGTATTCGATTTTGCTTTTA
>ENA-ORUA01003188-ORUA01003188.1-human-gut-metagenome-genome-assembly--contig:-NODE-3188-length-11685-cov-3.093379_pt1 | contig 11685 bp, 6 predicted proteins | sample MGYA00242076_ERZ509201 | MGnify/ENA primary metagenome ERZ509201 (study PRJEB26280, sample SAMEA2338863) | human gut metagenome | biome: human gut; feature: human-associated habitat; material: faeces...
GCATCGCACCACGAGGTTTCCAGCAGCAGGGAGCCATTCTCCGGTTGCGGAGTTCCGCCGGGCGCGGATCGTTGTGCCGGAGGCCGTTTTGCCTTCCCGTTCGGAGAGGCGTTCCCGGACGACGATTTCGTATTCGCCCGGAGTGCCGGTCGGCGGAGCGGGAGTGTGTCTCAGTTCGGTGACGGTCATGCCGAAAAGCAGAATGGCTCCCAGGGTGGCGAGGTTTGCGCCCCGGTCGTCGGCGAGCAGTGCCAGGATACCGCAGACGAGGAATCCGCCTACTAACAACCACAGCGGCAGTACGTAGTGGTCGGCCAGCAGGATGCCGGCCGCGAGCGGCGGCAATGCGCGGAGCAGGGGCATGCGCCGGAGTTTCGACCGGAGGTTTTCGGACTTGAGTCGTAGCATAACGGAGCCGGATCGCGGGAAATGGACGGAGAACCGGGCTTTGACTTTGTGTTTTTTTCGTTTTCTGCGTTCGGCAGGACCTCGCGGGCAGTCGCGGGCCTCGTCGATCGGATATTTGCGGTTTGCCTCCTTTGGAGGCGGCGGAATATTCCCGCCTCTTCGTTGCATCCGCTTCGAGTGTCGGTTTTCGGATTCGGCGATTTTCCGATTCGTAAAGATAATTATTTTTCGGAAGAATAAGCCGTTCGGATGTATGGATAATACAAAACGACACGCATCATTCTATTTGATGCGTGTCGTTTTGTCGTGTCGGAGATCTTTTCGCCCGTTTAGAACGATGCGAATGTGTTCCAGTTCGAATTTTGCTCCGCTGCGGCCTGAATGTCGGCAGGCAGGTTGGCGAAGAAATTATATCCGGTCAGCGCTTCTATTTCGGCGACCGATTTGGTGTAGCTCTGGTAGCTTTCGCCCGAATAGACGCGGTGAGGCAGCCATACACCGACCGTCGATGCCGAAGAGATCTTGCCCGAAGCCTCTCTTTTGACTTTGAGCAGTACCTTGTAATAGTAGTTCGGTACGGGACAGTTCTTGGTATCCTTGGCCGGTTTGATATATGTGATCGTTTCATTCCCGGTTACAGTCCGTAGGATGGCGCCCGTAACCACGTAAACCGTATCGGTCTGTTGTTGTGCGAGCGTCCGCACGTCACCTTCGAGCGTACTCCAGATGCCGGAGTTGAACCCGTTCTGAATCTGCGGCGTGGAATTCGTAGCGTAGAACGTCTGCGCACACATGGTGCCATAGGGATCCTTGTTGCGGTCGGCGTTCGGGATCTGGTGGCCGCGAGCGTAGATGTTCGAGGTGGAACCTACGTTCACTCCGTACGATCCGGCCCAGACATTGATTTGTTGCGAGGTCGGAATCCCGGGTGTCGCAGCCCACGGATCGTTCGGACGTCCCGATCCCAGGTCACCGGCCGCCAACGGGTAAGCTACCCAGTAGGCCGTGTAGGTCGATGTGTCGTAATACATCGTGTAGTTGCGTGCCGTGTCGTAAAAGGTCCGCAGCAGCATATTGCTGCCTGCGTTGTCCTTGGCCGGAAGCTCGTACCAGGCGGCATGATCCGTCCGTGCTCCTTCGGTGGTAAAGGTTGTCGAAGAACTCTGCGGCGTGGAGCCGTTGGTCGCCGTTACGACGCCGTAAACCGTGTACGTCGTTGCGGGCAGAAGATCGGAGAGGTTGGCGGTCGCTTCGTTTCCGGAAACGAAGGCAACGACACTTCCCGTGTCGCTGCCGTTCGTTGCGGAATAGAAGAACTGCACCTCGGTTGCGTAAGCGGCGTCGGTCAGACTACTGGAAACCTTCGCTGTGCTCGAAGTTATGTCGCTTACGCTCGGTGTGGCAATTCCCGGGGTAGGGTCTGGGGAAGGATTATCGCCTCCCCCTTCTCCCGAGTTTCAGTTGATCGTGATGGTTTTAATCATCAACGACTTGCCGCCCGATTCAGTGTTTAACGTAAGGACGATCTCGCCGGACAGCGGAGTTTCCGATTCGACAACATACTCCTGGTTGTTCGTTTTTGCCAAGGAGATCGTTTCGCCGAGTGCTTGTCCTCCGACCGTTACGTTCATAGTGCTTAAGTTTGCCGTATTTGCCGACATAACCAACGTGATTTTTTTGATTCCTCCGGTATAATCGGACGTTTTTATGGTGACATTATCGGGTCTCGACCAAGAAAGACCGCGTATCCCGCTATTGGTATCGAATGCAGTGGGCGCTTTGCTTGCAGTCCATGTCAGTCCGTTTACTGTTAAGCCGGCAGCGATCTTGTCTTTATCCGCGCTTTCGAAAGTGTAGGTCCAAGTTTCTCCGACACCGCCTTCCGGCTTGCTGTTCTGGGTAATGAGCAATGTCGCGTTGGCTGTACCCAGTGAAGTGGTAGCGGTAAGAACGATGCGTGCTGTACGAGGTGTTGCGACCGTATTCTCTGTGGCTGCGACTTCGAGGCGATTTTCGCCGCCGTTGTAATCACCTGTGGTGATCCAGTCCGGCTGTTCGGTTCCTTCAGTGCCGTCGTAAATAGCGACGGAAACGTCTTGCGTTTCGGCGTTCTTCAACGTAACGGGGATGTAGTGTGTTTCCGTATCGTTATAAGACAGTGTCAGGGTGGACGGATCCAATGTGATTTCAGGCAACTTGACGTATTCGGCAGGGATCAGAGTCAGATCTTTTGTCTGGGAACCGGTATAGAATCCAAAACCGTAAGTTGCCTGCGTGTTTTTCGCCAAAATACGGGAAGGGGTCGCTGCCGATGCGATTTGGTAAGTGCCTTCGGACTTGTTCTTGGTAATTACCAGTTCATAAGGAGTCGTAGAGGTCGTAGCGCTGTTGCCGCTTTCCCAGGAGAGGTAGTTCTCGCCTTGACTGATCGTGTAGTTGTCACCCGATTTGGTAATTGTCCAAATGAGGGTTTCGTCCCCGGTTTTGTAGGGATTAGACGGCGTAATCACTACGGGAGCCAAACGGGAGCCTTCAGCTAAAGAACTCATTGCATAGGTTGTTTCGGATTGGGTCGCCGTGATGACGTAGTCGCCGCTCAATGTTTCGTTCTCCTCTTCCGTAGCGCCGGTCATATCGACCGCGAAAGTCGAACTGTCGCCCGCTGCGAAAGCCAGGGTCCGGCCCTCCTGAACGGTTACCGTCTTGGTGAAGATCTTCGATGCGGTGGTCACGGTAACGGTGAATGTTTCACCGGCAGCTACCTCGAACGGGAAGCAGGTGAAATAAGCCGCCATACCCGCTTCGCTATTGGCCGTGATGTTCATCTCCGAAGAGTAGTTCAACGTCACGTTATCGGCGAAATTGTTAATATAGCCATACTCCTTGATGGTACCTGCCGTCATATCGACATAGCTGCGGCCCGTGACTTTTTTGTCGGGAGCCGTAAATTTGACGCCGAGGACACTTTCCGCAGATGCGAGGTTCTTGACCGTCATCTTACCGATGGCGACGGCACGGCCGAAACTCATTTGCAGTTCGGTCGGCTGACTCTCCACAGAGATCGATTTGGCGATCAGCAGGTCCGCGTTCGAATCGAAACTCGTAGCGGTCGGCTGCTGGACTGTGGGAGTGATGACCTTCATGTTGGTGATGTCCGTATTGCTGGAGGTAACCCATGCCGAAGCGGGGTAAACCGCGTTGTAAACGAGCGGGGTGTTCTCGTTTGCGGGGAACGTTACGGCGAATTTTGCAATGTCGCCGCTTATCACGCCCTCTTGCGAGGTAGCAAATACGGTAGTGGAAGCTGCCGTTTCGAGTACTTGCAGGAATTCACCGGTCGCATTCCACGAAACTTTCCCCGTCAGGGGATCATACGTTGTACGGGAACCGGATGCCGATTCGAGTTCTGACGATGCGGAGACCGTCATGGTTACTTTGCGCCCGTTCGACGGGTCGGAAACCGTGTCGTCTTTGGAGCAGGCTGCGAACAGAGATGCACACACTGCGACAGCCAAAATGGATTTGAAAAGAGTTTTCATAGTCGTAGGATGTGTTTGTTAGTATTCTCCGTAATCGGTGTCATTAACGCTGCCGCCTGCTTCGCCCGATCCTCCATAGTCCAGGACGGTGCTGTTGGCAAAACCTTTTTCGATCGAGATGTTAAGGATCTCAATCGAAGGAGCGGAGTACGAAGTTCCCCCCCCCTTAACCGTAGATTTGTAGTGTCTTTCCATAGTAATAGAGGTATATGTTTGAGAGTTTTTACATCCTTTCCCGGTTAATGGGCTACCACAAATATAGACAATATTCGATTAAGGAACAAGAAAGAATCCAAAATTCATCGAATCTTCATATTTCGATGCGGATTATGCGCGAAAGCGTCCGAAATTTAATATAAATTGTCGAACATGCTCTGGCTCTTGTCGTACTTCAGGTCGGCAAGGGAGGCGGCTTTGACCCCGATGTTGAAGCTCCAGCTCTGGTAATGACCGAAGGGAATCCATGCGAACGACATCTGCCAACAGTGCAGGTCGCGTGTAATGGTGATGGAGGCCGGAGTAAACTCTTTGGCCTGGAAGTCGTAACCACCCTGGAATGTCACGCCCATTTTTGGGAGAATCGTGACGCTGCCGTTGATACCGAGGGTCTGGGTGATGTTTTTCTGGTATCCTGTCGTGCCGTTGTTGGTCGGCGAAGAGGAGTAACTGATCGTATAGTTGAATCCCAGGTTCCAAGGTAGCGAGAAGTCGTAATAGGCCTGGGTCATGTATTGTCGTCGGAGCGCAGGGTTCATCTGCCCGTAAGGGTCGTAGAACGGATTGGCGTAGGCCGGATCGATCGGGGCGCTGTTGATGTCGTTGATCGCCGGGGTGGAGTTATCCTGCCGGGACTGGAACGTATAGCCGAACGAGGTGCTGGCCGATACTACGCGGCCGGGGAAAAAGAGCTTGTTGATACGCTGGCCCTGCGGTGTGACCCGGTAGGGATCGAGCGTGGCGCTGATGTTGATGCCGAAGTTCTGGAAGACCGTAGTACGCAGCGAAATGGGGATGTTCGAAAGCCCCATGGAGTCGGCCAGGAAGTTGTAGGATACCTGGCCGATGCGGAGTTCGTCGATCAGTTTGATCTTCTTCATGCCCGAGGTGTCGCGCTTGCTGAGTACTTTCATTTCGAGCGTTTGCGAGAGTGAGGCGTTGATAGCCATGGACTGACCGGAGCTGGGCACGCCGAAGATGCTGCCTTCGAAGGGTGAGTAGGTCTTGAAATTACCCAGCGTATCGCTCTGCACGGTCTTCAGGTAGCCGTATTTCTGTTTTGAGAAGTCGGGGGCGTAGGAGAAGCTCACCGTCGGGGTGATCGTGTGGCGGATCGCCTGCACCTTGCGGGTTTTCTTCTTTGCTTCGTAGCGGCCATAAACGATCGTCGAAGCCTGCAGGCTGAAGTTGTAGTTGTACAGACGATAGAAGCCGTATTCCGGATCGAGCTTGTCGATGCGGTTCAGTACTGGGTTCCAGACCTGTTCCTGCTTCTTGAAATACCATTTTTCGGTGTAGTTGATCGTCGGCCCGAAGTTGATGTAGTTGAAGATATTGTACGTCGCCGAGATGGGAATGCTGTGCTCGAAGCCGTACTGCATGTTCTGGAGCGTCTCCTTGGTGAAGATTTCGGACTCCTTGGCGTTGGCCTTGTTGTTGAATTTGCCGGTATAGCGGAGCGAGATCTTCTCGTACCAGCGCTCCTTGCCCATCGCCTCCTTGCGTTTGAAGGGATAGAAGGTCGAGACGTTGAAGACAACGTTCGGCAGGGCGATCGAGAGCGTTCCGCTCTGCGAGTTCTGCGAAACGGACATATTGGCCGAAAGGGAGAACGGCGTGCCGAGCCAGCTTTTCGAGTAGGAGATCGTCGAACTGGTCTGCGTCTGGAGCGCCTGGTTCAGGTTGGTGGCCGAATAGCGGTTATAGCCGCTGGTACGGAAATCGACCGAGGCGGAGAAGGTCGAGCCCGGGTTGGCCTTGGGGTCCTGCGTATGCTGCCAGTAGAGTTGGAAGTTGTTCTGCTGGAGAAAGTCGGGTTCGCCCTTGTCGCCGACACGGACGTTCGAGTAGTTGAAATTCAGAGTGCCGTTATACTTGTAGCGCTTCATATAGCGCGACATGGCGGATGCCTCCCACGATCCGAGGGTGTAGATGCCGCCCCGGATGGCCAGGTCCATGTGCTGTCCGAGCGTGAAGTAGTAGCCCAGGTCGCGGATGTAGAATCCCTTGGTCGATTCCTCTCCGAAAGTCGGCATCAACAGACCCGACTTGGGGCCGGAACTGAGCGGAAAGAAACCTTCAGGGAGCAGCGGAAAGTAGATGGGAACGTCTTCCATGACCAGGTAGGCAGGACCCGTGACCACTTTCTTGCCGGGAATTACCTTCGCCTTGGTCATCGCCAGGTAGAAGTGGGGATGGTCCGTCTGGTCGCAGGTGGTGTATTTGCCGTCCTGGATGTGGATGGTGTTGTCGTCCATTTTCTTGACGTTGTTGCCGATCAGCCAGCCGTCGCCCTCCTGGGTCGCCACACCCTTGATTTTCGCCTTCTTGCTGCCGATGTTGTAGGTGATCGTGTCCATCGTGTAAGGATTGGCGGCTCCTTCGGTGAAAGTGGGGTTGGTAACTGTCGGTTTGCCGTCTATCGTGTCGCGCTTGCCGTGGGCGTAGATGATCTTTTCGTCCATATTGACCCGCATGAAATCTCCCTTGAGATTCATGTTCTGGTAGTTGATATCACCCTGGTTGTAGATATAGACCGTGCGGTTGCGTACGTCGTAGTAGAGCGAGTCCTGGTTTTTGCCGCTGATGATGTCGTCCAGGAAAGATTTTTTCCGGGTCGTATCGCGCCGGGTCGTGTCCTGACGCAACGAATCGCGCAGCAGCGAGTCGTTGCCGGTGGGGGGAGCCGTACTGTCGGCGGGGGCGATCGGCGAGAGGGGAGGCGCTCCGAAGATCGAGTCGATCCTGGTGTCGAAAAGCGAATACTGCTCCTCTTCCGTACGTGTTTCGGCGGTCGGGGGGCGGTCGGCTTCCCGTTGAAGGCGCCGAATCTCCCGGCGGGTTTCGCGGCGGGATTTTTGTACGGCTTGCGTCGGAGTGCTGTCGGGCGGTGTTTGGCGTTCGGGTGTCGCGGGATGCTGCACTCCGCCCGGCAGCGCCATGCCGAGCACCGGAAGCAGGAAGAGCAGCAGGAGTGCTCCCGAGAAGATATATTTTGCCTTTAGCCTGTCCAAAATTCCAAAAAAAATCATACCTTTGCCGACAAGTCGGCAAAACCGCCCGAAAATGGCTCCGAAGGCCTCAGTGCGGGGGTTTTAACATCCGGCAAATATAGGTAAAAAATTCAGAACCGTTAAATTTTCAGCCACTTTTGCTATGCGGAAATCGCTTTTTCTTTTTGCCCTGTTTTTGATTGCGACACTCTCTTTCAACGGAGTTGCCGCGCAGAATATTGCACAGGGCGTGCGGGTCGTCGTAATCGATGCCGGGCACGGGGGGCCGAAGTTTCCGGGAGCTCATTACAGAGGCGTTTATGAGAAAGATCTCAACCTTCAGATCGCTCTGAAGCTCGGGGCCTTGATCGAGAAGGAGATCCCTCAGTTGAAAGTGGTTTACACGCGTAAGACGGACAAGCAGTTTTCCGAAAGTCTGACCCAGGATTTGCAGGCTCGGGCCGATATCGCCAACAAGGCGGGCGGCGACCTGTTCATTTCGATCCATACCAATGCTGCGGCATCGGCGTCGGCACGGGGAGTCGAAACCCTGATTATGGGTGAGAGTCCGCTGGAGAAGAACGCCAACGAGCGGGCCCTCTATTATAACAACCAGGAGGAGCTGCTCGATATGTCGAACGAGAAGACGGCGGCGATCGTCCGGGCTTATATCCAGAACCTGCAGTTCACCTATGGTGAATACAGCGAAGCGATGGCCCGTCTGGTGCAGAAACATTACGTCAAGTCCGGGCGGCACAATCGCGGTGTGAAGCGGCAGCCGCTCAAAGTGCTCTACGCTACCGATATGCCCGGTATCCTGACCGAGATAGGTTTCCTTTCCAATTCGGAGGAGTATGCTTATATGAATTCGGCGAAGGGGCAGGCTCAAATCGCACGTGCGCTGTGCGATGCGGTGAAGGATTACGTCGCTTTCGTACGGGGTACGTTGCTTGTCGATGACGATGCCATTTACGAACAGGCCGATGCCGATGTCGCAGAGCCGGCTGCCGCTTCGGACAAAGCGGATAAGGGTAGTGTCAAAACCGGGAAAGCCAAACAGGAGAAGACGTTTTATGCCGTGCAGTTGATCGCCAGCGCCAAGCGCGTGCCGCCCAAGGACCGGCAGTTCAAAAGTTACCGGGGAAAAGTCACGGAGTTCGTTACCGGCGGCCGGTTCAGGTATAAGTATTGTGTGGGGCGTTTCGATACCCGCAAGCAGGCCGAAGCCAAGTTGGCCGAGGTGCGCAGGGAGTTCCGCGATGCGTTCGTGGTGAGTTGTCGGGGCGACCGGATCGTACAGTAAATAAAACGAAAAAAACAGGTATATGAGAAGAGAAGTTAAGATCGGCATTTTCGCCGTGCTGATGATCGGTGCCCTCTGGGCGGGTATCCGCTTTCTGAAGGGGTTCGACATCTTCAGTCGCAACGCGGTCTATTATGCCGCTTACGACCAGGTCGATGGCGTGCAGAACGCTTCGCCGATTCTGATCCGGGGCGTGAAGGTGGGAGCCGTGACGGATATTTCGTTCGATCCTTCGATCGGTAACGAGGTCGTACTCCAACTGACGATTCAGCGGAAATACCGGATTCCGTCCAATTCCGAAGCCCGGATCTACAGCAACAGCATCATGGGCGCCAAAGCGATCGAAATCGCTCTGGGCGATGCCGGGACCTACCTGCAATCCGGGGACACCCTCTGTTCGAGCCGCAGCAAGGGCCTGATGGATATGGCGGGTTCGGAACTCGAATTTTTCAAGCAGAAGATGTCGCAGGTCGTGGGGGATTTGAGCCGCACGATGGATAACCTGAATCTGATTATGGAGCAGAACGCCGCGAATATCGAAGGTACGATGTCGCACCTGAATTCGATTACGGGCAGCGTAAACGGTATGTTGCTGTCGCAGCGTGCGAATCTGGAGAGCGCCGTGGCGAATTTGACCCGTTTTTCGGAGATGCTCGGCGAGAACTCTCCGCGCATGGACAGTATTATCCTGAATTTAAGCAATTTTACCGACCAAATACAGCGTGAGAATCTGGCCGGGGCGCTCGATTCGACTCTGATGAACCTCAATGCGATCCTGGCCCGTGTCAATGCCGGGGAGGGGACTGTCGGGCAGCTCGTCAGCGATCCCCGTCTGTACGAATCGCTCAACGAGGCAACTGCGAACCTGGCGTCGCTGCTGGCCAACTTGCAGGCCCATCCTGCCCGTTACGTCCATTTCTCGCTGTTCGGCCGCGATCCCGAAAAGGCCGACCGCAAGCAGCAGGAAAAAGAGGCGAAACATGCCCGGCGCGATTCGCTCAAGGCCCTGAAAGCGGCCCGATAGTTTCGAATGTTTTCTCTGTGAGATGATCTATCCGGCGAACTTTGAACAGAAAGTCGGTTTCGACCGGCTACGTGAGCAGGTCGCGGCGTTGTGTACGATTCGCGGCGGCCGAGAAAGGTTGTGCGCCGAACAATTCAGCACTTCGCAGGCCGATGTCGAGCGGCGGCTGGCGCTGGCGGACGAGATGCGCCGTCTGCTGGAGATGGAGCATGATTTTCCGGACGACGAGTTCGTCGATGTCGATTATATCCTTTCCAAACTGAAGATCGAAGGCAGCTTCCTCGAAGTCGAGGAGGTCGTGTTGCTGCGCCGGGCGCTGGCTTCGGCGGGGGCGATCGCCGGTTTTATCCTGGGGCGCGGTGAGGAGCTATATCCCGAACTGCGGCTCCGCAGCCGGGGGATCGAGGCTTTCCCGGAGATCGTTCGGGCGATCGACGGTATCGTCGATCAGTACGGCAAGATTCGGGACGACGCTTCGCCGGAGTTGCAGCAGATCCGGCGGATGATCCTCGAACGGGAGGGGCAGGCCGCCAAACGCCTGCAGCAGGTGTTGTCGAATGCCAAGAAAGCCGGTATCGTGGAGGCCGACGCGATGCTCTCGATCCGCGACGGCCGGGCGGTGATTCCGGTCGCAGCGGCCAATAAACGCAAGTTGCAGGGTTTCATCCACGACGAATCGGCCACGGGCAAGACCTTCTACGTCGAGCCGGTCGAGGTTGTCGAAATCAATAACGAACTCAAGGAGCTGGAGTACGCCGAGCGGCGCGAGATCGTGCGGATACTTTCGGCCTTCACCGACTCGATTCGCCCCGAAGCGGATCGGATCGCGCTGATCGGCGACTATCTTTCGGATCTGGATATGATCCGTGCCAAAGCCCGCTGGGCCGTTGCCAACGGAGCGGTGAAACCGATCGTTTCGACGGACGACCGGCTGGTGCTGCGCAATGCGCGGCATCCCTTGTTGCAGCAGACGCTCCGGGCGCAGGGCAAGCAGGTGGTGCCGCTCGATCTGCAACTCGACAAACGGCGTCATATCCTGGTGATTTCGGGGCCGAATGCCGGCGGCAAGTCGGTGTGTCTGAAAACTACGGGCATCATCCAATATATGTTCCAGTGCGGATTCCTGGTTCCGGCATCGGAGAATTCGGAGCTGCCCCTGTTCCGCAACCTGATGATCGACATCGGGGACGAGCAGTCGATCGACGACGATCTTTCGACCTATTCGTCGCACCTGCTCAATATGAAGAACATGCTCGCCGGAGCTTCGAACCGGACGCTGGTGCTTATCGACGAGTTCGGCTCGGGTACGGAGCCCATCATCGGCGGGGCGATCGCGGAGTCGATCCTCGATCGGCTCCGCAGCAAAGGCTGTTACGGGGTGATTACGACCCACTATGCCAACATTAAGTATTATGCGTCGAACACCGAGGGAATTGCCAACGGAGCGATGATGTTCGACGTGCAGAATATCCGGCCGCTGTTCCGGCTCGAGATCGGCAAGCCGGGCAGTTCGTTCGCGGTGGAGATCGCCCGCAAGATCGGGCTGCCGGAGGATATTATCCGCGATGCGGGCGAAAAGGCCGGCAGCGATCATATCAACCTCGAGAAACAGTTGCGTGAAATCGCCCGTGACAAACATTACTGGGAGCAGAAGCGCGACCGCATCCGGATCGCCGACCGCAAGGTCGAGGAGCTGGAACAGACCTATGCCGACCAGCTTTCGCGCATCCGGCAGGAGCGCTCGGAAATCTTGAAAAAGGCCAAGGAGGAGGCGCAGCGGATGATCGCCGACGCCAACCGTCAGATTGAGAATACGATTCGGACGATCCGCGAAGCGCAGGCCGAGAAGGAGCTTACCCAGTTGGCCCGTAAGGAGTTGAACGATTTTCGGGACAGGGTGGAGAGGACGGATGTAGCGGATGCGGCGCACGACGAACGGGTGGCCCGCGAAATGGAGAAACTCGAACGCCGCCGCCAGCGTCGTGCCGAGCGCAGACAGCAGGCCGGCGAGACTCCGGAGGTCGCACAGCCTGCCGTGCCGGAGAAACCCCGCGAGGCGGAGGTCGGCTCGAAGGTGAAGATCGCCGGGCAGGACATTCCCGGCGTGGTGCTTTCGATCAAGGGCCGGAAGGCGCAGGTGGCATTCGGACAGATTCTTACGACGGTGGATAGAAGTGCGCCCGTCGTGATCCCGGGCGCCGA
>ENA-ORUA01003195-ORUA01003195.1-human-gut-metagenome-genome-assembly--contig:-NODE-3195-length-11662-cov-3.583441_pt1 | contig 11662 bp, 9 predicted proteins | sample MGYA00242076_ERZ509201 | MGnify/ENA primary metagenome ERZ509201 (study PRJEB26280, sample SAMEA2338863) | human gut metagenome | biome: human gut; feature: human-associated habitat; material: faeces...
TTTCCCTGCGGCAGGGAAGCCTCCATCTGCTGCATCTGCTGCACCTTGGCACTATCCTGCTCGTTCTGTGCCTCAAGTTCGCTCGCCTTCGTCATTCCTTTATTGAAGATGAAAAAGTAAGAGCACGCCAGAATCACGATTGCAAAGAATATGATCAAAAGCCGCTTATCCGAATCCGAAATTTTTATCTTATTCATCTGCCTGCTCCTCCGATTCCTGCACATCTGCATAATATGCATTCACTGTATAAGTCCACTCGCTGCTTCCACTCTCCTCATCCGTCTGTTCCGACATGGACGGGATCGAAGGATCCGTAAGTAATGTCACATTTTGGAAATTGAGCAGCATCTGACCAACCGTAATCTTTCGATCCGCCGTCATATTCAGCGTGATCAGATTGTCATCCGTCTGCATACTGGTTACTTTTATTGCACTCGGAAGTTCTGCTTCCAGCTGCTCGATCAAAGGAAGAAGATATTCATTCTTTGTCCTGGTTGCGTCATCGATTGTGACATAAACCTGCTCCTCCTGCTGCACGCGGCTGCTCTCGTCATAGGTCTGCTGCACATAGGCAAGCGACTCCAACTGATCCGTCAGATGACGATGCTCGGAATGGGCAATCAGCTGACGCACGCTCGATCCAAGGATCAAAAGCAGACTAAGCAGTAATGATCCCGCCAGCAGTACATATGCCGTGTGCAGATCATTTTTCTTGGAATCTGCCGCCTGCATCTCCTTCGGTTTCGCATCAAGCGGATGCACGGCGGCACCGATGACAGAAAGGAATCCGACCGGCGTGGCTGCACGCGGCTGTCTGGTGTTGCTGCTCTCCTCCAATACCGGGTCGGTATAATCCTGATGCTCTTTCTTTCCGGCTTTCTTTTTGTCATTTACTCCATTCTGATTTCTCAGATCGATGATCTTGGCAAAATCAATCTTCTGCAGCGGAAGCGGTAACTCCTGCGCAAAAAGCTTATGGATTCCCGCAAAACGCGATCCGTCGCCGACCAGATAGACGTTTCCGACGAACTCTTGTTTTACCTGGTTCTGATAATAGTCCAATGCCGTATTGGCTATGCGCAGATGATACCGGAGCGACTCCGCCAGATCCTCATACGCCTCGTCCGCCTGTGCCTGATCGATTGCCTGCTGCGCAGGATCTCCGTTGTCCGGCATCGACGGCTTATTAAAGATGACATTGTGTTCCAACAGGAAATCAAATGCCCTCTCCTCGTCATCGATTCCAAGGATCGGATGATCCACCACTGTGGAAATGGTTGCACCGTATCCATATGGTGTCACACGCTGGAACGCAAGTTTCTTGTTCTCTAAAATGCTGATAACGGTCGCCTGCTCCTCCAGCTGGATGATCATCGCATTATCTACGAAGCTGTCACACATCAGCTGAATGCAACCATTGCCGATGTAATCAAAGGTTTCCACCTTCAGTCCTGCCAGTTGGGCAAAGGACACATAGTTGCCCAGCAGATTATCCGGGATTGCGACCAGAAGAAGCTTTAATTGTTTTTTCCCGTCATCCTCAACGACATCCATCTTGCTGTAACTGATCGTGTAGCCACTGATGTCCATCGGGAAATAATCGCGGCTCTGCGCATCGATGATCCCCTTGATCTTGTTGTCTTTGACATACGGAATCATCACTTCGCGGGTAACGACCTTCGAAGAGGACAACGTAAATACAACGTCTTTTTCCACAATCTGCCGGCGCACAAGTTCTTCTTTTAACGCTCGCGCCAGACTGTCTTTATCTCTTATGTATCCGTCTTCCACCGCATGCTCCGGCGTACGGAAGGCAAATGCCTCATGTACCGGTGGATTTTTCTTGCGGTAATCGACCAAAGCGACCTTGGTCCATTGGATTCCGGTCTCAATACTGATCACTTTTTTTGCCACTTTTTCTTCCCCCTCATTTTCGTTCCAAATATATATGGAAAAACATATATAAAACAATCACCAACTCTCACACTTTCTTTTCCAAACGCAATTGTCTTATATATATTTTTCGTTCTATGCACAGTCAAAAGAAGTGCGTTTTTCACTTCTTTTAGTAAATTCCCATCATACCAAGATACCATGTCCAGAACCGATCGCCCCAGAGTGCGGCGATAAAGATTCCTGCGGACAGGTACGGTCCCATCGCGAGCAGGTTATTCTTTTTGCTGACTTTCATACGGATGCTGTGGATCACGGATCCGAGTATGCACGCGAGTACGAATGCAAGCAGGATGTTCTTAGCCCCAAGCAGCAAGCCTGCGTATGCCATCAGCTTGATATCTCCGCCTCCGATTGCTTTACCGGAGGAGAAATAATACAGACCATACAAAAAAAGGCTGACACATACGGCTCCGATCAGATGCGAGACGATATGCCGGTAATCATAGATGGTCATGATGATTCCAAGAAGTCCGATGAACAGATTGAATGTCACCGGAATCTGAAAGGTTCTTTCGTCAATCACCGTAATAACGATCAGAGCAGATGTCATGAGACAATACAGCACACTGCTGAACGTGAAGCCGTTCGCCATGAAAACGATCACATACAGCACACCATTCAGAGCCTCGATTAATGGGTACTGTATGGAAATCTTAGCACCACATTGCCGGCATCTGCCCCGAAGCATTATGTACGAAAATACAGGAACCATATCACGCCAGCCCAGCTTCCGTCCACAGCTCATGCAGTGCGAGGACTGCACGATATTCTCCTTCTTCGGAATGCGGAAAATGCAGACATTTAAAAAGCTGCCGATCACGATTCCGTAGAGAAATACAATTGTGTAAATGAAAATGGTAAGTTGGGTTAGCATGAATATTTGCTCCTTAACAAAATAATTACATATCAGAAACTACCTTAAATGTATCTGAGTCGGTTGTAGAAAGTCCTTTTAAAGTAACAGTAACCGTATGATCTGTACCATAAATTACCTCTATATCTGTAACTGTTGTAGCAGCGGCTTCTTTAGACTTAAATTTTTTGTGTACATTAGCCCAAGTATCATCGTATGTTAATTTTTTAATCTGATTAATTATTTTAGTCTGATCAGCTGTAGGTGAAGATTGTGTGTATATATCAATTGTTCCCGGCTCAGATGAAATTTCGGACGCAACCATTGAATATGCCGAAACTGCGGCTGTACAATAACTACTTAATATCTGTCTATCTTTTTCCACCTTTGATTTGTTAAGATATGGTAACACCTGTGTACCAACAACACCTACTAAAATTGCCATAATTGCGATAACGATGATCAACTCTACGAGCGAGAAGCCTTTGTTATCCTTCTTTTCATTCTTTGCCTTCATGTTCTGAAGCATTTCCATAATCTTCTTCATACCTTAGATCTCCTTTACTTATAAATACTTTTTTATTTATTATCACATGCCCATGGCAGCATGTCATAACCTAACGATACAAGAGGCAAAAAGTCATAAATCGATCCTGCTTGCAGGTAAAGATTTATGCTTTATTGCCTCGCAACGCATATGAGGAAGTAGTGATTTTCTTGAAAAATCAACGGATTCCGAATATGCGTAGAATTGCGGAAGTTGTGCAACAACGGAGCAATTCGTGTATCATATCATATCATATCATACGAACACCTTCTCCATCCTCCACTTACGCGCCGATATTGTCATACAGACTATACATCGGCATCATGATCGCCAGTACGATTGGCACAACGATGACCGCCATCACGATGATAATGAGAGGTTCCATCGCTGCGAGAAGCGACTGCGTTGCCATCTCCACCTCCTCGTCGTAATACGCCGCGATCTTGTCGAGCATATCCTCCATATTACCGGTTTCCTCACCGATCTCGATCATGTGATAGACCATCGGAGGAAAGACGCCGGATTGTTCCAGCGGCTTGGAAAGCGGAATACCCCGGCTGACTTCTTCCTGCGCTTCCTTGAGCGCCGCCTTGACCACCTGATTTTTCATCATGCCGGTGACAAGCCCCATCGCATCAACCAGCTGGATACCGGAGCCCATCAGCGTGGATAAGGTTCGCGTCATGCTGGCGCTTGCCGTCTTGATATTGAGACTTCCTATCATTGGAAGCTTTAGCATCATCCTGCCCCAGAGGATCGCACCGTGCTCGGTCTTCTTAAACGACCGGATGAAAAGCACGATACCTGCAATGACCGCAATCAGGATCAGCCATTTATGTACGAAGAAATCACTGACTGCCATAACGGCAAGTGTGATGCCCGGAAGCGTGCCACCGACTTCATCAAACTGCGCCGTAAAGGTCGGCACGATCTTGATCATCATGATCGCAACGATTGCAATGATGACAACGATCAGGATCACCGGATAGATCGCCGATTTCACGATCAGGCCTTTCAGGTGAGCCTCCTTCTCAAACTGTCCGCCGATCCGGTTGAAGGCTTTATCGATGCTGCCGGATGCCTCTCCCGCTGCAACCATATGTACCATCAGCTCCGGAAAGATCTTCGGATGCTGGGACATCGCCACCGCAAGCGAATCACCTTTCTGCACGGAGTCGCGCACATCCGCGATCGCTGCGGCGAACCGCTTGTTTTCCGTCTGCTCCGAAAGCATGTTTAATGCTTCGATCACGGTTACGCCGGCGTTTAGCACACTCTCAAACTGCCGGCAGAAGACGGAAAGTTCGCGGACGCTGACCGCTTTTCCGATATGGATTTCCAGATCTTTGTTGAACGCATTCGCCCGCGCGATGGATACGATCGTACTGCCGCCCGCCTTCAGTTCCGCGGTCGCCATCTCGATATTCTGCGCTTCGATCGTGCCGGATTTTGGTTTACCGTCCGGTCCTACGATCTCATACTTGTAACTTGCCATATCCCGCCTCCTAATACAGTTTCTGCTGCATTGCAGCGGTATCCTGTGCATACTCGACAGCATTGGCGCCATCGATCCTGTGCTTTAAGTACAGATTGAAAAGCGACTCGTCCATCGTCTGCATGCCAAGCTTTTTGCTCGTCTGCATGATCGATGGGATCTGGTGCGCTTTGTCCTCGCGGATCAGATTCTTGATTGCCGGCGTCCCGAGCATGACCTCGAACGCCGCCACTCTGCCTTTGCCATCGATGGTCGGCAGCAGCTGCTGCGAGATGACCGCCTCCAGAACCGATGCAAGCTGCGAACGGATCTGGTTCTGCTGATGTGGCGGGAACACATCGACGATACGCTCGATCGTCGGTGCCGCGCCGATCGTATGCAGGGTCGAAAATACCAGATGACCGGTCTCTGCCGCGGTAATCGCCGTGGAAATCGTGTCAAAGTCTCGCATCTCGCCCACCAGAATGATATCCGGATCCTCACGGAGAGCCGCACGAAGCGCGTTGCCGTATGAATCCGTATCCAGTCCGATCTCTCGCTGGTTTACAATCGACCGAATATGTTTATGTAAATACTCGATTGGGTCTTCCAATGTAATGATATGTTCGTTTCGTTCCTTGTTGATGACATCGATGAGGGATGCCAGTGTCGTTGACTTACCGCTTCCGGTCGGCCCCGTTACCAGAACCAGTCCTCTCTTTTTCTTGGTAAGCCCTAAGACAGACTCCGGTACCCCAAGCTGATCCGGCGCCGGGATGTTGCTTGCAACAATACGCAGTACTGCCGCATAGGAACCTCTCTGATGAAAGGCATTCACACGGAAACGGCCGATACTCGGATCGGAATATGCGAAATCGACTTCGCCGACCTCTTCCATGGTCTGTTTCTGCTTTGGGCCAAACATCGACTCCACCAGTTGCTGCGTCATCGCCGGTGTCAGCCGCTCGAATCCATCCATCTCATAGAGCGTGCCGCTGATTCGGCATTTGGGTCTGACTCCTACTGTGATATGTACATCGGATGCATGATTCTCTTTTGCGATAGAAAGAAGTGTGTGCATTGATAATTCCATTTTTAAAAACCCCTTTATTCATCATCCTCTTCGTAAGCTACCCGCCGCACTTCCTCGACTGTGGTAATTCCCCTGAGTGCATACTCCACTGCACTCATACGAAGCGTTTTCATTCCATGCTTTCGTGCAATCTCCTCCAACACGTCCGCATTCTCCCCCCTGTTGATCGCCTGTCTTAAATCGGAGGTAATCGGCATGATCTCATAGACACCGATTCGTCCGAAATAGCCGGTTCCGCCGCAGCGGACGCACTCTTTGTGCCCCGGGGTGCGCACCTGGATGCGTTTCGGGCTGCCTGCAAAGCCAAGCGTTTTTTTCTCTTCTTCTGTTGCGTCCCTTACAACGCCGCACGCCGGACAGACGCGCCGTACCAAACGCTGCGCGATCACACCGACCACAGAGTCTGCGATCAGATAATTTTCCACTCCCATATCCGCCAGACGCGTGATCGTGTTGGCAGAACTGTTGGTATGTAAGGTACTGACAACCAGATGGCCGGTGATCGATGCCTTGACCGCGATCTCCGCCGTCTCCTGATCTCGGATCTCTCCAATCATAATGATATCCGGATCCTGACGCAGAATCGAACGAAGCGCGCTGCCGAAGGTCAGCCCCGCCTTCTCGTTTACCTGCACCTGATTGACACCGTTTAGATTGGCCTCAACCGGATCCTCAACCGTGATAATATTGACACCTTCCACGTTCAGCTCACTGAGTGCTGTATAAAGCGTGGTGGACTTACCGCTTCCGGTCGGTCCCGTTACCAGAATCAGACCGTTCGGATGGCTTAGGATACGATTGAATTTTTCCAATTCGTCATCCGGGAAGCCTAAATCCCTTTTATCCATGGTAAGCGCCTTCTTCTGCGCAAGTCGCATAACGACTTTCTCACCGTAAACCGTCGGGAGAATGGATACTCGGATATCGTACTCCTGTCTGTCGACAATACTTGTCGCTCGTCCGTCCTGCGGACGGCGCTTCTCGGATATATCAAGTCCGCTGACGATCTTGATTCGTGCGATCAAAGCCGCATGCAGACCGATATCGTGCCGCATCGCTTCATGCAGCACTCCATCGACACGGAACCGGATGCGTACCTGATTTTCCATCGGTTCAATATGGATATCGCTGGCTCGTTTATGGACTGCCTGTTCGATGATCTGCGCGAGAAGCTTAACGATCGGTGCCTGCTGCACGCTGCTTTCTTCGCCGCTCCCCGGTTCGACTGCCGCCTTTGCCTTGGCCTGCTCCTCACGCTCTCTTGTGTACTGTTCCGCCACTCGGAGCGCTTCCGCGTTGCCGTAATACCGGTCGATCGCCGCAGCAATATCACTTGTCGCGGCCACATACCGTTCCACCTGGCAGCCCGTGATGATCGAAATATCGTCCATCGCGCGGATATCCAGCGGATCGCTCATCGCCACTTTAAGGAGATTCGGATTCTTCTCATTAAACTGAAAAGGGATCAGCATATACTTTCGAAGAACGGACTCTTCGACCAGTCTGATGATCTCTTCCGGGATTCGGATCGTCGATAAATCAATGCTCTCGATCTTCAGCTGCATTTTCAGTGCATCCATGATCTGTTTCTCATCGGTCATTCCCAAATCAATCAACACGACACCGAGACGATATCCTTTTTTTTCGGTTTTCTGTATCTGTAAAGCCTGCATCAGTTGATCCTGTGTAATGACCCCGGCATCCACAAGCAGATCGCCCAATCGCTTCTTTCGGCTTCCCCCCACTAAGTTATCCATGTTTCCCCCTAACATGTATATCAGGTCACCATACAAGACCTGATGACCTGCCTATACACACGCAGGTTTCTCTATTGCATAACAACTATTATAATTTTTTCAACAACATAATGCAATAGTGTAAACCCCAATTTGTACTTTTTTGTGCAATTTATTTCAACTTGTCTCAAATAAAGTGTGCGCCTGCCGCACACTTTCGCGCGCGAGCGGTACGCTCAGGCATAAACTTCATTTCCGTAAGCTGTGCATCCCCGCGGAGCGTTTTTAATCATAGGAAGGAATTTCCTATGATTGATTTAAGAAATCGCTTTCACGATCTTTAAAACAACGTTCTTGTTTTTTAAAAATTCTGTCTTATATTCATAGTAGGAACAAGGCGCCCAGGTCTTTCCGACTTCGATCGTGATCGACGCAATTCCAAGCAGATACATCACATATTCCCGGTACTGTCCTCCCGGAGATTTCGTCTTTGAGGACTCCGGCGCCGCTATATAATTCGTTTCCCTTTTTGCGATCTGATACATGGTTTTTGTATCTTTCGCGATTTTCTTTGATGAACAGCTTTCGTATATAATCCGCCCCATGGCATGATAATTGATCACGCCCTGCAGCTTCTGTTTCGTTTTCAATTTCACCGTGAGCGCAGCGATAGCCCGCGATTCCGGCTCGCTCAATGCCTTTTTCCCCGAATAGCCTTCTGCCCCCTTTGTGCCGCCGGAAACAAATTTCTTAATCGGGAAGTTGCGGTTCAGATCGACGCCCCGCGCATTGGATTTCCATCTTGCATAAGATTTCTGCGAGATTTCGACACCATCCGGATTGGCCATCACTACATAGTGAATCTGTGTGTTTTCCAAGACATCCGCCGGCTTCATGCCGCCGATCATACAATTGTAATTACTCAGGTAATACTCAATTTCCTGCATCAGCACTGTCGCACAGATATACTCGCGGGCATGCATCGTTCCCACAACCAGAACCGAAGAATCCGCTTCCTTGCTGCCGATGGTAAAATCGTAGAGGCTGTGCCCCTTCACCGATGAACCGATCTCCGTCATTTCACAATAATCGCTGTATTTGTTTTTCAACATTTTCATCTGCTGCTTCATCTGCGCATAGGTATACTTTTGCGATGCGATCTTTACGATTGCCGCATTGGAAAAGGCGATCGTTGCTGCCTCTCCCTCCTGATTGAGGGTATTGTATGCAACGATTTTGTAATGATAGTTCTTTCCTTCCTTGATTTTCTTATCGGTATAGGAAGGCTTCTCTGCCGTCGCAAGCTCATGGTATGCTCCGCTCCCCTGCTTACGGTAGATCGTATAGGCGGCGGCGTTCTCACATGCATTCCACTCGATTTTAACTTTCGTCTGAGTCTGTGACGTTGTACGAAGTCCGGTAATCTTTGACGGAATCGGGACGGGCTGATCCGCACCATCCTGATTCATGCCATCCTGATTCGCGCCATCCTGATTCGCGCTATCCTGATCCGTGCTATTCTGATTTGCGCTATTTTGATCCGCGCCATTTTGATCCGCGCTATTTTGATCCGTGCCGTTTTGATCCGCGCTATTTTGATTTGTGCCGTTTTGATCCGCAGCTTCCTGCAGATTTTCTTTCTGCAAATGAATTTCTTCCTGCAGCGGTTTCTGTGCTGCATAAACCGGCTGCACTTGCAACAACATGGTTGCAGCAAGTACTGAACATAAGATCTTTGTTCTTTTCACTTTTCCAACTTCCTCTCGTTGTATTTCCCCTTCATTTTGTAAATTCTTCCTTTGTCTCCTTTGATAAGTTTCGCTCCGCTCACAGGCAGGCAGCCTCCGACTGCGGATGAAAAACTATATCAAATGGTAATGCAGCATCGCGTTGCGGATTCCATCCTCATGGATATCAGTGGTAACAAACTCTGCTGCCTCCTTCGGTGGCTGCGTCGCGTTCCCCATCGCAATGCCATGCCCCACATATTCCAGCATGTCCAGATCATTCACACTGTCACCGATTGCATATGTCTCTTCACGCGACACTCCAAGATACTTACAAAGCCACTCGATTCCGGTCGCCTTGGACGTTCCCTTCGGCACACACTCCACAACATTTCCTTCATGTTCAAGAAAATCAAAGTCATTCCCAAGTTCTACCTTAATCCGGTCATAATCGGTATCCGGAAGCACATCCGCAGAAAACTTGTTGATACGGATGTCCGGTGTATATTCCCTTAAAATTCTGGCACTTCGTCCCATCTCTTCGAATAAATAGATCACATACGGATCATCCTCGAACCCATGCTCATCAATCCAATGGTAGTCCGGTCCCTCGAGCACCACCGGCATATGGCATTCCTTCAGTATTCGGATCACCTTCTCCGTCAGTTCCGGTGACAAAATATTCTCATACACAATTTTCCCGTCCAGTTCCACATGATTACCACACGCCGCCAGTATTCCATCAAATCCCACATCCAGAAGCTTCTTATCACGGATGTTACCGCGTGCCCGCCCGCTGCACAGAAAAATCTTGTGACCATTCTGCTGTACCTGCTTTAAGGTCTCAATTGTTCCATCCGGGATCTGCATGTTTTCATCCCACAAAGTTCCATCTATATCAAAAAAAATTAAAGCCATGATTCTCTCCCTGTTCTCTTTTTTCTCACGTCTTTGCGCTTATGACGTTTCGTTTTCATTCATAAAACAAGCCGTGTTTCCACGGCTTGTCTCATATTGTATTATACTAACTCCAGTTCTCTTCCTTCGAGGATCAAGTTCACGTCCTCAATGCTTTTTCCCGTCGAAGTAGCGATCAATTCTGGTGAAAGTCCATTCTTGTTCATAATTCGAATAATATTAGCCTCACCTTCTGCTCTTCCTTCTGCTATACCTTTTGCTCTTCCTTCCGCTATACCTTGTTCTCTGCCTTCCTTTATTGCAATCTTCTTGGCTGCATTTACATCTTTCTCGATTTCATCTTTCATCAATTCTCTTAATGCTTCGCACATCGTTGACTCCCTCCTGATTTCTTCATACAGTTCATAATTAGCACGTACACTTGCCTGTAACACTGCATCAACATTTTGCTTTTCTCTTGGACTGCATAGTTCTTCCGTCTCCTTTAAAAATCCCTTAACATCTTCTTTTTTAGCTTTCGCAGACAATACTTTAAGACTTTTATGTCCTTCCCGCCTCAATTGCTTCATTACAACTATCTGAACAGGGAACGGAAGATTACAAATATAATAGATTCCTGCGTATTTTTCTTCTATTTTATGCCCTTGCTGCGCCAATGTCAAAAACAATTTTCTCGGATAGGACTCCCTGAATATTGAAACTGTAAGTTCCTCAATCGGTATCTGATCAACATGTTTTCCATACCCCTTGTAAAGACAAGCATATCCAATCGTCTTGTAAAAATCGTCAATCGTCAGATTATCCTCCGGACTCTTATACTCGATCACATTATATTGTCGCATAATATGACCAATCTCGTTTTTAATTTTCATTCCTCTATTCGGTTCTTTAATAATCAGAAGATCAATCCGGATCGGTTCTTTGCTGAGATTATATTCCCTCGTGAACTCCAAATGTTCAATATCTTCCTGTAGTTCCAATTCAGTTGCTGCATAGAATGCAGGGTGCCACTGAATCTTTTCTGGTGTTTCTCCCAATACACTTCCTCCATTTCCGAATACAAACAGACTTCCCCATTGTCCTAGCATTCTTAAATATTCATTTGTTTTGTGATTTTAAAAGTATGATTCTATGACATTTGAATTAACTTGCTTTCTGTGTCAGTTCACCACAGAATATGATAAATATGTATTAGATTGTTATGCTTTGACGCTATTCTAGCACATCCCTTTACTCTTGGCAATAAATTCGGGTTTGCCGCGCTCAGATTTGATTTAAACGGACGATACTGGATATAAGATATTCTACGAAAATTAGCAGTAAGTTTGTCTATAAACGACGGACTTTGAACGATACAG